>Ga0172371_10001845_pt1 | contig 33667 bp, 24 predicted proteins | sample Lak12m_FD_114543 | JGI IMG/M metagenome (GOLD analysis project Ga0172371, IMG submission 114543) | Freshwater microbial communities from Kabuno Bay, South-Kivu, Congo - kab_022012_12m | ecosystem: Environmental > Aquatic > Freshwater > Lake | place: Democratic Republic of the Congo: South-Kivu...
GATCGTTTGAATTTTTATCCTATGGTCCAGGATAGTAAAGAGGCAAATAAATGCAATTTTACTGTTTCTGTTGATTTAAAGTTTGGAATCACGACTGGAATTTCGGCATCCGATAGAATGAAAACTATTTTGGCTATTTCTGATTACAGCACTACGGCGGATGCTTTTGTGCGTCCAGGTCATGTATTTCCATTAAGAGCCAAGCAGGGCGGTGTGTTGGTTAGGGCCGGCCATACGGAAGCCTCTGTAGATTTAGTAAAAATGGCTGGTTTTGCTCCGGCTGCGGTAATTTGTGAAATTGCTCGAGAGGATGGTGAAATGATGCGTAGAGATGAGCTTTTGGAATTTGCAAAGACACATGGATTGAAAATCATCACTATAAAAGATTTGATTGAATACAGAAGACGTTCTGAAAAATTGGTGAAATTGGTGGCGGAAACAGTGCTACCTACCGAGTTTGGTGAATTTAATGTAAAAATTTTCAAAACTACAATTGATAATTCGGAGCATGTGGTTTTAGCTAAGGGTTCTTGGACTGAAAATGAAAATGTTTTAGTACGTGTTCAAAGTGAATGTCTCACCGGTGAGGTTTTTCGATCTTTAAAATGTGATTGTAGAAATCAATTGGATATTTCTTTAGAAAAAATTGCCAAGGAAGGCAAGGGTTTAATTTTGTATATGCGACAAGAGGGTCGTGGTATTGGGTTGGTTAATAAGATTAAAGCTTATAAATTGCAAAATGAAGGACTTGATACGGTGGAGGCTAATACAAAGCTTGGTTTTCCTCCTGATTTGAGAAATTATGGCATAGGTGCGCAAATTTTAGTTGATTTGGGAATTCGTAATCTAAGATTATTAACTAATAATCCAACAAAAATCGTTGGCCTTGAAGGTTATGGTTTAAACGTGGTTGAAAGGGTACCAATTGAAATTATGCCGAACGATGTTAATCGTGATTACTTGAGTACAAAAAAATCAAAAATGGGCCATTTATTGAATATGGTATAGCAATAGATATGGATGAAATTTTTATGAAGCGAGCCATTGAGCTTGCTAAAAAAGCGGATGGTTTTACGTCGCCAAATCCAATTGTTGGAGCGGTTATTGTTAAGGGTGGTCAGATTGTGGCTGAGGGATGGCATGTAAAAGCCGGTGAAGATCATGCGGAAATTATGGCCATTAAACAGATGATGAAGAAATCTGGAATAGTTACTGTGGATATAGAGCCTACGCTTTTTCATAATGCAACTCTTTATGTCACGCTTGAACCTTGTGCTCATTTTGGTAAAACTCCACCTTGTGTTAAGGCTGTTGCTTTAGCGGGGTTTACTAGAGTTGTTGTTGGCATGAGAGATCCTTTTAAAAAAGTTAATGGTAAGGGAATTGCTTATTTTAAAAAACATGGAATAAAAGTTTCTGTTTTGAAGACGGATTCAGTGATTGGAAAAGAAATTAGAGCTATGAATCAACCGTTTATTAAAAAAAATACTTTGGGTCTCCCCTATTTGACTTTAAAGGCTGGTATGACTTTAGATGGTAAGATTGCTACTTTTGCACGAAATTCAAAGTGGATTACCGGTGAAAAATCCAGATTTGATGCAAAAATTGAACGTAGTAAATGTGATGCCGTTGTTATTGGCGCTGGTACAATGTTGAATGATGATCCTGAATTGGCTTCAATGGGCGATTATAAATCAAAAAAACTTTTGCGTGTTATTATCGGAGACAGGATTAGATTTAATGAAAAATTGAAGGTGTTTCGAGATAAAAATGTTTTGGTGGCTTGTTCTGATAAGATGTCTTTGAAATTCAAAAAATCTTTTGATAATTCCGGTATTATCGTAAAATCTTTTGGAAAGGAAAAAGTTTCATTCAAAAAACTTCTAAAATATTTGGCTCAAATTGGAGTACAAAGTGTTTTTGTCGAGGGGGGAAGCGGTGTGAATGGTTCGCTTTTTGATGAAAATCTTGTTTTTAGTAAATTGATTGATAGAGTTTTGTTTTATTATGCACCAAAAATTCTAGGTGGTTCCAAATCTCTTTCGGTTATTGGTGGAAATGGTGCTTATAATCTTTCTGACTCCGTGAAGATAATTAAATCAAGCGTTAATTTGATTGGAGAGGATTTAAAATATGATGGGATAATTAATTTTTATTAACCTCCATATTTTCAACCGGTTTTTTTAGTAGTTTGGCCATAATAAATTTTAGGCTGTAAATTTCTTCGCATTTGAGAAGGTAAGCAGCGATGAAAAATACTATGGTACCGATTGTTATTATTGATCCATCGGCAATTTTTATTGGTAGAATGTTTTTGAGTGGCTCTGAAACCAGGATTGCTGCTGCCATTATTCCCGAGGCGACTATCATTTTTAGAAGACTGGTGACGAATTGTTTTGTGTGAAAATTTTGGGTGTATTTCTTGAGTAACAAAGAATTGGCTATTACATAAAATAGATATCCGAGTGTAAATCCGATTGAGAACCATTGGATGCCATATTTAGGGGCTATAATAATTGTGCATATGGCTGTGATAATTGTGGTGCCAATGTAGATAAACATTGGAGTTGTAGTATCTTTGACGGCATAAAATGCCCTGGAAAGAATATGGGATAAACTTTCCAAGGGAATTGACACTGCAAAGTAGAATAAGATGATTGCGGTGAGATCGATTGATTTTTGATTGAATACTCCGCCGCTTAGAATTAATTCTATGCTTTCTCTTGATAAGAGTATTATTCCAATCATTGAGGGTATAGTGAAAAATAAAATTCTTTGAATTGTTTTCTGGACTTGGTTAGTAAATTCTTCTTTGTTTCCTTGGCTTATTGATGAGGTTAAATAAGGAAATATTGCAGTAGAAAAGGCCATTCCGAATAAAGTGACTGCTACGCTTTGAATATTTCTCGCAAAATTAAATGCGGCTACACCACCTTCCACCAATTTAATGCCAAAGGCTGTAAATAAAAAAATGTTTATTTGGGTGGCTATAATGCTTATTGCCCTGGGTATCATCAATTTTATAATTTTCCTAAATCCGGGATGTTTTAAATCCATTTCAAATTTGTATTTGTATTCTGTGGCTCTTATGTCAATTAATCTAATGGCGCAATGTAGTACTCCACCGATAATTACGCCCACTGTTGCGGAATAAATGCCTATTTTATCTTGTAAGAAGATAACTCCAAAAATTATTCCCAAATTGTAAAGTAGTGGAGATATTGAATATGAAAAGAAATGCTTGTAGGACATCAAAATGTTACCAATACTGTTGCTGATTGTGAAAATCAGTGCTGAGCTAAGCATTAATCTGGTCATGATTACTATCTGGTTTTGTATTTCCGGACTGCTCTGTGGAAATATAAAATTGATTATTGGATGCATGAAAATGAGCGCCAGGATTGATAATCCGCTTATTACCAGCATGGCGGCATTGAGAAGCGTGTTGGCGATTTTTCTTGCTTCGTCTTTGTCTTTTTCTAAATATTCCGTGAAAACAGGTATGAAGGCCGCCGCAAGGGCTCCGGCTATAAAAAGATTAAATAATGTGTCTGGAATGAGGAATGATGCGTTGTATACGTCTGTTAAACTGCTTGTTCCAAAGTGAGTGGCAATAATTCTGTCTCTTAGTAGGCCCAGTATATTGCTAAAAAATATGGTTATAGTTACGAGGATAGTTGCTCCTCTTATTTTGACTGGTTTGAAAAATTTTGCAGGCATGTGTTTATTTTATATCAAATCGCTAATTTCTTCGAGTCATATGCTTGTTTATAATCTGTTTTTATGGTATAATACGATGTTGAATTAGTTTAATTTATGCTGCAAAGTTTAAGAGAAATTTCGTTACTAAACAGACTTTTAAATATTAGGGGGAAGGAATGGTCCCGTGTATTTTTTGCTGTATTAATTAAATTTATTTATAGAACGGCATTTGTTATTGGTTGGACTGTGCTTGTTGCGATGTTTGTAAGTAGGTATGGAATTTTATCTTTGCCTTATTTATTTGTAATTAATGCGGTTTTTTCTATTATCGGAAGTGTTCTATACTCTTTATTTTTTGAGAGAATGTCTCGTTTGTGGGTCATGTTGTCCACGATTGTTTTGTCGGGAATATTTTTGTTTATAGCTGCCCTTCTGGTTAATACCCATCAAATTATATTTTTCTCTTTGCTGATTTTGTCAATTTCTATTTTTTTGAATCAGTTACGAATTATAATGATCGCATATGTGGAGGAACTTTTTGATCCTTTAACTTCGGAGAGAACTTTTCCGTTGATTGAGGTATCTGAAACTTTAGGTGGCATAGTGGCTGGTATTTTAGTTACTTTTTTATCGTCATACTTTGCTCTTTCAAATTTTATTTATTTGATTGTTAGTATTTTGTTTTTACTTATTCCTCTTCTGCTGTTTCTCGACTTTGAAGAAGAAAAGGTTGAATTGGTTCATAGAAAATCTCATGAAAAATCTTCTGAAGGTATCTTTACTCAATTAAAGAAAGCTTTTGATAGCAAATCTCATTCTTCGTTTATTTTTGGATTAATTTTCATTGTTTTGTTCCAGTGGATTATTTTCAATCTTATTGAGTTTCAATATACAAAAGTTGTTTATCAAAATGTTTCTCATGTAATTTTTGAGGCTGGTAGCGGTTTTGAGCATGCTTTTATTCATGATTTAGGTATTTTGTTTGTGCTTTTTAGTGTTTCTGCTCTCTTTGTGGAAATTTTCTTAGGCAGTCGTTTGATTACAAATTTAGGTGTTGTAGGTGCGATGTTGTTGCATCCAATAGTTACATTTTTTAGTTTGATTGCTTTGCTGTTTAGGTTTGATTTCTTGACTGCTGTTTTGGCTAAAAATAATTTCACTTTGACATCTGTTATTCACACGAATACTTACCATATTTCTTATTATGCGATTAAAGAGAAGGTCAGAGAGCATTTGAGAGAATTTCTTGAAGGAGTAGTGCGACCTTTGGGTGCTCTTTTGGGAACTCTTTCTATTATTATTTTAGAGAAAATTTTCACAGGTAATTCTCTAATTTTGTCGTTAAATATTGCGATGATAGCTTGTACGATTTTCTTTTTTTATGTGACTTATAAGCAGCAAGTTAAGTATACGAAGGTTGTTACTGAGGAGTTGCTTAGTGCACAAGAGAAACATGTGAGATTTAATGCTATAGATCTTTTGGCTCAACGTGGCCATAAGTTGGCTTTATCTACTCTTAAATCACTTTTGTCAAAACCGGATGAATTGGCTTCAATCAAGGTGAAAATTCTTGGTGTGCTTTCAGAATTACAATCTCCTGAAACTTCATTGGATATTATTAATTGTTTGAATTCTCCCAAGGCGGAAATTCGTGAAGCTGCTTTGGATACATTGATTTCTTTTAAGTTTTTGCATTCATATTCAAAGAAGTATATTTATGTTAAATATCAGCTAAATTCGGCCTTAAAAGAATTGTTCCAGATTGAAACGGATAAGCAGATTTTGGCGAAAATTATTTATTTGATGTCTTTATTAAGCAATGTCTCTACAGTGGAATTTTTGTTTAAAATCTTGCATTCGAAAAAATCAGATCACAAGGCTGATGCTATTTTTGCTTTAGGTAAATGCGCTGATGATAAAGTTGCCAAGTTGCTTGAGGAATATCTTTACTCAAAAAACCTTGTTTACCAATTGAATGCGGCCATGGCTTTGGTTAACTTTAAAAAATATAGAGATGAAGCTTTTCATGTCATTAATTCCTTTATTTATTCTGATAAAAAAGAAAGAATAATTTATGGATTGTTGGCGATTGGTGAGTTGAATATGAAGAGTAAAAAGGCCGTATGTTTAAAATATCTTGAATCTGATGATGTTGATTTAAAAATGTATAGCGCTATTGCTTTGGCAAAAATGGGCTTTTATCATTCAGTTTCTTCTATTCTTGAGCTTTTGTTTGCAGGTGATGAACATTTGGTGAAGAAAATAAAAAGTTCAATAAAAAATGTCGACGTGCGAATTTATAAAAATATTGATAAGATAGTTAAGCAGGTAGTTTCTCAGAAAGTTGAAGAATTAAAAATTCAAAATAATCACTCTACCCTGGAATCCTTTTCCTCTGAATCATTAAATCGTTTGAAAAAATTATATACTTTGATCGATGAATATGAGGAAGTGGATACTATTAATACTTTAATAAAACATAATTTATAACTATATGAATCCAAATTTAATAATTGATTTTCCTGAGGCTGATAAAATAAATAACGTACAAGTTGTAAGCTTTGAAGGTGAATTTGACAAAGCGGGTTTCGCTGAAATCAAAGATAAAATCACGGATTTCGTGAAAGCCTTTGATTTGAAAGTTTTGATTTTTGATTTTACGAAATTGAAGTATATCAATAGTGAGGGTATTGGTTATTTGATGGAAGTTCATACTCATTTAGTTCAGCGTGATCGTAAATTTGTAGTGGTTGGATTAACTGCAAATGTGAAAGATGTGTTCTCTGCTATTGGAATTGCTGAAATTATTCCTATTTTTGATTCAGTAAATGATTACTTAAATTCTGTTTCTAAATGAAATTGTTTAGACTAACTATAGTTAGAAAATTATTCATTTTATTGCTGCTTATATCTGGTTTATGTGCTGGTGCTTTGTATTATTTTTCAGTGGCGATGAAATTACTGGTGCCAGTTGAATATTTTTTCTATTTTGCTTTTCTTTTATTGTTTATATTCCTTTTATTTGCCTATTTTTCTTTTGTTAAACCCTTGGGGATAGTTCTTGAGCAGATGGAGTCGTTAATTGCCGGCAAGCCTTATAAAAAGATATATACGAGTCGTATTGATGAAATTGGTGTTTTAGCACATTTTTTTAATCAAGTTACGAAAAGTTTTAGCGAAGTAAGTTCTGATATTAAGGATAGAGAGCGTATGATTGATGAGCTTACAATCGCGGCTGGTTTGCAGCGAGATATTTTGCCTTTAACTTCTCCTGATGTTTCAGGTTTGCAAATTATTGCAAAAAACAAACCGGCAAGCGAGGTTGGTGGTGACATTTTTAATTTTATTACCTCCAAAGATAAAACTTATATTTATATTGGCGATGTTACCGGACATGGTGTGGCAGCAGCTTTGATTATGACCATGGCTACATCTTTGATCAGCGTATTTGTGGATTCATGTAATTCTGCGTATGAGGTCCTTGTGAATGTAAATCGCTATATCAAGCGTCATATTAAAAAAGCGATGTATATGACCATGGTTATGCTTTCATGGGATGCTAAAACTGAAAAATTAACTTATGTTGGTGCTGGTCATGAGCACATTTTGGTTTATCATGCGGCTTCGGGAGTTTGTGACGCTATTTTGTCTGGTGGAATTGCTTTAGGAATGGTTCCGGATAATTCTAAATTGATTAAGGAACAAGAAATAAGTTTAGAGGATGGTGATTTTGTTGTTTTGTATAGTGATGGAATTATTGAGGGAAGAAATGTTGCCGGTGAATTGTATGGACTGGAACGTTTGAAAAAGGCTTTGATTGAGTATGCTCCGCAATACTCCGCTGAAGGTGTTAATTATCATATTGCTCAGGATGTTTCTGCTTATATGAGAGGTCATGTGCAGGATGATGACATGTCTTTGATCGTGATGAAACGTGATAAATCTTTGAAGCCTGGTATGGATGTAAGTAATAAATCGATTACTTGGGCATCATGAAAACTTCCGATTTCGATTATGATTTGCCAGATTCTTCAATTGCTCAAAATCCTGCATCTCCCCGTGATGCTTGTAAATTATTAGTTTATAGAACCGGTGAAGATATTATTGAACATTGCCATTTTTATGATTTGCCAAAGTTTTTGACTGAGAATGATGTTTTGGTCTTGAATAAGTCAAAAGTCATCCCGGCAAGAATCTTGTTTGAATTAAATAATGCTTTGAAAGAAATTTTTATTTTAAAGCAAATTTCTCTGAAAAGTTATGAAGTTTTACTTAAGCCGGCTCGTAGTTTTAAAATAGGATTGCCCTTTAAAGTGAGTGATAAACTGGAGTGCGTAGTTGATGAGATTTTACCAGATGGTAGGAGGATTGTTACCTTTGATTTGCTTAGTGACAGGAAGGATTTAAATTCAGTTCTTTTTGAACTTGGTACAATGCCTTTGCCTCCTTATATAAAAAATTCCAAGGCGGTTTTTGAGGATTATCAAACAGTTTTTGCTCATGATGAAGGAAGTAAGGCCGCTCCTACTGCCGGGCTTCATTTTACCAAGGAATTGCTTCAAAAAATTAAAAAATTGGGCGTTGATATTGAAGAAGTGGTCTTGCATATTGGGCTTGGAACATTTGCTCCCGTGATGACTGAGGAGCTAGAAAATCACAAGATGCATTTTGAAGAATATGTCATACCGAGGAGCGTAGCGGATAATTTGAATCATGCCATAAAGGACAAGAAACGAATTATTGCAGTTGGGACAACTTCCGTGAGAGTTTTGGAGTCATCATTTGATGTAAAGAAATCTATTTTTGTCCCTGCATCTACCAATACTAATATTTTTATATATCCAGGTTCTTATGAGTGGAAAGTAGTTGATGGTTTGATAACTAATTTTCATTTACCAAAGAGTACTTTGATTATGTTGGTGTCTTCGTTTTTGGAGTCAAAAGGGGTGAAGGATCCTGTTAGGAAGATTTTATCCATTTATGAAATTGCTGTCCGAAAGGGCTATAAATTTTTTAGCTTTGGTGATGCAATGCTTATAATTTAAGCCATGATGGAAGGTGTTTTGCTGATTCTATTCCATTTATCTTCTTGATTGTTTCGCAATCTGTTATATTGAATTTTCCTCTATATAAATCTTTCAGCTGACCACCGTTTTCTATAAAGTTTTTAATTTCGAGGTAGCCTTTGAAATATAAATAATCTTTAGTGAATGCACCTTTTTTGCTTGTATCTATGAATCCCCTTTTTGCTTTGACGGCAGATCTAAATGCCTGTTCTTTACTAAATCCAAGGTTCATAAGAGTGTGGTAGACTTTCGCAAAGCTACCATTAAGCGATTCGTAAATTGCTATAACGTGACCTAGTGCTTTTACGTTCTCTAGAAATTTTTTACTCCCTTGGGTTTCTACATTGTACATTGCTAATCCTTCTTGTGTGGTTAAGTAGTTTGCAAGTCCCCTGTTGAAAATTTCATATGGCTGCATTTTGCCATTTTCTGCCGTGAGAATATGTGTTTCAATTTCGTGAACGATTAATTCATTTATTCTTTCTGCAGTGAATAAGGCATTTTTTTTAACAAAAAGGCTGTCGTTTTTTCCGGCTACGCAATTCGAAACCATTTCATCTTTAATTTTTACTTTCCATTTCAAAGAATATTTCTTAAATGCTTCTTCAAATTTTATTTTTGCTTCTGCGGCATTTACTGTGGCTTCTTGTTCAGTTTTGTGGATATATTTTTGAATATTTTTTTGACATTCTTCGTACTCTTCTTCTGTTGGTTCGCCGTAGAGTTCTTTGGAGTACTTTGTGAAATTTTCTTCATCGATTGATTCTAAAAGATTAATTTTTCTAATTATTTCACTTTTTTTGTCTTCAAAAATTTTTCCTAGATCGGATGAGTCCGTCTCTATTTTTCCCAATTCTTCCAAGAGTTCTATGGCATCAAATTTCAATGAGGGGTATTCAAATTCAGGATTATAATTAGTATTTTTAAAGAATTTCTTTTTTTCTTCTTCGAGATTTGTGGGTCTCAAATGGTATAGGAGTTTGATTTTATTATCTAAATTTACGATTTTTTGATCGATTTCATAAAAGTTAATTTTTTTGACTATGCTGGTTTGCTTTTCCTTTTCGTTATTTTTTAAGATTCCTTGTTCTTTTTTTTCTTGATTGAGATTGGTGTCAATCAAGAAGTCTTGCAAATCTCTTGTTCCCAAAATCATTTTGTAGTCTTTGCTGGGAATTTTTTCTATTTCAACGATAGTGTGGATCCTTTTTCCCTTTAAGGTGAATTTGAGTTTCAGGGTTGATTTCTCGTCGTCGTAGTCATTTTCGTTTTCCAATAGGCCGCTTTTCATGGCCGTTTCTTCATCTAAAATGCTAATCTTTTTACTTGTATCTACTTTGGCAGATATTTGAAAAGTGTATTGTTTCTGGATAATTTCAACTTTTTCGTTGGTGCTTATTACTTGTTTGCCGGAAATTTGTGCAATTCCTTTTTCTACTATATTGCCGAACATATCTTTTGCTATACGCACTCCTTTTGCAGGCGTGTTAACTTTTACTCCTTCAATCCTTTCCAAACGTTTTCTCAAAGATGCTAAATTCGCAATTTGTACACCTAATCCTGCGCGAGCATTGATTTCCAGTAAAACTGGACCGGTGTTTTTATCTATACAAATATCTACCGCCATGTAGCCAAGATTTGTGACCAATTGAACCGTTGAAGCTATGGTCAAAATTTGATCCCAAAAAGGGATATGGAGGCCTTTGATGCTCCCCATACCGTCGGGTAATTCTTCGATGATATGATTTTTGTAGGATATGTAGGTTGTCTGACCTTTGGCAATATCAATACCAACCCCAACGGCACCCATGTGCAAATTAGCTTTTCCTTTGGATTCTTTTGTAGGTAAACGTAGCATTGCCATTACTGGAATCAGATTGTGAACGACCACGCGTATGTCGGGAAGACCCTCGTATGAATATTTGCCGATTCTTTCATCTGCTTCTATGTATTGTTCAAAAAAAGCATAGTCACTTACGTTTGAGATTGAAAATCTGCCATCTAAGATGTCGCGAATGTGTTCTTTTAATTCTTCTTTGCTTAATTTATTGCCGCCTGCTGTGTGGTAGTAGCCATCTTTTACTTCTATGACTGGAATTATGCCTTCTCCCCCGAATCCAGTATTTGGTTTTAAGGCGAATGAATTTGGTAAGAAATTAAAATCAAATTTGTCTAATTCAATAGTGTCTTTGATGACGCCGTATAGTTTTGGAACCGGAATATCTCTTGCTGATAAAAATTGCTTGGTTTTAATTTTATCGTCGGCTAATTTTATAGCTTTTTTGGGGTTGTAAGGCTTGATATACAGAAGATTTCTGGCGTTAATTCCCAATATTCCTTTATTCTTGAAAAATGAGAACATATTTATTCTTCAATATGACGTAATATTTCTCTGAAACGAATACGTTCCAGCACTCTTAAGCCGGTCCATTTGCCGAGTCCAACATCTGCCAGAATCAGTAGAAAAACCAATTCTGGATATGTGAGCATCATTCTTTTTACAAATTCCAGTTTTATTACGGTGAAACCGAGGTCTATTTCTCCTCCGGCAATGAAGTAAGCAACAATGGCAACTATTAGAGTTTCAAACATTAAAACCGCAGCTGATGATAGTCCATTTTCTGTTCTTGCGGTGACGAATTTTTCAACCAAAGTGCTTAAAATTAACATTGGGAAGATGGCAATTGATAAGAATTGCGCGTTAAAGAAGCCAAAATAGTTTGCCGAGATAAGAATTAAGAAAAGTGCTAATGTTACGATTGTTAGTACTATAGCCATCTTGGGTATGAAAAGCATGCGGGCGCGTTTTAATAATGGTTTGGAAGCAACTCCTACGAGAATTGCGACTGCGAGTGTCAAAATTCCTGCTTGAATGCCGATGATTAAGAAGGATAATGTCATGATTGTTGGCGTATAAATACCAAAAGTGGTAATACCTATCACCTGTCTCATTATTGCTACTACTGTGGCTATTACGGGTAAAAGCAAGAGTAAGGCAATGGTGTTGTCTGGAATGCCGTTATTTACTAGGGCGTTTACAAAATAACTCATGAAATTCCAAGGAAGAAGTTTTCCACTTTTTGCGTCTACTATTTCATAAACACTGCCTCTTTCTTTTAGGGTGTCGACGAATTCGTTTTCTGAAAGACTTTCTATCAGGGCGTCTACGGCACCTTCTTTAGTGACGATGATGAGTTTTGGTTTTATCAGATTGAATTGGCGCTGAATTCGCTCTATTTTGCTTTCTATCGAATTGTCTAAAACTATTAAAGTTTTTTGGCTAAAGTCGCTGGCAATTTTTCCGCTGTTGTTTTGGATAAAACGGGAAATGGCATTTAGACCTGAATTTTCTTTGGTCCAGATAGCAATTTGCTTAGATTTTTGAAGGTCTTCTATGGATTCTGTGAGTTTTTTAGTTAAAATTTCTTCAGAGATGAATTCCGTGCTGCTTCCATAACTTTCAATAATTTTCAGATAGACACCTTTTTTTTCGGCATAATTTTGAATAATTTGAATTCTGTCTTTGTTCTCGCTTTGGTCTGTGATCAGAGTGATGAGTTTTCTGTAACCAAAAACTTGTAAGGTCGAGTCTGAGCTGTTTTTTCCATCTGTAACAGTTAGTTTTACATCGTAATAGCCAGGCTCTTTATAGGAATGCAGGACTTCAACGCCTTCATTTCTGTTTCCATCGCCAAAATCCCATTCATACTTGATGTTTTTCATTCCTTGGGGAATATATGATTGAGATGCGTCAAAAATTGTGCTTTTTTTGATTTCCACTGCGTTTGGAAGGTTAATTACGGCCCTTAAATAGCTAGCATCTTGGTTATCTGCGTAGGTAATTTGTGAACCAAGTGTAAGGCAAAAAAGTATTGCCACGACGCTGTTTAAGATTTTTTTCATATATTATTTGATTTTTTCTTATAGATACTAGCAAAAATGGCTTTTTTTTCAACCGTATTATCGTCTTGACGTATTGTGGGCATATGGCTGGGCTCATTGATGATTTTATGAAAATAAGGTAGAATAATAAGATAAAAATAAAACAAAAATGAAAATAAAATCATTATTTATAGCATTTTTAATTCTTGCCGCCGGAGTAGTTTCTTCGGTGGGATTCGCGTCTTCTGCGGATAATTTAGTCACAGGTTCTTTTCAGGCATATGGTATGGATGCTGTCGCGGGTACTCCTACGGTTTTAAGAACTTCTAAATTGACGCCAGGTTCAAATGTATCTTTTGTTGTAGTTCAACCAAATGGGCAGCAGATTCAATTGCCAAGTGTTGTGGATGATACGGGTGTGGCTTATGTGAAGCTTTCGGATTATTACACCTCATTGGCTGGTACTTATAATATTTATTTACTTGTAAACGGATCTACTCAGCAAGGCATTCCTAATATTTTTAAAATTAGTGCTGGAAAATTATCTATGTCTAAATCGACACTTTCACCATCGGATCAAGTAGCTCATATTGGTTCTGAATTGGCAAATTTGACTGTCTCTTTAAGGGATGATTTCAATAACCCAATCAATGGTCATATAGTTAAGTTAGTTTCCAGTTCAGACACTGATTCTATTAATTATTTGAATAATACGAATATTACCGATACTAATGGTGAAGTTCATTTTCAGATTTCGCCTGGTTCTACAGGACTTGTAAATTATTCCGTGTATGATGTTACTGCGGATGTAATTTTAACTTCCAGGGCCAAAGTAGTGTATTTTAGTTCAACTTCTCAACTTTTTAATCCCGGAACAGTGAAATTGGCTGCTTCTGGAAATCCAAATGAAGGAAGCCCTTCTGGTCCAGTGGATCACTTTTTGTTTGAAAATGTACCTGATGCTATTGTCTCAAATCAAAGTACTACAATAAAGGTAACTGCTTATGATGCCGCAAGTCAGGCTGTTAGTGGCTATACTGGAAAAGTTAGATTTTCAGTGGACGGAATTAATGCAGGTTTTGCCACTTTACCAGATGATTATACTTATACGGCTCAAGATCAGGGCACTCATGTATTTAGCCTAGCATTCAATTTTAAACAGCCTGGAACGTATAATTTAAAGGTTACTGATTTGGCCAACGTGGGAGTGTATGGCACTAAGTCTATAGCTGTATCTGCCGGAGATACTTCGACTCAGACGCTAACTCCTTCTACTTCTGTGGTCTTGACCAATCCTCTTCCTGGTACTTTTAGTACAAATATTCAAGTTGTTAGCGGTACTGCTCCGGCCGGCGCAAAGTTGAAGATTTTTAATAATAATCAGGAAATGGCTTCAATTGTTGCTGATTCTTCTGGAAAATTTTCTTATACAACGAGTATTTTGACTGATGGTTCTCATAAATTATATGTAGCTTCGGTGAATGATATCGGTACAGTAATTACTACGAGTTCTACTGTGGATTTTACTATTACTACGAAAGGGGCAAGTATTTCGCAGATTGTCTTGGATCCAGTGGGTCCTGTAGATCCGGGCGCTACGGTCAATGTGAAAGCGTATACCAGTACGAATTTATCTAAAGCTCAGGTGGTGATCGCAGGGAATGTTTATACTTTGACAAAGAATGCTGCCGGATATTATGAGGGAAGTTTTGTGGCGCCGATAGATTTTGGAACTTATAATTTGAATTTTGATTTTGTCGATGATCTGGGAAATGAAACGAAATCGCAAGATAAGACAATACAAGTTGGTAAATTGGGAGCTACTCCTAATGCAAAACCGGAAAAAGTTACCGGATTGGTGGCTCAACCGGCTGATAGTAGAGTGATTCTTTCTTGGGCTGCTCCTAAGTCATTAGCTGTCCCTATTAAAAACTATAGAGTTTATTTTGGCTCTTCTCCAAATAGTTTGACCAATGCGGTTGATACATTTACCAATGCGACGACCTGGTATGTTCCTAATTTGAAAAATGGCACTCAGTATTATTTTGCGGTGGTGGCAGTGGATGCCAAGGGTAATGCAAGTGATGGATTTGATAATATTGTTCCTGCTGTAGCCGGAGGTGGCGTGAGTGTTGTGTCAACTCCTGCTGTGCAAAATGGCAGTGCCGGGAAGGAGGAAATTAAAAATATCAAGGGCGGGACGAGTAAAACGGGTCCGGAAATGTTCTGGTTGGTAATTTTATCTCTTTTAGGTGGAATTTGTTACGGAAGATTTTCCAAAAGAATAGCAAAATAACTGATTTGATAGTAGGGATCTGATTTGCTATTATCTTTTCGTATGACAAAATTTTTAATAATCAGTTATTTAGTTACGGCTTTGATTGTTTTGCGCAATCTGCTGCTTTTGATGATTTTACTTAGATCTTTATCTACTTTTTTTGTTAGTCCTTTTGCTCAGCGAGGGCGTTTTATGCAGTTTCTGTGTGATGTGACAGATCCATTTATTAAAATGGCTCAACTTTTACCGCATCAATTTTCAATGATTGATTTTTCACCATTTATTGCCATGATTATGGTAGATTTAGGTGGACGTTTACTTGTTATTTTATTATCGTATTTGGCATGATGAAGATTTATGACACATTAAGAGCAAAGAAGGTGGATTTTGAACCTTTGGAGGAAGGAAAAGTTGGAATTTATGTTTGTGGTCCTACTGTTTATGACAGTGCTCATTTAGGGCATGGCCGTAGTGCCGTATCTTTTGACGTGATACGTCGATATTTTTTATATCGTGGTTATGAGGTGAAATATGTTTCAAATTATACGGATATTGATGACAAGATGATAAATCGTGCGAAGGAAGAGAATATTAGTGTAAAGGATTTGGCGGATAGAATAATTCCTATTTATGCAAAAGATTATGGGGCTTTGGGCATAATGGTGCCGGATGTACAGCCTTTAGCTACGGATCATGTGCCTGAAATGATTGAATTGATTGGAAAACTGGAAAAGGATGGTTTTACTTATGTTTTGGACGATGGAGTTTATTATGACGTGAAGAAGTTTGTTGAATATGGAAAGTTATCTAAGCAAAAGCTTGAGGATTTGAAGGTCGGTTCTCGTATTGAGGTTAAAAGTGACAAGCGCAGTCCTTATGATTTTGTTTTATGGAAATTTAAAAAAGAGGGTGAACCTTCCTGGTCTAGTCCATGGGGAGAAGGTCGTCCAGGTTGGCATATAGAATGTAGCGCGATGACTTGGAAACATCTTGGTGAAAAATTTGATATTCACGGAGGTGGACTTGATCTTACTTTCCCTCATCATGAGTGTGAAATTGCTCAATCTGAGCCGGTATTTGGTAAAGGTTCTTTTGCAAAATATTGGATTCATAATGGTTTTATAAATGTCGACAATGAAAAGATGAGTAAGAGCTTGGGAAACTTTTTCACTTTGAAGGAAATTTTTGAGAAATATGATCCGATGGTAGTGAGGTTTATGTTTTTACAAACGCATTATAGAAATCCGGTGAATTTTTCGAATGTTTTATTGGATCAGGCAAAGGCGGGGCTACAGCGTATTCATGATTTTATCAGAGTACTAAACCAGCAGTATGAATTTTCTGTGAAGAATAAGATTTCTAATAAGTTGGTGGACACACAGATTGTAAATTTGCTTTCTGAGACAAGGTCCGGTTTTGAATCTGATATGGATGATGATTTTAATACTTCCGGTGCCTTAGGTCGTATATTTAAATTTATTGATTTGTTTATCTCTTTTCTTGGTAATAAATCTTTTTCAATGGAAGAAATATCTTTAGTACTTGTGGAGCTTCGTAAGTTTGATGAGGTACTGGGTATTGTTTTTGAGAAGGTTGCTGATTTATCGGAGACTGACAATGCATTGATTCTTGAACGTGAGGACTCCAGAAAAAATAAGAATTTCAAACGATCAGATGAAATTCGCGATGAGTTGCTGAAGAAAGGTATTGTTTTGGAAGATACGCCGCAGGGCACTATTTGGAAGAGAATTTAGACTATGGGTATTTTGGTGATTTGTGCCGTGCACACAATTTATTTCAGCAATATGACATTTGGGGAGATTAGAGGAGCTTGTATATTTTGCTGATGTCCCCTGCTCCCATGGTGACGATGATGTCGTATTTTTTGTGATGTTCCTTAATGTATTCGGCGGTTTTTTCGATAGTTTGACCGTTTTTGACGTGGGGTTGTTGAGTTTTTATTTCGGTGACCAAATCATCTACGTTGATGGATTTTACCACTTCTTCACTATCACGAACTTGATAAATATTTGGAATAATTACTTGATCCACCGAATTGAATGCGTGGCCAAATTCTTTCAGTAACATTTTTGTGCGACTGTGTTGGTGTGGCTGGAATACGCAAAGAATCTTGGCTTCAGGATGTTTTTCCCTGATTGCGGCGAGAGTTACTCGTACTTCGGTAGGATGATGTCCATAGTCGTCGATGAATTGAGTCTTGCCCAATTTTTTCTTTTTGTAATCCAGACGACGCCAACTTCCTTTATAATTTTTGATTGCTTTTTGAATATTTTTTTCAGCTATATTTAGGATTGCTCCTACCTCGGCGGCGTTCGTGGCATTAAAAAGATTAAATTCTCCGGGTACGCCGGGTTTTGTCTTTGTTGGTTCTTTCCATTTGATTATCGTGGCTTGGCAATCAGCTAAAATAGGCTGAAGATTTCTTTCTTTTGAATTTACAATTATGTATCCATTTTTTGGTACTTTTACGGCTATTTCGTGAAAAGCTTTTTGATAATCTTCTAAATCTTTGTAGTAGTCCAGGTGTTCCGCTTCGATGTTGGTGATTACCAGAATGTCTGGTTTGAAATGTAAGAATGAACGTCGATATTCGCAGGCTTCGATCACCAAATATTTGCTCTTTCCTACTCGGAAATTTTTATTTTTAAATTCGCGGAGTTTCGTGCCGATTACTACGGTGGGGTCTAATTTACCGGCAACCAATGTCAGAGCTGTCATGGCTGTGGTGGTGGATTTTCCATGTGTTCCGGCGATAGCTATAGTAAAATATTCTTTGCTTAATTCTCCTAAGGCTTCCGGATATGAGAGACATGGTATTTTTAAATCCTTGGCTTTTTTGAGTTCTGAATTGTTTGCGGGAATGGCCGGAGAGTAAATTACTATTTGGTGTTTTTTGATGATATTTTTTCCATCATGTTTTTCAGATACTTTTAATCCGGATTTCTTTAGATTTTTAGTGATTTCCGAAGCGTAATTATCCGAGCCCGAAATTGTTTTTCCTTTGGCGTGCAGAATTTGAGCGAGACTGGAGGTTCCGATTCCTCCTATTCCAATAAAATGAAAATATTTTTTATCTAAAAGTGACATAGTTTTGCTTTTGGTAGTTTTAATTCTATGCTAAAGTTTCGATGTTTAAAAGATATTTATGTCATCGCGTTTTTCATATACTTCAAATTTCACAAAATTGATCATAGTGATCGAATTTACTTTGGTAAGTTATTTGCTCTATTCACTGACTAAAAATATTTACAACAGTTATCAGGTGGATCAGGTAATTGAGTCTTTTCAAAAAGAAAATGCGGTAATCGAGGAAGAAAATCGTAAGAAAAATGAAGATTATCTTTATTTTACCTCCGAGGAATATATAGATAAAATTGCCAAACAGAATTTGGGGCTTGTGGATAAGGGTGAGGAAGTGATTATTTTATCTCAAGACGTGACGAATCCTCAGCAGGATAAGAGTGCTGAAGATGATGTCAGTACCACGTTGTCGCGAAGAAGTCGAATGTCCAATCCGAAACAATGGTGGGATTTCTTTTTTGGTAGATAAATAGGTATTTTGACGAGGTTTGACTTTCGTGATGTTTTACAGTATTTTTTCTGCGCTTACGACGCGGGGTAGAGCAGAGGCAGCTCGTCGGGCTCATAACCCGGAGGTCGGTGGTTCGAATCCACCCCCCGCAACCAATTAAAATCAGTCTTTTTTTGAACCTGTCAGGGTAGCTCAGTTGGTAAGAGCGTCGGATTCATAACCCGGAGGTCGAGAGTTCAACTCTCTCCCCTGACACCACTTTTGGAAGACGACCTTGTTGACAAGTTTATCTTTTTGTATCATAATTTACGGCTAACGTGGGTTTTATTTCCTTCCGTTGGTCGTTCCTTGAATTATAGTGTTGTTAACAAGTCAACTTTCTTCTGTAAAATGTAGATATTTTCTATAAGGAAATGTCTCTTAGCGGAAGAAATATTGACTTGCTAATACTGTTTAATCTCTTAATTTTCGTTTCTCTTTCGGCGGTCTCGCTTTGTCAATCAATCTGATTGGTGAGGTAAGACTGCCGGAATGATGGATGCCGGCTATCCCAAGTGTTCGTCGGCAATGCGCAAGCTGACGAAACTTTCAAAGAAAAGATCCAGATCTTCAATTTCCACCGGTACTTAAGTGTGCCGGTTTGCGAGGTAGGACCGATGTGTACCCGTTTGGTGTTTCTGTGTCTGGCGGCTTTTGCTGTCCAGGCGTGTGGAGCGGCTCAAGTGAAGCCGCCCAGCGACGTGCTGGGGCAGCTCGATCTCGTTCGTGCGGACTACGCTGAATCTGACGCGACTGCTCGTACGAAGGGCGATGCTGCCAAGGCCGCGAAGGCTGAGGCGGAACGCGCTGAAAAGGATCGCGTTGAGAAGGCTCTGAGGCTGGCCAAGGTCCTCTACGATGCTGCAGCCGTCAAGAAGGCGGAAGCGGCGAAGTACGAGGAGGAGATGTGTCGGATGGACCCGTCGCGCTGCGTGCAGGCTCAGCCGGCTCCTCCGCCGGTCAAGCAGGCGTCCGAGTTCGTGGACGTCCGCATCACGGCCTTCGCTGAAGGTGGCTTCGCGCGGCTCTCTGCCTATCCTTCGGGATGGCAGGTAGTGTTCGCGTCGGCGAAGTTCGTTCTGCAGGTCAACGGACAGGACAAGGCTCAACTTTCCGATCCAGCCGCGGTGGGCAAGTGCTACCGCGTCGTTCCCGGTGAGTTCCAGCCCATCCAGTGTCCCAACTGAAAGGAGGTTCAACAGAAAAAAGCAAGTCAACGCCGCGGGGTTCCAATGGGATCTCGCGGCTTTGACGTATTTATTGTGTTGGAGGTGTAGTAGGAGTTTCAGTAGAATTTGGAAGAGTGATTGCAGGTGGAGTAGCCGCAGCTGGAGTTGCCGCGGTAGGATTTGCCGCGCCCCCTAAAATAGCCGTCATTGGATTGTCGGCAGGGGCTTCGGCTTGAGCGGCACCCGGCTGTCCAGGTAATTTGCTGGTATCTATTGGTGCGGCATTTGTGTCTATGCCAATTCTTGAAACGATTTCTTGTTCTACGAATTCCCTCTTGCGAGCGTGTTTCAATCTGGCGTATTCTCTGATTATATTACCAACTTTTGGATTTTTCTTACTTTCATCCCAAATTGTAGCTACTGAGAATGGTCTGGAAGTGGTATTATTAATATTTAATTTCATGTACATCTTATAGTTTGAAATACTGATAACGTCTTGTTCCGTGAGAAGTGGAGCGTATTCTTTCGCGAGATATTCGGCATCTTCAGCACCAACTTTAAATGATGAAATTGTACCAACGTTACCAAATACTGCGTCACGAATTCCCGTAGATGTGCTTCCAAATTTTGAGGTTACCAACTGGCTTATATATTGGTGAGCCATGATGAGCGCGAGATGGTATTTTCTGGCTTCTGAAAGGATTGAACAGAAACTGTCCGTGGCAAAGTTTTGAAACTCATCCACGTAGAGGAAGAAATCTTTACGATCTTTTTCCTCTATGTCAGTACGACTCATGGCGGCCATTTGAATACGAGCTACCATTACGAGACCGAGCAGCTGAGTGTTTAAATCACCGATTTTACCTTTGGAAAGTTTGACCAAAAGAATTTTTCCTTCATCCATAACTTTACGGAAATCGAAGGCGGAATTCTTTTGTCCAATAGTATTTCTCATGATCGTATTGGTAATGAAAGGACCGAATTTCGCACTGAAATAAGGAATCATTTCCTGTCTTTCACGATCACCGGTATTGGCGTATTCATGTTCCCAGAATGATTTAACTACCGGATTTGTAACCTTCGCGACTTTATATTTCATAAAGGCGTCGTCAACGAAAATTCTTGGGACATCAATAAGAGTAGCACCTTCTTCTTTGTCTTCCATAAGCGTCAAACACGCATTACGGAAGTAGTGCTGGATACGAGGACCGAAGATTTCATCACCGAAAAGTTTAATGAAAATTTCCGTGGCTTGTGAAGCTGCGAGGTCCATTTCTGCCGGAGTCGTGGCTTCTAGGATGTTCAAACCCATAGGTCTTTCCACGTCTGCTGGGTCGAAAATAATTACATCTTTAGCTCTTTCTTTTGGAATATAATCCAATACTTCATCTACGAGGTCTCCATGGGGATCGATGATACAGAATCCTTCACCGCTAACGGCATCTTGTCTAGCCATAAAAGACAAAAGTGCGGATTTACCTGAACCGGATTTACCGATGATGTAGTGATGACGAGAACGGTCTTGTTTGAGCATATAGATTTCTCTTTTGATACCACGATACAAATTGTATCCAAGTAGTAATCCTGATGCAGGGGTGTCTACCGGTGCCGGCAATACTTTGTAATCCAGCCAGTGAATGTTTGGAGTATAATTGTATTTACTGCTTGGAAAATGATAGAGACTAGCCAATTCATCTTCACTCATTAGTGACAATTTTTCACCAAATAAAATCCAATGCTTATCGAGATATCGATGTTTAAAATTGTGTAAGAATATGATGTCATTGATTGGATCTATAAAAAATATTCTATTTACGTTAAACCAATTTGCTGAGACGTCTTTGAATAAATTTAACGCTACTATCATATTGTTTGATATTTCTTCCGCTCTACTTTCTGTCTTTGCGCTACTTAGTAAACGAATTACAGTATCAAAACCTGTTCCGGAGGATTTTTCACCAATTCTTTTAGCTGTCTCTTCCTTTGATTGTAACATTCTCACATATCCTCCGCCTGGGTCTGATTTTGGTTCAATTTCCATTTTGTCGTAACCAAGAAAAATTCCTTTGAAGATATTTAGTATTGGCCCTATAAATGGAATTTTTATTTTTGTTTCTTTGTCTTTACCTTTGAAGAAGAGATCGCCAAACGCTTCAGCTTTTTTTGTCCATGAATCGTCACGTGGTCTTACTACGATTTGCATAACGGCTGTTTCTTCGTCTGTCAGATTACTGAAAATATTTGTGAGATCATTTAATGGATCATTTTCGATTGTTTTGTATGTTTTTATGGGCCACCAATATTTTTTAGCTTCATACGCGTAAAACCCTTTCATCTTTGCATTAGGTTTCATGGATTCGTATGGCTCTGAAGGCTGTATGTCAGCAGCTGGATAATATGAAGTGATCTGTTTTTCAATTATCTCTCTATAATACTTTGGGGTTGTAACGTAAAAATCTATTACTTTTTCATGAGCGACCAATTCAAAGCTAAAAATATTGTGCTTTAAGATGAAAACTTTAATTTTGTTGAGCGGATTTAGCTGTCTTGTTTCTGATAAATTGCGGAAAAACTGAGTCATTATTGATATTTTTTCTCTGAAATCTTTTTCTGTTTCTTTTTCTTTGTCTTTTGGAGAGTCTTCGCGCGGTAAAATGATTTTTAGATAAACAAGATGCTTCGATTGATAATGGTGGTATGCCGCTCTTAGAAGATGTAAAGCTAGCCATGATCCTACGATGATTGCTGCTATCCAGATAGCAAGAGTAATAGGATTATTTTGAATGTAGTTCCAAATGTTGATGAAGAATTGCTGCATTTTTTTGATTTTTGTTATCTGTTAATTATATCAGAAAAGGCCTCCTAAAACAAGGGTTTAGGGACCTTTATAGTTGGATGACTGGTGGCTCGCTATTTGAGCTTTTCTTCGAGAAATTTCTCCACTTCCGAGATGGCGATGCGATGTTGTTTCGTAGTATCTCTATCTCTAATAGTAACCATATTGTCTTTCTCAATGGTGTCGAAGTCCACTGTGATGCAGTAAGGTGTTCCTATTTCGTCCTGGCGACGATAACGCTTACCTACAGCTCCAGATTCATCATATTCCACGTTAAACTTCTTGCTTAGGGTTTTATAGATTGATTCAGCTACTTTAATTAATTCCGGTTTTTTGATTAATGGGAAAATAGCTGCTTTTACCGGTGCAATTTTAGGGTCAAAATGCATGACGGTGCGTGGCTCCCCTTCCACCGTGTCTTCTTCATAGGCGTTTAAAAGAGTGATTAGTACTGTGCGGTCTGCGCCAAAAGAAGGTTCGATGACATGGGGGTTGTATTTTTCTTGTGTAAATGGATCCAGATATTCCAATTTTTCTTTGGAAAATTTTTCGTGCTGTGTAAGGTCATAATCTCCACGATAAGCCAATCCCATGAGTTCTCCCCAACCAAAAGGAAATTTATATTCAATGTCAAAGGTCATGCTTGAGTAGTGCGATAATTCATCCTTTTCATGTTCACGATAACGCAAATTTTCTTTGTTTATTCCGAGATCCAAATACCATTGCCAGCAATTTTTTTTCCAGTCATCAAAAATTCGTTTAATTTCGGTTTTATCTTTTGGTGAAACGAAATATTCGATTTCCATTTGCTCAAATTCGCGCGTACGGAAAGTGAAATTACCAGGTGTTATCTCGTTTCTGAATGCTTTACCTATTTGGCCAATACCGAATGGTATCTTTTGACGACAGCTTTGTACTACGTTTTTGAAATTCACAAAAATTCCTTGAGCCGTTTCGGGTCTCAAATATACCGCAGTGGAAGTCTCTTCCACTACTCCTTGATGCGTTTTAAACATAAGGTTAAATGAGCGAGCTTCGGTAAAATCGCTGGTTCCACATTTTGGACATTTTAATTTATTTTCTTTGATGATTTCAGTTACTTCTTTGAGAGTTTTTCCGACGGCTGCTTCTATTCCCAGGTTTTCTTCTATGAGTTTATCTCCTCTGATTCTTTCTTTGCATTTTTTACAATCTATTAGAGGATCGGAAAATGAAGCAACGTGGCCGGATGCTTCCCAGACTTTAGGGTTCATCAAAATTCCGGCATCCAGACCGACTACGTCGTCTCTTTCACGTACGAAAGTTTTCCACCAAAATTCTTTGATGTTTCTTTTGAGTTCTGCTCCGTAAGGCCCATAATCCCAAGTATTGGCAAAACCTCCATATATTTCAGATCCTGGGAAAACAAATCCTCTTCGTTTACATAATGCTGCTACTTTTTCCATTACTGTTTGGCTCATTTTTTGATTGTTTAGGATTAGGTGTTTTGACTAGTGTCAAAACTTTTCTTTATATTTTTAGCACCTACGGTGCTGTGCTATCAATAATTAGCGTAATTGGCCCCTGATTGACAAGATGTACTTGCATGTCTGCCCCAAAAATACCGGTTTCAACTTTCAGTCCTTTTTCTCTCAATTTTTCTACGAATTTGTCATAGAGAGGTTTTGCAACATCTGGTTTTGCGGCTTCCATAAAGTCCGGGCGGCGTCCTTTGCGACAGCTGGCATATAGTGTGAACTGGGAAATAGCCAGAATTTCTTCTTTGGTTTCCAGAATTGATTTCTCGAAATGTTTGCCATCGCTTTCAAAAATTCTTAGATTGCAGACTCTCTCACAGATATAGTCGACCTCTTTTTCCGTATCGTTATGCGTTATGCCTACAAGCAGTACTAGGCCGCTTTTTATTTCCCCGTTAATTTTGCCGTCGATTTCGACTTTGGCTGCTCCGGATTTTTGTAATACGATTCGCATTTTGTGAATATTGGTTGTCAGCAAGGTATCATGTTGAACAGACTTCGACAACACTTTTGAAGATGATTTTTCCTTTTATTGATCCTGTTTTTAGTTTTTTGAAAACCTGTTTTGTTGCCATATTTTGGTTTAATTGCAGAATTTAAATACCATTTAACTTTTATTTTATGTCTGAGGAAATTATGTATTTAAGTTCGGGGAAAATTAAATTGAATTTTGCGTCTCGTAAAATTTTTCTGGATGATAGTGTGATTATTTTACGTAATAAACTTTTTGAATTATTTGTATATTTTGTGAAAAATTCCGGACGCATTGTCACTCGGACTCAACTATTGGAGGAGGTTTGGGAACGTGATATTTGCTGGCCTACAAATACTTTGGATGTGCATGTGGCATTGCTGCGAAAAGTTTTGGTCAAACGGCTTGGTTACGACGTAATTCATACAGTGCATTGCATAGGTTACATTTTGGAAATTTAGAAAAATTATTAAACAACAAACTATTTTGGCAAGACTCTCAATATCATTATTTTGCTAAATTTAAAAAATGTTTTTATAATCACGTCAGTTAAAAACCTTAACCTCTCCTCCTATGTATAGCACGCAAGTCGCGCCTGTTGTTCAAACAGTTACTGACTTACATAATTTAGTTGATAATCTTTTGTTGTTACTTTCAGATAAAGAGAAAGTGGTTATCACTAAACGTTTTGCTTTAGCCGGTGTTTCAAAAGCCACGTTAGAAGAAATTGGTCAAGAATTTTCAGTAACACGTGAGCGTGTAAGACAAATTGAAAAGAATGCTTTGGCTAAAATGCGTCGTAATGTTTTTAATACAGCTTTAAAAAGTTTACATGAGTTTGTTGGGACTCTTGTGAGAAAACATGGAGGGTTAATGAAGTCTGAAACTTTGATTACTGAATTGTCGGGAGTTTTGCCTAAAGATGTGGATGTTGATGTGAATAATTTAAGTTTATCTTTAGCGTTGCATGATGGCTTGGAATGCGTTGGAAATACGATCAATTTTTATCCATATGTTAGAGATAAATCTATTCCAGAATATTCACTGAAGTTTGTTTCTGATAAATTGATAAATCAACTGCATAAATATGGTGACGTAAAGAAAATAGATAAAATTCACGAAGATTTGTCCGGGCATTTGAGAGAGACTAATTTTGATCTTTTGAAAGTTAAATCTCTAATTGAAATTGATAAAAGATTGACGATTCTTGACGATGATGTGGTTGGACTTTTAGAATGGCGCCATATTCATCCACGAACTTTAAGGGATAAGATTCTATTCATTTTGCGTGCTGAAAAGGCTCCTCTCCATTTTTCTACTATTGCTGAAAGAATTGGTCATGCCGATTTCGATACACGCAAAGTAAATGTACAGGCTGTTCATAATGAACTTATTAGACATGATCAGTTTGTACTCATAGGACGTGGAATTTATGCGTTATCCGAATGGGGTTATGAAAAAGGAACGGTGTCTGAGGTTATAGAAAAAATCTTAAAAGATTATAAGGAATTAGAACAGGATAAAATCGTCGATTTGGTTTTAAAGCAGCGCGATGTAAAGAAAATCACTATAGTGCTTGCTCTGAAAAATGATAGAAAGTTTTCACGTATTGGACGTAAAGTTTATAAACTAAAATCCGGAGTGAGAGCTTAGATTTTTATAAATTTTGTTTTGTCTTTTAGATACTCTTCTTTAAGAGTTGGAAGATTTTTTGCTATCGATTCCGCGGCGAGATATTTTAATTGATTTCTGTATTTTATTTGTGCGGTGTCTAGTATTTTCCTGGCCTCTTCATCTTTAGGATCTATTTTTAAAATTTCCTCAGCCGCTTTAATTGCTTTATCGTATTTTTTTAGTTTCATTAAAGTATCCAAATATTTTTCTCCGCCATAAATAAATTCTTTTGCTTGGGTAATTTCGCCTTCAAGTTTTCTGGATTTTATTGATTCTTCGAGATGTGAAATTCTTTTATTGAATTTATCTATTTTTCTTAATTCATCGAGAAAATTTTCTATAACATCAAACTTATTTGAATTGATGAGTTCGCTTTTATCTTCAATTTTTTTTGCGATAAGTTTGTCTTGGTACTCTGTAACTAATTTTTTGATACTTTGATTGCCAGGATTTTCTTTTTCAATTATATAAAGATCTTCCAGAAGTTGGCCTGGGTTGTTTTTTAGGACCTGATCCAGTCTCTCGTGTTGTTGTTTGGTGAATTCTTCATTTAATTTTTCAAATTGTTTTCTATATGCTTCTTCTGCTTCACTATAAAGCTTTTTAAGTTTTGAATTGTCTGGAGAAGCGTTGATTAAGTTTCTTAGGATTTTTAGGATGTCTACATACTTTTCCTGCTTCCAAAGAGGTTTTATTTCTTCAAGTTTGTCTTCAATTATTTTGGCATTTTCTTCTGCAACAATTTTTTCAATTTTTAATTTGATTTTCGTAAAACGAGATTCATTTGGAAATTGAACAATACATTCTTTGCATAGACTGAATGCCTCCTTGAATTTCTTATCTGCCAAAAGGGTGTTGATCTTTTGTTCTAACTGGTCGTAATAAGCAAAATTAGCCATTTGTTTTTATGAACTTTTATCTGTTAATTATAGCAGATTTCGGCTTAAGAATAAAGTTATTGGCTAAAATTCATCGAGCTGTTCTTTTAGCTTTTTGACTTGTTCTTGTTCGGCTTTTAATCTTGCCTGATCTTTTTCTATAATTTCCTTTGGTGCTTTGCCGATGAATTCTTTATTTGATAATTTCTTTTCCAGCCCGTGAATAAAATTCATTTTTTGATCGATTTGTGCTTGGATGTTTTTCTTTTCTTTGTCTATGTCCAGCATGCCTCTAAATGGTAGATATATTTCTATATTTTCGATAAAAAGTGATTTTGCCTCTTTTACTTTTTCTCCACTTTCTTTAATGTCGAGATTCTCCAGTCTGGCAAGTCTCATTATAATTTCTCGAGCATTTTCTATCTTGGTGGAATTTTTTCCGCCGTAAATAATGGCGTTAATTTTTTTCCCAGCATCTACTTTTGCATCTGCTCTTGCGCTTCTTATTCCGCCAATTATTTCTTTGATTAATTCAATAGCTTTTGATTCATTCTTGAATAGGAGATCCTTATTGTATTGTGGCCAGGTTTCATTGATAAGCATTTTTTTATCAATGTTGCTCCAAATGGTTTCAGTTACAAATGGAACGAATGGATGCATTAATTTAAGAATATTCTTTAATACAAATAAAAGTACTGCTGTGTTTTTTTGGCTACCTTTCGACATTTCGAGATACCAATCGCAATACTGATTCCAAATAAAATCATAAATTTTTGTTCCAGCGCTGGAGAATTGGTGATTTTCCAAGTCTTTGTCTGCGGATTTTATTAATTTCTGTAGTTCGCTTAGGATCCATTTATCCGCGTCAGTTCTGATCATTGATTCATTGAAATCATTTTGGAGATCCTCTTTGCTTATATTCATTAACGCAAAGCGTGATGCGTTCCAGATTTTATTGATGAAATTTCTGTATCCGGCAATTTTTTCCTCGTAAAGTCTCATGTCGTTGCCGGGACTTGATCCTATTACTAAACTTAATCTTAGAGCGTCTGTTCCGTATTTTTCGATCATGTCGAGGGGGTCGATGCAGGTTTCAGGATTTGATTTACTCATTTTCTTTCCATGTCTGTCGCGAATAAGTCCGTGGAGGTAAACTGTCTTAAACGGGATGCATTGTTCTTCCGGTAGTTTATCGCTACGTAATGCGTAAGTTGAAGCAAGTATCATACGGGCCACCCAGAAAAATAAAATGTCATAACCTGTTTCCAGCACATCAGTCGGATGAAAATATTGAAAATCTTCCGTATGTTTTGGCCAGCCTAAGGTGGCGAAAGTCCAGAGGGCTGAACTAAACCAGGTATCTAGGGTGTCAGGATCTCTAAACCAATGACCGGATTTTGGTTTTTCAGTGCCGAATTGTACTTTTCCATTAACATTGAGAAGTTCCAGATCCAATGTGGAAGCATCATTTTTTGTCGTGAGTACTTTATATTGGGATTCGTTTACTTCGTGCCAAATCGGAATTTGATGACCCCACCAAATTTGTCTGGATATGCACCAGTCTTGCAAATTATCTATCCAATGAAAATAAATTTTCTCGAATCGTTTAGGTACTATTTGGATCATTTTACTTTTAACGCAGTCTTGAAGCACCTCTTTGATGCTGCATTTTTTCTTTTTCCATTGAATTACTCTTTTGTTTACATCTACAAACCATTGTTTCATGATTTGTGGTTCTATTGTCCCCTTTCCACGATAATTTACGGCAACTTTATGGACGTAATCTTCGTCTATTTTTACCAAAAGTCCTTTTTCTTTTAGTTTCTCTACGACTTTTGATCTGGCTTCGGTGATTGAAAGTCCGGCAAATTCTTTAGATATATCTGCTCTTATTTTGCCATTGAAATCTATGATTTGTGGAGTTTCGAGTTTGTGTTTTTTTGCTAATTCAAAATCTACAAAGCTATGAGCTGGCGTGATGGTCATCGCACCGGTTCCAAATTTCATATCGATGCAATCGTCGGCTATTACTTTTGCTTTGATTGGACCGTCGATCCATTCGAATTCGAATTCTTTGCCAATTATTTTTTTGTAACGTTTGTCTTTCGGATGTACGACAATTATTTTGTCTAAAAATTTAGTTTCAGGACGAGCTGTTCCGATAATTACTGGTCCATATTTGAAATAATAAAACTTGGCTTTTTCTTCTTTGTATTCCAATTCGTCGTCGGCGACCGTGGTTTGCATATTTGGATCCCAGTTTACGATACGACCACCGCGGTAAATGATGCCGTCGTTATACATGCGTCCGAATAGAGTGTTTACGGCTAAATTCATATCGTCGTCGAGGGTATATTTTTCTCTACTCCAATCACAACTCGCCCCCATTTTACGTATTTGATTGCGAATCGTACTGCGACTTTCTTTTACAAACTCTTTAATGACTGAAAGTAGTTTTTCTCGTCCCAACTCTTTTCTGGGGCTTTTGATGCCTTCGGCCTGAAGTTTTTTTTCTACTACGCTTTGAGTTGCTATTGCGGCGTGATCAGTTCCCGGAAGCCACAATGCTGAATATCCCTGCATGCGACGATATCTAATCATTATATCCTCGATTGCCAACATTGTTGCGTGTCCAAGGTGTAATGTTCCGGTGGCGTTTGGTGGGGGGAGAGATATGGTGAAAGGTTTTTTTGATGGGTCTACTTTAGGAGAAAATGATTTACTTAACTCCCATTTTTTGTAAATTCCATCTTCGTGTTTTTTTGCCTCATATGCGGGTTCTATTTGGAAATCCATTTTTTAAAATTATTTTGTCAAAATTCTAGCAAACACTCTTGTTTATTCCAAACAAAAGCGTTCAAAAGCTGGATTGACATCTCGAAGAAGATAATTTATAATTTAGGGAGTAGTCTTTTAATAAAAATGGATTTTTCAGCAAGCAAAAATAGTGCGCCAGAAAATATAAGTTCTTCTCCCGAACAGAAGTTTTCGCCTAGGCAAAAGGAGGAATTGAGACCTTCGAAAGAGGTGAAGGAAGCTGCAGACGTGGGGAAGGCTGCTTATGTCGAAGCGGTTGGTTTGGAGGAATCTGCTGAAACTACCGGTAAGGTATCCGAAGTTTTGTCCGATACTAAGGATGCTGATAATGCGGCTATGGCTGGACAGAAGCCTATTGCGAAAGTTGATCCTGCAACAATTAAGGCTAATCTGCTCAAAAATCTTCCTACTGAAGCGGTGATGAAGAAGCAGATTGAAGTTGAAATTAAGAAAGAGATTGAATATTTGCATAAAAAAGCGATGAAAATGTTTAGATCTCCCGGTTCGGTGAGTTATTTTGAAATGAACAATGTGCTTAAAAAGATTCGTGAGCTTAAAGGCTTACTGTTGCAATTGGTTAAGGCTTCTTTTGATGGACTAAAAACATTGTGGCTGCGTTTTGTGCATGGCATAATGTAGTCTATGCAAACTACAAACTCCAACAAGGATTTGGTCAAAAAGATTAATCTGCTTAAGAAAAAAAAGAATGCGGTTGTTTTGGTGCATAATTATCAACGGCCGGAAATTTATGACGTGGCAGATTTTATTGGTGATTCTTTGGGATTGTGTATTGAGGCAGCAAAATCTAAAGCTGACATTATTGTTTTTTGTGGTGTCAATTTTATGGCCGAGAGTGCTGTGATTTTAAATCCCGGCAAAACAGTTCTAGTGCCTAATATTGATGCCGGTTGTGCTATGGCGGACATGGTTGAAGCAAAACAGTTGAAGGAGTTTAAGGAAAAGCACCCTGATGCAGCCGTGGTGACCTATGTGAATTCAACTGCCGAAGTGAAGGCGTTATCTGATGTATGCTGTACGTCTTCTAATGCCGTGAAAGTCGTAAAGGCGATGGTTGAAAAAAAAATTATTTTCGTACCGGATAAAAATTTAGCTGCCTATGTGTCAAGGCAGGTTCCCGAGAAAGAAATAATTCCATGGGAAGGATACTGCCCTATTCATCATTTTCTCGATAAGGAATACGTGGAAGAAGTAAAAAAGTCACATCCCAAGGCGAAAATTATTGCTCATCCTGAATCTAAACCCGAGGTGCTAGCCGTGGCAGATTATGTTGCAAGCACGACTGGAATGATTGATTGCGCAAAAAATGATCCGAGTGAAGAGTTTTTTGTACTTACTGAATGCGGTATGACTGAAAGATTGCATAGAGCTTTACCGAATAAAAAGTTTTACGGGCTTTGTAATTTATGTTTTGATATGAAGAAAAATACTCTTGCCGATGTACTGAAAAGCTTGGAAACAATGAGGTTTCCTGTTAGAGTAGACCCTAAAGTTGCTGCGAAGGCGCTTAAAGCGTTTCAAAAAATGTTTGAGTTAACTAAATAATATGGATAGAAAAGCTTTACGAAATTTTACGCATAAGGCTGAAAGTATGTTGAGGATTGATAATACCAATTATAAACAGTGGGTATTTCGTTATACGTTTTTGGAACTGGAAAAAGATCTTGGAACCAAGGGAGATATTACTTCCAATAGTATTTTCGAGGAAAAACCTACGGTAAAAGCAAAAATCGTAGCTAAAGAAGATGGAGTTTTTGCGGGCAGAGAAGAAATTCAATATTTTCTGATTGATGCTGATCCTCAATTTAGACCAAGGATTAAGAGTGAATTTAAACTGAAATTTAATGTGGAAGATGGACAAGAAATAAAAAATGGCGATGTTTTGGTCGAAATCGAGGCTGAATTGCATGATTTATTAGCCGTAGAGAGGACTGTTCTTAATCTCATTATGAGGATGAGTGCTATAGCCACTATGACTAGAAGGATTGTCGACTTAGTCAAGGATTATGATGTTCTTATTACTCCTACGCGTAAGGCGTTGTGGGGATGGATTGATAGAAAAGCCGTAGTTGTCGGTGGAGGTGGAACGCATAGATTGAATTTGGCGGATGCAGTTTTGGTTAAAAATACGCATTTGGATATTTTAAATCGCGATTTGGATCTTGTACTACAGAGAGTCAGCGAGGCTAATTTGGATTGCAGATTTGTAGAAATTGAAGTGAGTAATGTTGATGAAGTGGTAAGGTTGGCTCAAATTTTTCCGAAGTATTTAGGAGCGAAAATTAGATCTGTGGGTGCGGCACTTATTGATAACGTCTCTGCGGAAGATACAAAATCGGCTATTGAAAAGGTAAAAAGTCTGGGACTTTATGACAATATTCTTTTTGAAGCTTCAGGCCGAATCAATGAAAAGACAGTTTTGGATTATGCTAAAACCGGGGTGGATATTGTTTCCATGGGTTGTCTGACTTCCGGAGTACAGAGTTTAGATATGAGCTTGAGGATGGGGGGATAAGTAGTTCGCCTCACGGCGCTCGCTGCTGCTCGGCTTCGCGGATTTTTTGGCTAGGAAAAAGCAAAGCTTTTTCTGGTGGGCGAGGAGGGACTTGAACCCTCATGGTTTTATCCGCTAGCTCCTAAGGCTAGTGCGTCTGCCAGTTTCGCCACTCGCCCATTTGCGGTAGCTGGTTCATTTTACTTCCAGCTCGTTAATTTGCAATGAAAAAAACTATTTGACTAATTCGAAAATATGGCGTAATTTAAACCCTACTTTCTTTATCTATAAAATAATATTGCGTTAAGTGCAAATTTCTTGCTTGACATTGGAAAGGTGAAATAATATCTTACTGTCACAGGAAATAGCCAAACGATTTAATCATTTATATTTATGTCACTCGATCCAATAGCCTTGCAGGTTAATCTAGCCGAAGTAATCGAAGATATGTTTATGGTGCTTACTGCAAAGGAGAAGGATGTGATCGTACAGCGTTTTAGTCTTGATAATAAACCAAGAAGGACGCTTGAAAGTATTGGTCATCATTTTTCTGTTACTAGGGAGCGTATTCGTCAAATTGAAAAAATCGCTTTGGGTAAGTTACGTAGAACAGTTCAGACTACCAAGCTCAATTTGGTTAACGATATAGCTGATAAGGTTATTGCTGAAAATGGCGGTGTTTTGTCTGAGGTTAAGCTTATTGCTGCAATTTTAAACTTTATTAAATCTAGCGAAGATGTTGATGCGAACATTATTAGTCTAGCTTTGAATATTAATTCAAATATTGAATTGGTTGAAAAAACTAATGTTTATAATCCTTTCTGGAGATTAAAGACTATAGATATCGCATTAATTAATAATGTCATATCTACAGGAATTAAGATCTTGAAAAAGCGCGCTGATGTTTTGGCTGACGCAAAGATTGTTACTCAAATCAGACAGGTTTTAGCTGAAAAACTTAGCAATTACGCAGATGCGATGATAGTGTCTGCTCTTGAAGTGGATAAGAGAATTAAGAGACTTGACGAAGCTTTTGGCTTGATGACCTGGAGACATATCAATCCACGTAGTATTCGTGACAAAGCTTATATAGTGCTTAAGAGAGAGAATCGTCCTTTGCATTTCGTTGAAATCGCAAACAAGATTTCTGAATCAGGGTTTGATAAAAAAGTTGTTACAATTCAGGCTGTACATAATGAACTTATCAGATACGATCAATTCGTATTGGTTGGCCGTGGATTGTATGCGCTGAAGGAATCCGGTTATAAGAAA
>Ga0172371_10001850_pt1 | contig 33622 bp, 26 predicted proteins | sample Lak12m_FD_114543 | JGI IMG/M metagenome (GOLD analysis project Ga0172371, IMG submission 114543) | Freshwater microbial communities from Kabuno Bay, South-Kivu, Congo - kab_022012_12m | ecosystem: Environmental > Aquatic > Freshwater > Lake | place: Democratic Republic of the Congo: South-Kivu...
CTTCTTTTTTAAGAACTATCGTTCCAGCGCGAAAAAAAAGTTCTGTGGCGCGGAGCGATTCCCGGTAAACCGCGAATTACCTTCACGTTTCCCCACACAGAAAAATCACTCCTCAACGCTGCGCGGGGGAACGACTGCACCCGGCAGGGGATGCGCGCACTTACCACCGTACCGAAGGCTGTTTTCAGATTTCAGCGTCCCGCCGACAAGGCGTCAGGTCATCCTAACGCTTGTCGCCCCACTTGCCGTACTGCTCTCGAAGCACGCGGTGGAGGATCTTTCCGGTTCCCGTGCGAGGCATGTCATCGTCTTCGATGAACGCCACGGTTTTGGGCACCTTATAGGCCGCGATTTTCGTGCGCGCGAATCGGCGTATCTCATCCTTGAGGGTGTCGGTGGGCTCATGATCCTCATTGAGGATCACCACCGCATGCACGGCCTCGCCCCACTTGGGATCGGGAATACCGATCACCGCCACGTCTTGAACCGCGGGATGCGCGCCCACAACGTTTTCCACTTCCGAGGGATAGACATTCTCCCCGCCGGAGATGATCATGTTGGCCTTGCGGTCCACGAGGACGTAAAACCCCTCCGAATCGCGGTAGCACATGTCGCCCGCGGTGAACCAGTCACCCTGGAACACCTCTTTCGTCTTCTCCGGAAGGTTCCAGTACTCCTTGAACAACATAGGGGTCCGGGCATAGAGCTCGCCCACGTGGCCGTCCGGAACCTCGTTACCCTCCTCGTCGAGGACCTTGATGCGGTCGATTCCGAAGATCTCCCGGCCGATGGTGCCGAGCTTCCGCAACTGATCCTCCGGGCGGCAGAGCGTCACGAGACCGGCCTCGGTGGAACCGTACGCCTCCCAGAGCTCTGCGTTCTTGAAGAACTCGAGGATTGCCACCTTCGTGTCTCGGCGAGCCGGAGCGGATGATATGAGCAGTTGGCGCATACAGGAAACGTCGTATTTCTTCTTGATTTCGTCCGGAAGGCCGAGAATCATGATGTAGTGGGTGGGCACGAGGGAAACGAAGGTAATTCGGTATTTGTCGACCGTGGCAAGGAAATCTTCGGGATTGAAGCTCATTTCGTTGTACACGCATACCCCGGCGGAGAGAAGCGTGTACGGGAACGAATAGAAGATCGAGTTCACGTGGCACATGGGCATTACCATGAGCACCTTGTCCGTCGGACGCACCCCCATATTGGTTATGTCCAGGTAGTACTCGGCCATGTAGCTCTCGTGGGTCCTGACAACACCCTTGGGCCTGCCGGTGGTTCCCGAGGTGTACATGAAGGTCCATGGGTCTGCCGCATCCACGGTGACGTCCGGTTCATCGGGATTTGACGAGGCCAGCCATTCCTCATACTCGACGTATCCCTCGGGAGCCGTGTCACCGGGGTTGCCGAGGAAGACGTAATTCCCGGGTGCGATCGGCAATTTGCTCCGAATGCCGTCAATCATATCGACGAACTGCTTTTCGACAATGAAAGCCTTACACCCCGCGTCACCGGCTATATATTCGATTTCCGGCCCCGCAAGCCTGAACATGATGGGCACGCAGATCTGGCCCCCCTTGGCGCATCCCGCATAGATCTCCATCCATTCTACCCGGTTGAACGCGATCACCGCCACGCGGTCTCCGTGACCGCACCCCATCATGGCGAGCCCGTCTGCCAGACGACAACTTCTGTCGTTCCACTCCTTGAATGTGAGGCTCTTGATTTTGTCCTGGCAACCGAGCTTCTCAGGATAATGTTCCGCCTGGCGGCTCAACACCGTTCCCATGTGTATCCATTTGCTCATGGTCATGAGGTTCCTCCTTGAAACGAATCTTGCATCGACAAAACTACTGCTCGCTCTTTATCTCCGGTTCGATCGCCCGAACCGGCTCGATATCCCAGGCCGTGCGTATCCCCGGTTTCTTGTTGGTTATTGCGTCGAGGATTCTTTCCGGAGTAAGCGGAAAGTGGTTGAAATAGATGCCGAGCGCATTTCCCACCGCATTGCAGTATGCCTGGGCCGCAGACATGGCCACGGACATTCCCGCCTCCTTCGCACCGTACGGTCCCGAGGGATCGATGGTTTCCACGATGATCGGGGCGATCTCCGGCATGTCTGCAATGATCGGGATCTTGTACTCGAGCATGCTGGGATTGATCACGTGCCCCTGGTGCCACCGGTGCTCCTCTCCGAGCATTCCACCCTGGCCGCCCATGGCCACGCCACCCTCGAACTGGCCTTCCACGATCAACGGGTTGAGGGCAAAACCGCAGTCCTGGGCGCAGGTAACCTTCCGGGCCTTCACCTGGCCGGTTTCGGGATCCACGTCCACCTCGGCCACGGTGGCGCCGAATGAAAACGCCTGTGAGAGCTGTCCGCGTGGATTGGTGATCCATTCCCGCCGCTGGTCGACCTGGGGAGAGAACGACCCGCGGCCCATAATGGGACGACCTTCGATCAGGGCCTTGCGCACCACCTTGGCAATGGACACCCCCGCGGCCGGCGCTCCTTTGACGTAGACTTTTCCCTTTCGGGCCACGAGATCGTCCGGGTCGGCCTCGAGCATGTCCGAAGCCACCTCGAAGATCTGCGAACGCGCGTCCGCGGCCGCGGCCTTCACAGCGTTCCCTCCGCCGAACGTGGAAATCATGGAATAGGAGCCCGCGTCGGTGGGGGTGACTTCGGTGTCCGCTGATATGAGACGGATATCCTCCATGGACAGGCCGAGCTCTTCGGCAGCGATCTGAACGAGCATGTTGTCGTTGCCCTGGCCGTTGTCCACCACGCCGGAAACAACGGTGGCGCCACCGTCCTCGTGGAACTTGATGAAGGCCTGGGAGCCGCCTCGGATGCCCAGAGGAAAACCGGTCTGAACCGAATTGATCCCCATCCCGATTCCACGGTTGGGAACGGGATTGTTGATCTTTTCCACGAAGTTCGTTTGCGCGGCGCTCCGCTCGATACATTCCACCAGCCCGCAACTGGCCACGTGCGAACCGGTGGGAGTGGTCTCACCGGGTCGGCGCGCGTTCCGCAAACGAATGGTCACGGGATCGATGCCCAGTTCCTCGGCGATCATGTCGAGTTGCGTGTCTATACCACACGCGAAGGAGCGCCCGTGAATGCGAATCATCCCCCGAACCGGCTTATTGGTGTAGACGCGGTACCCGTTGAATCGCACGTTGGGAAGGCGGTATGTCTGCTCATGGCAGAGAAAGGGCACGGATGTGGCTATGGGGCCGGTGCTGGAATAAGCGCCGCCGTCGAGGTACGACACGATGTCTCTTGCGAGAACGTTTCCCTCCCGGTCCACCCCGGTCTTGATCGTGGTGATCATAGCGTGCCCCATCCGAGTGGCGACGGAGTTCTCTTCACGGGAGTAGACCAGCTTGACCGGCCGCTGACTGTGGATACTCAACAAGCAGGTGATGAATTCAGCGGGAAAGACGTCGGATCTGCCGCCGAAGGCCCCGCCGATGGTGATCTTTCGCACGTTCACTTTGGAAAGGGGGAGCCGCAGAGCGTTGGAAAGCGCCTTGGCCTTGGTATGGGGCGAGGCGTTGGGCATCCAGACCTCGATGGACCCGTCCGAATGAACGTTGGCAACCACCGCATACGGCTCGGTCATGAAGTACGAGTCTTCTTCGGCCGCAAAGGTGTCTTCCCGGATGAGAAAAGATTCCTTGAAGGCCGCTTCCACATCTCCCACGTCGATCTTGACGGCAACGTTCACGTTGGTTGGCCGGTCTTCATGAATGAGCGGCGCATCCGGAGCCATGGCCGAACGGCAGTCAATGACCGCAGGCAGCTCCTCGTACTCGACCTTGATAAGACGAAGGGCTTCCAGGGCCGTGTCTTCGTCAACCGCTGCCACAGCGGCAACCTCGTCCCCCACGTACCGGACCTTGTCCACGCAGAGCAACTGCTGATCGCGCGTGTACCTGAAAACTCCCCATTTCTCGCCCGCGGTGTCCGCACCCGTGACAACGGCATGAACCCCTCGGAGCGCTTTGGCATCGGCAGTATCGATATTCAGTATCCTGGCGTGGGGAAAGGGGCTTCGCAGCACCTTTCCCACGAGCATGCGGGGCAGATTCAGGTCCGCGGTGAACAGTGCCTCTCCGGTGACTTTAGACCTCGCGTCGATACGGGGAACGCTCTTTCCGATCAGACTGTATCCTTCTTCAGGCACGGTCGTGTCCTCCTGACTCCGGGGTTCCGGCCGCTTCCCTCACCGCGTCGAGAATCTTCGCATACCCGGTACATCGGCAAAAGTTCCCCGCCAGCGCGGTCTTGATCTCTTCGTCCGTGGGGTGGGGAATCCGCTCAAGGAGAGCCTTGGTCGAAAGAATCATACCCGGCGTGCAAAAACCGCACTGGACCGCTCCCCGGTCGATGAAAGCCTGCTGGACCGGGTGAAGCTCCCCGCCGGCAGCGACTCCTTCGATCGTCAGGATCTCGGCTCCTTCGGCTTCCAAAGCCAGCGTGAGGCACGACCGCACCGGATTGCCGTTCATGAGCACGGTGCACGCGCCGCAAACCCCCTCGGAGCAGCCCTCTTTGACGCCGGTCAACCCGAGATTGTCTCTGAGAATTTCCAGGAGGGTCGCGTTCGGCGCAACCGCGATGTCGATTTCCTGACCGTTCACGGTCATGGTCACGAGATGCTTTTTCATGCTGCTCCTCGATGATTCAGGAGTCATCCAAGCTCATGCGGCCGTCAGCGGGTGCTGCTGAAGATCCCCATCCCCTGTTCCCTCCCCAAGTTTGGGGAAGGGGCATTGAAGGCCCCCTCTCCAATCTTGGAGAGGGGGTTGGGGGTGAGGACCTTCGGTGGCACGAGATGCCCGTTCTGTTCCAAGTGAATCGTTCTCTTTTCAACGACGGTCTCTCCCCGCACCTGCCTCTTCACAGTCCCAGCGCCTCTCTCACCGCGCGGCGAGCGGTGACGGCTGCCAGTTTGATGCGGTACTCCTTCGATGCCGAAGCGTTTTCCACGACCACCCCCTCCGCAGCCCGGAGAGCTGCCTCTTCAGCAAGCCGTAGCATGCCCGGATGCGGCTCACGGCCCTTGATAACGGTTTCGGCCTCCTTGAGCACAATCGGAGCGGGTCCGGCAGCCGACAGCACGAGTCGGAACGTCTCGACCTTGCCGTTGTCCCGGATGGCAACCGCAGCAGCATTCATGAGCGGAAAATCCACGGCCGATCTGAAACTCACCCGTTGATACGACCACGACATCGGCGCCCAGGGAAGAGGGAGACGGATCTCAGTGACGATCTCCTCCGCGGCGAGATTGAAAGGACTCTCGCCCTTGCCCGTGAAAAACTCGCTTACGGGTAAGGTTCGTGTCCCTCCCCGACCGGCGATGGTGAGTTGAGCCGAAAGCGCAATGAGTACGGGGACCGTGTCTGCCGAACAGATCGACTGGCACGACTCCGCCCCCTGAAGAGCCAAGCACTCCTTGCCGCCCGTGCGATGGCAGGATTTCTTGCCCGTGCGCCAGAACAGCGACTGATTGTAGAGAATGCACCGGGGTTGGAGGCACAGATTCCCGCCGATGGTGCCGCGGAAATGCTGAATTCCGATTGCACCGATGGACCCGACAGCCCTGACGAGGATGGGGAAATGATCTCTCACGGCCGGGTGTCGTGCGGTGTCGATCAGAGAAGTCCCGCTCCGGATGATCACCGCATCGCCTTTGTCTTCTATTCCTCTGAGCTCTTTGATATTCTTGAGGCTTACCACCGCGGCGGGGGAAGAGAGCCGGTTCTTGAGGTTCACGATGAGGTCCGTGCCTCCGGCGAGAATCGCTGCAGCCGAACCGAATTGGGCCTTCAGCGCGAGAGCCTGGTCGAGACTCTGTGGCGCATGATATTCAAAAGGGGGCAGGCGCATGGACACTCCTCAGGCTTCCGTGGCACGGCGGAGGCTCCCGCATTCACAATGATGAATAGATGATGCTGACTCGAAAGAGGGCCGGTTATGAGCTTGACACGGTTCTTGATATCGGATTACCTTCCGATGGAGGATCGAAATCCCCTCTGGGACCCCATTCTAGGCACATAGCCCATCACTGTCAACACCATTATCCCACGGAAGGAGAACTGGGCCCATGGAGCTTTTCAGGAACATAAGAATTCTGTCCCTGGAACAGGCGACGGTCTTGCCGTTTCTCACCTACCGGCTGGCAATGGACGGTTGCCGCGTCATCCGCCTGGAACACCCCGTGTACGGTGACCCGAACCGCCTCGTGGGTGAACCGTTTCTTCAGGGTGAAGATCGGATGAACAGTTACTTCATGGCCATCAACGCGGGCAAGGAGGCGGTCACGCTCAACCTTGCCGAGCCCAGGGGCAAAGAGATCCTATGCCGCCTCATCGCGGACCTCAACGTGGACATCTTCGCCACCAACCAGCTCTCCCGAAACTACGGGAAGCTCGGAATCGATTACGAGACACTCCGGGGCGTGAAGAAAGACATCATCTGGGTGGGGATAACCGGTTTCGGTCCCGACAGCAACGAAGTGGCATACGATCCCATTCTCCAGGCCAGGGGAGGCCTGATGGAACTGACCGGCGAGGCGGGGGGAACGCCGCAAGTTGCGGGAATACCGTTGCCGGACATGGGGACGAGCGAGCATACGTACGGTCGCATCATGAAGGCGCTGTTCGTGAGGGCCATGACAGGACGGGGAAGCCGAATCGATGCTTCCATGCTCGAGAGCACCACGTCGTGGCTGACGGTGCCCATTACCATGACGTGCACCTTCGGGAAACAGATTTCCCGCCGTGGAAACACCCACGAGTTCTTTGCTCCGGTGTCGGTCTTCCCCACTTCGGACGGATACGTGTACATATCAGTAGGAAATGACAAACAATTTCAGGCTCTGGCGGCTCTTCCCCCGTTCGGGGCCCTGGCGCGGGAAGAATACCAAAAGAATGCGGGCCGCATCGCTGACGTAAAGAACCTCAATCGAGCCATTGCGGACGTGACCCGAACCATGACCACGCGAGATGTGGTCGAGACGATGAACAAGATTGGGGTCGCTGCCTCCAAAATCAAGAACATTGCCGAAGTCGCGGAAGACCCCCTCGTGAAAAGCAGGCTCCTTGGGGCGAAGGATGAGAAGACCGGCTTCGATCTGACCCTCGCGCCTGCGCCGGCCTCCACGCCATTCCTTGAAGCCAATCACATGCGCCTTTCCTTTCCGCCACGATTCGGCGAGCACAACGAGAAGATCCTCGGCCGTGAGCTCGGGATGTCCCAGCAGGACATTGCCGATCTCAAGGCCGATGGGATCATCTAAGCCAGGTGAACAAACATGGGTGTTGCCAAGTACCTCAAAGACGAAAAAGACGCGGTTCAGGAGGTGATCCTCCAGTCCGGCATCCCGGTCAAAACGCAATACGGCCCCGAAGATCTCGAAGAAATCGGGTTCTCCTATGAAAAGGATCTGGCGAACGCGGGGACCTATCCGTTTACCCGAGGAATTCACCCCGAGGGGTACCGATCGAGAGCCTGGACCACACGACAGTATTCAGGCTTCGGGACCCCCATTGAGACCAACGAACGATTCAAGCTCTTGATATCACACGGTCAGACCGGCCTTAACGTCGCGTTCGATCTCCCCACCCAGATGGGATACGACTCCGACAACCCCAGATCCGATGGTGAGGTCGGCCGGGTCGGAATGGCTGTGGACACGCTCCGGGACTTTGAGATCGCTTTTGCCGATATCCAACTGGACAGGATCGGGTCAGGCCTGACCATCAATGCAGTCGCTTCCATTATGCTGGCAATGTACCAGGCCATGGCGGAGAAACGCGGCTTTGACGCGAAGCGGATCAGCGCGACCCCGCAGAACGACATCCTCAAGGAGATGATCGGCAGGGGCGCGTGGATCTATCCACCTGAGGACGCAGTCCGACTCATCGGCGACACCATTGAGTATTCCATCACGACCCTCCCGCGATGCAATCCGGTGTCGGTATGCGGGTACCACATTCGGGAATCCGGAGCCAATCCCGCGCAGGAGATCGGATTCGCTCTGGAAATCGCGCGCAGCTACATCGATGAGGCGGTCGCCCGAGGACTATCCGTTGACGACGTGGCCCGGCGGATCACCTTCAATTTCAACATATTCGGGAATCTCTGGGAACAGGTGGCAAAGTTTCGAGCCGCGCGCAAGCTCTGGGCACGGATGCTCGAGGAGGAATACGGAGCCAAGGAGCCCCGGTCCATGCACCTGAGAGGCCTCTTCGGCGGCGGAGGATTCGGCCTCACAAAGGCTCAACCGGAGAACAACATCATCCGGAGCGCGTACTACGCGCTCGGTGCGGCTCTGGCGGGAGCTCAGACCACCGCGTTGTGTTCTTTCGACGAGGCGTTCACCATCCCGACCCCGAGGGCCGCACTCCTTTCCCTTCGTACGTGCCAACTGCTCATGGACGAGATCGGCCTGCGCGACACGGTCGATCCGCTCGCGGGATCGTACTTCATCGAGACGCTGACCAAACAGATGGAGGAGAAGATCCTCGAACAGCGCAAGGCCATTCAGGACGTGGGAGGAATGATTCGCGCGGTGTCGAGCGGTTTTGTTCAGAAGCTGGTGGCCCGGCAGGCGTACGAGTGGGAGCGGGGACTGGTGAAGGGAGAGTTCATCAAGATCGGAGTGAACAAATACGTGGACGCGGACGAGCCCGAGGTGGAGCTTCACGAGTATGACCCGCGGACTCAGGAACGGCAGATCGAAGCGCTTAGGCAGGTCAAAGCCGAGCGAAGCTCATCGGACGTCACCGGCGCCCTCAAGGAGCTCGAACGCGTGACACGTGAGAAGAAGAACGTCATGCCCGCGCTGGTCCAATGCTGCAAGACCTACTGCACGGTCGGCGAAATGGCCGGAGTATTCAGGGACGTCTTCGGCGAATTCCGCGAACCGAGCATCTTTTAGGAGGGGGGAAGAGGAGAGGAACAGGAGTGCGGGGGGAGACCTTCTTGAAAGAAGGTCCTCCCCCCGCTCCCCCCTCCCAAGAACTTCAAATATATTAGCGACTCCCGTTGGTCGCCGCGTGGTGGTTGCCGAACCGGGCGGGATGCGGTTGTGGGGGCGACCGGCCAAGACTGGCTAAGAAACCGCGTCCGGATAGTAATCGTGCTACGTGGCTTTGGGTGGCCCGGACGTTACACGTCCGGGTCGCGCAGCGACAGGAGGTCCGAACCGTCCGCGCCGTACAACCACCTCACCCGACCCGCTGTTCCGTCGTCCCCTCCAGAGCCTTGATCAGCAGGCTGAGCGTCTTGTTCACCGGTGCAGAAACGCCGAGGACCTCGGCCTCACGCGCCACCGCGGCGTTGATGAAATCGATCTCCGTCCGGCGGCCTGCAAGTACGTCTTGGAACATGGAATTGATGTTCGCTGCGGTCCCCTCGCACACGGCAAGAACACGCTCCTCCGGATCATCGAAGATCAGCCGGATTCCCTTGGCCTCAACCACGGAAAGACACTCGAGGACGATGTCGTGGATCAGACGCCTCCCTGATTCGGTGCGGGGAATGTCCCCGTTTCGTAATCTGAGCAGCGTGCCGGGAGCATTGATGCCCGCATTCACGATGAGCTTCGCCCAGACACACCCCACCGCGTTATCAACCACGTGAACAGGACCGCCGTTCATCTCCTGGAGGGCCTCAGCGACTTTAGTGGTCCGTTCCCGCGTGCTCCCGTCCGGTTCGCCGAGATGCGTTACGCCGAAGCCGGTATGGCGAAACCTTCCCGGCCCGAGGGTCATCGCGCCCATGGTTGTGGTCCCCATGAGCACTCGGCCCGGAAACGCCTTTTCGAGCACCTCGAAGTTCCCGACGCCGTTCTGGAGGGTCAAGACGACTCCGTCGTGCGACAGGATCTCTTTCACGGCGCGGGTCGCGGCTTCCGTGTCATACGACTTCACCATGACGAGGACCAGATCGACCGCGGAAGCTTCAGAAGGGTCCGAAACGATCTCGGGCCGGAGAAGACGCTCGCCGGAGACGCCTTCCAGCCAAAGTCCCTGTTCCCGCACAAGGGCCACTTCGTCCTCATTGCGTTCGATCAAAAGCACATCATGACCGGCTTCCAGCAACAAACCGCCCACGACGGAACCCAATGCCCCCGCTCCCACTACTCCGATGCGCATGTATCAACCCTTTCTTGGAGAGAGAGGCGTGCGGGGGGAGACCTTTTTGAAAAAAGTCCCTCCCCGGTGCATTCTCATCCAAACTTCTTTTCCAGCTCAGCGGCTACGTCCGGAGGCATGGGGTAGCAATGTTCGGGCGCGGGGAAAGCGCCCTTGGAAACTTCACTCTTGAATTCCGCGAGCGCCTGAGAGATCTGCTCACCGGCCTGCGTGTATTTTTTCACAAATTTGGGCGTGTGGCGATCGAACATGCCGATCATGTCGTGGATCACGAGCACCTGACCGTCGCAATGCGGTCCAGCGCCGATACCGAAGAGCGGCACCGAAATCCGTTTACGAATGATCGCCGCCACCTCGGAAGGAACCGCTTCGAGAAGCAGGCTCGACACTCCGGCCTCTTCGAGAATACTCGCATCTTCGATCAGCCGGGTTGCGGTAGCCAGGTCCCTCCCCTGAGCCTTGTACCCGCCCAACTGAGCCACTGACTGAGGAGTCAGCCCCATGTGCCCCATGACCGGAATGGTCGCATCCACCATAGCTCTGATGGTCTGCGCCATTTCCCGGCCGCCTTCGAGCTTTACCGCATCGCATCCGCCCTCTGCCATGAATCGTCCACCGTTGCGAATCGCTTCGGACACGGACACCTGGTAGCTCATGTACGGCATGTCCCCCACGAGATAGACGTCCGGAGCGCCGAGGCGCACCGCCTTGACGTGGGGCATCATCAAATCGATTGTCACGGGCAGGGTGGAATCGTACCCGTACACTACCATTCCGATGGAGTCACCTACGAGTATCACGTCAATACCCGCTCGCTGCTCCAGGATCGCAAATGGATAGTCGTACGCCGTGAGGAAGGTCATTGCCTCCCCACGGGCCTTCTTTTCTCTCAGGGTCTGAATGGTCGTTCTTGGCATGGTTTCTCCATTCCATCTTCACGTTCTCGCGTCGCCAAAAGGCGTACACGGACAAGCCGAATGGTATCTGTCCCGAAACGGTCACCGAAAGGGCGACATGAAACCCTGCCGAAGCATACCTGAAACCGGCGTCGGATCACAAGACGTATTCTCGGGAAAGGAAACCGTTCAGGAAGTTATGAGAGGAAAGTCTCCAAGGAATGAAGAAACAGCAAATAACCGAGACACGAGGGCGTAAAGCACAGGATTTCCCAAATACTTTACCGGAGTTGCACCGTGGCATGCCAGGTGTCCCAATTCATAAGTGCGGCGCCATGTTCCCATGGCCGTGTTGCCCGACGGCGTTGAGAGAGGAACTTCGCCGGCCATCTCGGTGGGTCAGGCATCTTGCCTGTCATTCATGGACAGGCAAGATGCCTGTCCCACCGAAGCCCAAAAGGCAGCTCTGTGCCGGACCTGTAGGCTCTGAAGCCCTTGAACGGGAACACTATTCCTTCAATCTTTTGGTGTCTCGGCAGTTGTCTCATGCTCAATTGGAGGGAACAATCAACGGCCGGTCAATCCTGACACTCGTCCCTCCAGAGGCAGCCCTGCTCCCCGCAGTTCAAGATTCCCTTGTAGCATGGCGAGTTTCCTTCATTTTCCTGGATAACGCGAATGAGAAACTCCTTCCGGTACCGGGAAATATTCTTGATTCCCATATTCCGAGCCTTCTCTCGAACCTGTTTCAATGTCATTTCTTAACTCCTCTTCGTAACTCACGTTCACTAATCGTAATTACCCTGGAGGTTCTTAATCAGAACTCACGCGAGAAATCAAGAGTAAAATTCCACGGCCTGAACGGCGAGCCCGATATCGGACCCGAACTCAAAAATTGCTCAATCTTTCACAAAAAATTATTCACCGCAGAGCACGCGGAGATCGCTGAGGAAATCCTCGTTTCAAATCCCTGAGTTATAGTGGAGCGCATTGAAGAGGATGGAAAAATCGAAGCTGAATCTCGAAGAAGGCTCAACGTTCTTTTGGAGAAGTGCGCTCCACTATCAGTCTGAATCTGCGGCCATCTGCGAAATCTGCGGATCATTCTGAGGAAATCTTCGCTCCAAATCGCTGCGTTCTTTGCCGGAAGTCCTTTCTTCGGGCCGCTATAATCGTCGCCGGAAGTTCTGACCGAATAGAAGAGTCACGCCAATGGCGTGACCGGGCCAGCCAGCAGTGGCACCCTCAGGTGAATCGGTCATTTCCTCTGGCAACCGGTATAACGTCGGATTCGAAGAGCAGCCGGCAGGGGAACTGGTGGGGCAGACGCGAACACAGGCCGCCGGAACAGCGTTCTCGGCGACCTGTGACACCTGGGATAAGGAACGAACAGGGGCTGCACCGCGGTGGATCGACTCCGGGCTGAATCGGCGCTCGCCCGCTACCACAGACCTATTTCTTGAGATGGGTTCGGATGTACTCCACAATATCGTCGGTCCTGGAGCCCGGACCGAATATTTCCTCTATGCCGCTTTCTTTCAACTTTGGGATGTCTTCCAGCGGGATGATGCCTCCTCCGAGAAGGAGCACGTCAGTAACGTTGTTTTCACGAAAAATCTCGGCTACCCGGGGAAAAAGATAGTCGTGGGCGCCTGAGAGGGAGCTCAGGCACAGCACGTCGGCATCTTCCTGGAGGCAAGTCTGAAGGATAGCCTCGGGCGTCTGTCTCAAGCCGGTGTATATGACCTCCATGCCTGCGTCGCGCAACGCTCGAGCGACGACCTTCGCCCCTCGGTCGTGCCCGTCGAGGCCGGGCTTGGCCACCACGACCCTGATCCGTTTTTCCATCCTGTCATCCTCCGTGGACCTCTGGTCCCTGAAGCGAGTATTCCCGGCGCTCCCTCACATCCCTACAGAGGGATATTGCCGTGCCGCCGAACGGGTTTTTCCTCGACCTTGCCCTCCAGTTGCGCAAAGGCATTGATAAGCACGGTCCGGGTGTCTTTCGGGAAAATGACCCGGTCGATGAACCCGAGTTGGGCCGCCCGATAAGGGCTGGCGAATTTCGAGACGTATTCGTCGATCAGCTCGGCCCGTTTCGCCCCAGGATCCGGAGCGCTGGTTATCTCTTTCCTGAATAGGATCTGAATGGCTCCTTCCGGTCCCATGACTGCGATTTCCGCGGTCGGGAATGCCAGATTGATGTCCGCGCGCAGATGTTTGCTCGACATGACCACGTATGCCCCGCCGTAAGCCTTGCGGGTGATAAGCGTGACTTTCGGCACCGTGGCTTCGGCATAGGCGTAGAGGATCTTTGCGCCGTGTTTGATGATCCCGCCGTGCTCCTGCTGGGTTCCCGGGAGATAGCCCGGGACGTCGAGCAACGTCCAGAGCGGAATGTTGAACGCGTCACAGAATCTGACAAATCGTGCGCATTTCACCGAGGCTTCGGTGTCGAGGCACCCGGCCAGCCAATTGGGCTGGTTAGCGACCACGCCGACAGTTCTCCCGTTGAGCCGACCGAAACCGGTGATCAGGTTGCGGGCATAGTGCTTGTGGACCTCGAGGAAGTGTCGGTCGTCCATGACCGGGACGATGATCTTCTTCATGTCGTACGGCCGCCGCGGGCTGTCAGGGATCACCTTTTCCAGCTCGGGAACAAGTCGGTCCGGCGTGTCGTCGGTCGGAACCACAGGAGGCTTCACCCGATTGCTGTCAGGGAGGAATGAAAGCAGTTCCTTCACCTTATCCAGGGTCTGCTTTTCCGTGGGGTAGTGGAAATGGCAAACCCCGGACACGCTCCCATGCACCTGCGCGCCGCCCAGGCTTTCGGGGTCGATGTCCTCGCTCGTGACCTGTTTGATGACCTGAGGTCCGGTTATGAACATGTAGCTGGTCTTTTCGGCCATGAAAATGAAGTCCGTGACCGCTGGCGAGTAAACCGCACCGCCCGCGCACGGGCCCATGATGATGGAAATCTGGGGGATCACCCCGGATGCCTTGACGTTTCGATAGAAGACCTCCCCGTACCCGCCGAGGCTCTCCACACCTTCCTGAATGCGAGCGCCGCCGGAATCGTTGATTCCGAGGAGCGGGAAACCGTTCCGGTACGCCAGGTCCATCACCTTGCAGATCTTCTGAGCGTGGGTCATGGAGAGACTGCCGCCGAAGACCGTGAAGTCCTGCGCGAACACGTAGACTCCCCGTCCGTTGACACGGCCGAATCCGGTTACCACGCCCTCGCCGGGAATCTGCGATTTATCCATCCCGAAATCGGTGCACCGATGGCACACGAACTTGTCTATTTCTTCAAAGGAACCCTCGTCGAGAAGCTCCAGGACACGCTCCCTCGCGGTCATCTTCCCTGATTTGTGCTGTTTGGCGACCTTGTCGGGGCCACCGCCCTGATCGGATTCCTCGAGTCTTTGCTTGAGCTCCTCGATCTTCTCTTCAATTGCGGCCATATATGTCTCCCCTTCTTCAATAACTCTGTTTGAACGGCTTGCTGCGGCGGGTCAGGCCCGCGGCCTGACGGGTCAGCGCAACCGCTGCCGTGACGCAGTAAGCGTCATTCCAGCAACGATCTCGCGACAGCTCCGACTTCCGAAAGGTTCTCCACAACCGTGACGCCCGCGTCGGCCAGCGCCTTGATCTTTCCGTGGGCAGTGCCGCTGCCTCCGGAGATGATCGCGCCCGCGTGCCCCATCCTTTTCCCCGGAGGCGCGAGCCGGCCTGCGATGTACGCAGCCACGGGCTTGTCGAGCTCGTTCTTGATGAATTCCGCGGCCTGCTCCTCCGCGGAGCCTCCGATCTCTCCGATGAGCACCACAGCCTCGGTCTCCGGGTCGTCCCGGAACATTTTGAGCACGTCGATAAAGCTCAGGCCCACGACCGGGTCACCGCCGAGGCCGATGCAGGTGCTCTGACCCACACCGTTTTTGGTGAGCTGATCCACAACCTCGTAGGTCAAGGTCCCGGACCGGGATATTACTCCGACAGGACCGGGCTTGTGGATGTACCCCGGCATGATGCCGACCTTGCACTGTTCGCCCGGAGAAATCACACCGGGGGTGTTGGGGCCGACGAGGGTTCGACCGTTGCTTCGGGCGACGTGGAGGGCCGCTGCAGTATCCAGCGGCGGGATTCCTTCGGTTATGCACACGATGACGCGAATACCCGCGTCGACGGCTTCGAGGATCGGGTCTTTGGCATATGCGGCCGGGATAAAGATGATCGAAACGTCCGCACCGGTTTCCTTGACTGCGGCTGCCACGGTATTGAAAACCGGTATACCGTCGACCGTTTCTCCTTCTTTGCCGGGTGTTACGCCGCCGACCATATTCGTTCCGTAGTCTCGGCAAGCCAGGGAGTGAAAGGTGCCGTTGCGCCCGGTGATTCCCTGGCAAATGACCCGCGACTCTCTCTTGACAAGGATCGCCATATCAATGCTCCATTCAAAAGGCTGCGCTCAGGCTCTCGCCTTTTGTACGACCAGTTTGGCCGCATCGTTCAGGGAAGGGATCATTTCCACAGAAAGCCCGGACACTTCGAAGAGCCTTCTCCCCTCTTCAATGTTGGTTCCTTCGATGCGGACCACCACGGGGAGCTCGGTTCCGCGCTTCTTGATGGCCCCGATGACGCCACGGGCGAGAACGTCACACTTCAATATTCCGCCGAAGATGTTGATGAAAACGGCTTTCACGCGCTTGTCGTCCAGCAGGATCGTCATGGCGTCGTACACAATCTGCTCGCTCGCGCCGCCGCCAACATCCAGAAAATTGGCGGGCGCTCCTCCATGGAGCGAAATAAGATCGAGCGTGGCCATAGCCAGGCCCGCGCCGTTGACGATGCACCCGATGTTGCCGTCCAGTCTGATGTAGCTCAGGCCGTCCTTGTGCGCCGCGAGCTCCATCGAGTCTTCCTGAGACCGGTCGCGCCAGCGTTCCGTTTCCGGATGCCGGAATTCCGCGTTGTCGTCCAGGTTGAGCTTGGCATCCAGCGCCAGGACTCGGTTCCGGGACACGACGAGGGGATTGATCTCCGCGAGGGTGCAGTCATAACCGACGTACACGTCATAGAGCGCGGTGATGATCTTGGCGAGCTGCTGTGCGATGACCTTGTCGCCGGAAAGCCGGTAGCTGAGATCCCTGGCCTGAAAGGGAGCCAGTCCCATCAGCGGGTCTACGGCAACGGTAAAGATTTTCTCCGGCGCTTCTCTGGCGAGCGTTTCGATTTCCATGCCGCCGTCCGGGCTGGCCATGATGGTGACCTTGCCGGTGTTTCTGTCCAGGACCACGCCGAGGTACAATTCCTGGTCAATGGGCAGGACTTCTTCCACCAGGAGCGCGCTGACCGGCTTTCCTGCGGGGCCCGTCTGATTCGTTACGAGCCTGCTGCCGAGGATTTCACCGGCCCGCTCCCGGATGTCCTCGTCCATGGCGAGGACCGCCACTCCGCCGGCCTTCCCGCGGCCCCCGGAATGAACCTGGGCCTTGAGCACGACCCGGTCCGTTTTGAGGTTGCGAGCGGCAATGAGGGCTTCCAGGGCGTCGTAACAGACTGCCCCCCGTGGAACGGGAACACCTCGTGCGGCCAGCAACTCTTTGGCCTGATACTCGTGGAGATTCATGAATTCAATGCCTCCGATCGCTTCCGGTTCCAAGTGTCTATGGAACCTGTGCCGGACGATTCCCCTCACGCTTCGAGAGCACATGGACGAATTGAAAAGCCGATTTCTTCGGCTGAAAAAGAGACGCGATTGTACCCCCCCTCCCCGGCTTTGGCAAGCGAAAATGGAACAATAATGGAGACATTCACACACGTGCAGGATGTCGAGATACGTCTCTCTTCGCTGCGCGTATCCCTCATTTGAGGAGCTTCCCTACCCCCATCGGCGCTGGCAGGAAGCACTATTCGCACCTTTCTCAAGGGGGGCACGGGCATGGGCACGGGCGCTAAAATATGCTCATGCGTCGGCGAGAGCATGCTATCTGTAGGGGCAGGCCCGCGTGCCTGCCCAAGGGCGGGCGGACACGTGGGTCCGCCCCTACAAGGAAGGGTCGTGTCTCCAAAGCCGTTTCGTGTGGTTTTGCACTGGGCATCGTCCCTATCTAAACGCCCATGGGAGAAGGGGGGATCTTTCCCCAACAAATTCATCAGATACGGGCGCCCAGGTTTTTCGGTTGCTTGACCCGGCGCTTGAAGCTAATATCCACCCCATCATGAAAAAAGGACGAATACTCATCGTAGACGATCAGGAAGAGATCCTTCAGTCCCTGGGCGCAATCCTTGCGGACGAAGGACACGAAGTGATAGCCGCCCGAGACGGCCAGGAAGCTCTTCACGCGGTCCAGGCCGATTCACCGGACGTCGTGTTCCTGGACATTTGGATTCCCGGAATAGACGGCATGCAGACCCTTCGGGCCATCAAGAGGATCGCCCCCCACTGCTCGGTGATTATGATGAGCGGCCACGGCACGATTGAAACGGCCGTCAAGGCCATAAAATTAGGTGCGACGGATTACCTGGAAAAGCCCCTCAACCTCGAAGACGTGCTCCACCTTGTCCAAAAGGCCATTACGAATCGCTCCGCGGAAGAGAAGACGTATCAAGGCCATGATGTCGCTGCCGTGCAATTGATCGGCGCATCGGAAAAGGCAGCCGGACTTCGCAGGGCCCTGGAAAAGGCAGCCGCGAAGACGGGGACGGTCTGGCTCTGCGGGGGCAAGGGGACGGGAAAAGAGTATCTTGCCAGGATCATTCACCATTTGGAAGGAAAGGATCGCGGCGGACTCGTCAAAGTGAACTGCTCGGACCTCATCGCTGAAACCATGGATGAAACGCTTCTCGGCAAGCAAGACGGCTCCGTGAGACCCAGGCCGGGAAAGATTCACCAGGCCCGCGGGGGAACACTCCTGCTCGTGCGGGTCGATCGCCTCGACAAGGCCCTCGCCCCACGATTGACCGAGATCCTGTCAGGCCCCGCGAAGACCGGAGCAGTCTCGGAGCCGGGGCAGGTTTGGGGATTTCGCGTTGTCTCCACATCGGTGAAATCTCCCGAGGAGCTCGTCCGGGAAGACAGTTTCCCTCCGATTTTGACCGAGGTCCTGGCTCAGCGCGTCATCAGAGTCCCGTCCCTTCGGGAACGGGCGGAAGACATTCCGCTCTTTGTGGACCACTTTCTCCGAGAGGCGGTGGCAGAGTTCGACCGGGACATCAAAGGAACGGACATCGAGGCCATGCAACGGCTCCTCTCGTATCCGTGGCCGGGCAATGTCAAGGAGCTCAAGATTCTCATCGAACATGTGGTGATGACCGCGCCGGGACCGCTCATCACCACGAACGATCTGCTGATCCCCGTGGCGGGCGATTTTGCAACCCAGGCGGACAGCACAGCGGGACCGGTCACGGTTGTGTCCGGGAATGGCGCAGTCTCACCCCGCGACCGTCTTGCAGGCGACATCGCTGCCGCGGAACCCGGACTTCCCGTTCCCCCCGCAGCGTTCCGGCATCAGACGACACTTCGGGGTCGAGTCGTGATGTATGGCCAGGGGCTTCATACCGGTAACAAGACCGGTCTGATACTCTCGCCGCTGCCGCCGTCGAGCGGTATCATGTTCGGGCACATCACATCCGGCGGAACCGTTTCCGCACTCCTGGACAACGTGGAATCCACGGATTTCTGCACGAGCCTCCGTCGGAACGGATCGCCTGCGCGCACCATCGAGCACCTCATGGCCGTGTTCCACGTGTATGGATTGACGAACGTGCTCGTGAAGATATCCGGTGAAGTCCCGATCATGGACGGATCCGCGCTCGAGTTCTGCAACCTCGTGGAAAGCGGCGAGATCATTCCCCAGGAAGAGCTCATCGAGGAGGTCCGGATCTCTCAGCCGATAGCGTTGCCGTTTCCCGACGGCAACCCGAAGCGCATGACCGTGGAGCCGTCGGACCGCCTCGAGGTCGAATACCATCTCGATTATCCACCGCCTGTCGGCAAGATGACCCTGCTCTTCTCCTGCGACAGTCCGGAGGCATTCAAGGAGCAGATCGCGCCTGCCCGGACGTTCGGGTTCGTCAAGGACATGAGAATGATGGACGAAATGGGGCTGGCCGGTGGCGGCAGGCTCTCGAACGTGGTGCTCCTCGACGAAGAGAAGGTGGTCAACCCGCCGCTCCGGTTTCCCGACGAGTTCGTGCGCCACAAGATCCTCGACATCATCGGAGATTTCTATTTGCTGGGACGACCCTTCATCGGCAAGATTGTCGCGCATCAGACCGGCCACACGGACAACTTCAGGATGATGAAATTGATCCGGGAGAAGCTCGGCATGGGGTGATGGAGGCCCCTTGGGGCGCTGAGAGCCGTTTCAAGGGATAGGGGGGGAACGCATCGGGGGGCATCCTTGCCCATCACGCAAAGCTTGCAGGCCCTCCTCCTGGAACGGTCAGCCGCGAGGCGGATTCATGGGCTCTCCTTCCGGACGAGACGACATGGAGCGCTCCAAGCGATAGGCGAGACGGGCGAAGCGGAACCCTTCGCAAGTGCTATTGTGTCTTGGAGCCATTTCCTCCCGCGTATCCGGGGAAGTCTCTTCGTATTCTTTCCTTGGCCGACGCTAGGCTGGAATATTGCTTCCCACAGATATCGGTGAACCTCGCCAAGGCTTTTCGGTTGATGGTTTCTTGGTTCTCGAATATTCCCAAACTGTGAAACGATAACTGCCACTTCTCAAACTGGTGCAGGGTGATGGTGGCAATGTTCGTGTGGTCGTTGTTCGCGAGGGCAAAAATGAACAAAGGCTTGCCATCGGCGTCTATACGACAATCTACGGGGTAATTCTGCTCTGTATCACGCGCAGGATCGTACCATTCAAAGCTTCGGCGGCCCGCGGGCACCACCGCTTCGAGAAAGCCCCTGAAATCAGCCCGAAAGGTAGACCGGACCCGTTCACGGGACAAATATCGCACATCAATGAGCTTAAGCAAGCCGTGCACGAAAGAATACAATGCATCTCCGTACTGGCCTTCTCGGATTTCTCGTATCAGCTCGCCATCCCGATCCTGAACATTGAACGCTGTGAGGGCCCTGGAAATAATCGTCTTTCGAGGGCCCGATCGCAAATCCCGTTCTTCCAAATGATACGTAAGATGGAAGTAGGTATGCCCTTCATCAGAGAGAATCCAAGCATCATTGTCTCGCTTCAACACAATGACCAGACTGTCTCCATCATCAAAATGAAAAGGAGTGGATACTCGATACCTGTCGGCTCCGTCAGGCATCAAAACAATTGCTTCACCCAACCGATGGTAGAAGTCCTTTTCGATGTTCTTGACGAGAGCACTCATAATACCCCTATTCTTCAAATAGATTCATCTGATTGCGTTCGTACCCCTCAAAGGCGCAGTCTTCCAGGAGACATTCCAGCGCTCCCTTCACATCCTTGAATCGCACGGTGGCCTTTGCGTGGGACTCCTCATCTCTGCCAGCCTTTTGATACCGCTCTGACGCAGCGTGAATGTGAAAACCATAAAACTGTTCATTTTCCAAGGTATTCCGATGCTCATGGCGTCCGTTGTACCGTCTGAGGCGAAACAATCTGCCTGAGGGGAGTTGGTATCCCAAAATGACAGAGAAGTCGAGAGGATCTAGCCTGTTTTGCCGAACAATTATACGGAGCTTATCGCCACTGGCGCTAAAGAACTCCATACTCCTCTGGTCAACATGCCGTCCCCTTCGCAGCGTCAACAGCGACTTCAACGGATTGCCCTCCAGTTTCTTCGGAACCGCTATCAAGCGCGCTATCTCGTCATCGGTTACAACCTCAGGCATAGGATACACCAACTCTCTCAAAAGTACAACAGCGTTCTTCGTTTGCGATTATGATTGGTTAGCCATCCTTTTCCAAACATCAGGAAACTGACAGTAGGATCGGGAGACTACCGTGGGTTGCAGACGTAATACGTCTGGATTTTATCAGAACGTGACGAAAAAATCGAACGTTTTCCGCGTAACGATTGGCCTTTCACGCGCCACGGTGGTCGCCGATCGGTTGACCGCCGAAAGGAGAGCAATGCCCCGCGGGTGCGTCGTTGAGGTCCTTCTAATTCGCTCGGCTGCTTGCCTGGCCAGCGTTTCTGAGCATGCGGCCCCGATCCTTGACCAATCCGTGAAATAATGGTATCTTGCGCCCTTGGGCCGTGAAAATCGCCGGTAAACACGACTTGTGAATCCGAGTGTCGTCGCGGCGCATCGCGGGTCGCCCGGGAGAGATCGCTGCCAGGTTTCTCCGTTGTTTGCAGTGTGTTGATCTTCAGATTTGTGTGACGTGTGGAGGAATGGGTTCTTGAGATGGATCTGTAGATCCGTTTTCCTGTGGATTGGCTTGGTCGCCGCGCTCCTTCCGAGCTCTACCCTGCCGGCTGCCGCTGCAGGTCACAAGATCTATATCCCGGTTCCCGTGCAGAATACCTCCCTCCCGGCGTACATCTTCTATCCCGATTATCCTGTTCAGCGGTGCCTCCCCGGCGTGGTCGTTGGCGTCGGCGTCGGATCTCAGGAAATCCCGCAATACCACGTTCACTGCAATTTCTTGGCAAATCGCGGGTTCGTGGTCCTGCTCATCGACCCGTCCAATTACCCGGAGTCCCTCATTGCTCCCCCGGATCGATGGGACCGCGGTCTCGGTCGTGCGCTCAGCGACATTAACCAGGTCGTGGTCGCAGGCAAATTGGCGGTAACGGACCGCTGGTACATGGACTCGATCAAAGCGGCTGTGGACCTGCTCTGGCGCCATCCCAGCGTTGACCCGACGAGGCTGGTGCTTTCGGGACATTCTCAGCCCGCAAACGCAGCGCTCCCCTACGCATGCCGGGATCGGCGTATCAAGGCGGTGATCTGGAACTACGGCGGCTCACCGTGGGTGATGCCCTTTGAGCCGGAAAATCTGCCGCCGGTGCAGATCTTCCAGGGAACCGAAGACGAGGTGTACGACGTCAAGCACGGTGAGGAGCTTGCCACTACGCTTCTCACGATGGGGGGATATTACGAGGCGAATATCTATCCCGGCGAGAAGCACATGTTCAACGTGTTCTACGACATGAGGACTGAAACGCGCTGGATGAAGCCCGCGCTCCTCGATGCGTTCGAGCGGCTCGTCAGCTTCTTGAATCGAGTTCTGATGATGAACGCGCCGCCTCCTCAGAAATATTCCCAGCGCCCTGCCCCACCCCAGCGGAAGCCATCGCGAAACTGAACATTGCGTTTCATAAGTACGGTCGCTCATTTTGGTGCACCGCACTGACCGGTTCGGGAGAGAGTATCCGCGAAGGCTCTGGTGGGACAGTCCCGCGCGGAACGCGGGATTGCCTGTCATTCTCTGAAAAGAGAGGCACGGTAGGCCTGGACTTCATACGTCCAGGTGCCGAAGGCACTGGAGGTCCGGACCTCCTGTCGCTGCGCGACCCGGACGTATAACGTCCGGGCCACCCGCAGAATTCGCTGATTCCGGATCGCGGCTTGATCGTTGCTGAGAAATGATTTCTGAGACAGTCTCATCTTGCTTGCCCATGAATGACGGGCAAGATGCCCGTCCCACAAAAAGAGTAAGGCACCTGTTTGAAAGTGGATTGCTATCACTTGCGTGGGGGAGGCAAGGAGTTGCGCCCTGATACGGGAAGGAGAGCTCTTGGGGAGGGGTCCAAGGAGGACCCGTTGCGAACCGGTCCTCCCTGGTGAGCTGAGACCTAGTACATGCCGCCGGGAGGCATACCGCCGCCGGGCATCATGGGGGCTTCTTTCTCTTTCGGCTTCTCTGCGATCATAACTTCGGTGGTCAGCATGAGACCCGCCACGGAGGCCGCATTCTGGAGAGCAAGCCTCGTGACCTTCGTCGGGTCGATGATCCCGCCGTCGATCATGTCTTCGTAGATTTCCTTGTACGCGTTGAAGCCGAAGGCTCCTTCTTTGTTCTTCACCTTGTCCACCACGATGGAACCGTCGTGTCCCGCGTTGACAGCGATCTGACGGATGGGCTCTTCGAGGGCTCGGCGAACGATCTTCACTCCGACCGCCTCATCACCCTCGAGCTTGAGACCTTCGAGAGCATCGAGGCACCTGATATAGGCCACGCCGCCGCCAGGAACGATACCTTCCTCAACCGCGGCTCGCGTCGCGTTCAACGCGTCTTCCACACGGGCCTTCTTCTCTTTCATCTCGGTCTCGGTAGCAGCGCCCACGTTGATGACCGCCACGCCGCCCACCAACTTGGCCAATCTTTCCTGAAGCTTCTCACGATCGTAGTCGGACGTGGTATCGTCGATCTGAGTCCGGATCTGCCGGACGCGACCTTCGATCTTTTCCCGGGCGCCTGCGCCGTCAACGATGGTCGTATTGTCCTTGTCGATGCTAACTCTCTTGCAGCGGCCAAGGTCGTTGAGGGAGACGTTCTCGAGCTTCAGGCCGAGATCCTCGGAGATGACCTGGCCACCGGTGAGGATGGCGATGTCTTCGAGCATGGCCTTACGCCGATCGCCGAATCCCGGAGCCTTCACCGCGCATGCGTTCAGAGTTCCGCGCAACTTGTTGACCACAAGCGTAGCCAGCGCTTCTCCCTCGACATCCTCGGCGACGATCAGCAGCGGTCTGCCCATCTTCGCCACCTGCTCGAGCAGGGGAAGCATGTCGCGCATGTTGGAGATCTTCTTCTCGTTGATGAGAATGTAGGGCTCGTCGAGAGAGACTTCCATCCGCTCCGCGTCCGTCACGAAATAGGGGGACAGGTAGCCGCGGTCGAACTGCATACCTTCCACGACTTCGAGCGAGGTCTCCATGGCCTTGGCCTCTTCGACCGTGATGACCCCTTCTTTTCCGACTTTTTCCATGGCCTCGGCGATGATGTTGCCGATGGTGGCGTCGTTGTTTGCGGAGATGGTCCCGACCTGGGCGATTTCCTTCTTATCTTTGGTGGGCTTGGAGAGATCCCTGAGCTTCTTCACCACGCTCTCAACGGCCGTGTCGATGCCTCTCTTCAGATCCATGGGGGACGCGCCTGCTGCCAGCATCTTGATGCCTTCGCGGTAAATTGCCTGGGCGAGCACGGTAGCGGTGGTGGTGCCGTCGCCCGCGACATCGGAAGTCTTGGAAGCAACCTCTTTGAGCATCTGCGCGCCGAGGTTCTCGAACCTGTCTTCCAGCTCGATTTCTTTGGCCACGGTCACGCCGTCTTTGGTGACGTTGGGAGCGCCCCACGACTTTTCCAGAATGGCATTACGGCCCCTGGGGCCGAGGGTGGACTTCACGGCATCCGCCATGATGTTAACGCCGCGCAGGATCTTGTCTCGTGCCGCCTGCTCGAACATAATTATTTTCGCTGCCATCTAAGTAATCCTCCCGTTCTTTCGTTTCCTTGGGTAACTGGTGTTCCGATGCGGGTTGTTCAATGGGCGTGCTACTCGATCAATCCCAGAACGTCGTCTTCCTTCATGATGAGGTACTCAATGCCTTCGACCTTCACTTCGGAGCCTGAGTATTTGCCGAAGAGGATCATATCGCCGGCCTTGAGCTCGAGGGGCATGATCTTGCCGTCCTCGGTGCGCTTGCCCGTTCCCACGGCGATGACCTTTCCTTGTTGCGGTTTCTCCTTTGCCGAATCAGGGAGGATGATTCCTCCCTTGGTCACTTCCTCGGACTCGACGCGCTCGACGAGGATGCGATCATGCAGAGGGCGAAATTTCATGGTAAAACCTCCGTTGGCCAAATTGTAAACGAGTGGTGTCTTTGTTAGCACTCCACCTAAGTGAGTGCCAACAATCGACCGACTTGTCAACCCCCTCGTTCCAAAAATGGACCCCGCTCCCGATTTTTTTGCCGCGTTTTTCAGCGAGCCGCGGCGCGGCGCCGGATATATCATCGGTGATATCAGGGTGATAGAGCAGGCGCCAAAAGACGCAACCCTGTAGACGCCACCGAGTACTGAGAGATGAATCCACCACCGCTCAGCCCGATACCCTTTCTATCCGTTTCTCGAGCCGGTGGTACAGAAAGGACGCGAGAATCATCGCCAGCCCCAATGCTACAAACGAGACGATCCGGTACACCTGGTGAACTTGGGCAAGGTCGACGAGAACGAGCTTCACGCATGTGATTCCCAGCAACCCAAGCGCGGCGAGGCGCAGCTCACGCACCCGCAGCCAGAAGCCGATGCCGAGCGCACCGAGCGCGTAGATTCCCCACACGATGGAGAGAGACATCTGCGCCGTCCACCTGGCTGTCGCACGCGGCCTGATGGTCTCGTGGCAATACGTATAGGTTTCGAGACTCAGAACCACGAGCAGTAGCAGCCCGCCCGCGGCGTACAACCATTTCGCTACTGAGTTCCATCCGGGGGAGAGCTCGGCGCCGTGCCGGTGGATCATGAATGCGGAGGCCAGAACTGCGAAGGCCGTCCCCGCGGCCGCTACGAACCGGGCGTTGAGAAACAGGTAATAGGGCTCGTTCATGCTCGCGGCATACGCGGCGAAGCACACGATCATCGCTATTGACAGGGCCACTATCCCCGTGACCCAGGCAGCTCCGACCTTTGTGCGTACGCCTGCGGCACAGAAGCAGCACGCTCCGATGATCCAAACGTACGCTCGCACGGACAACCCGAGGACTTCCGCCGACGGGTGTGCCAAAGACCGTGCGGTTCGCACAGCCCATACCCCGATCTCGTTGTCGAGAATGATCAGCGTGATGAATCCTGCGGCAATCGCACTCCCGGTCTTGAGGAGGTCGTCGATCTCTTCGCCCTCCGAGCGCCACCACTGATGGATCACCGCGTAACCAGCGAGTGCCGCAGGAACGAACATGGCGCTGAGAAAGCTCTTGTTGAGAATGAGCACGTAGAGCTCGCGGTGGAGCGGCCAGTGGAAGAGAAAGAGCCTGCCCACGGCCAGGGCCAGCACCACGAGGCCGCCGATCCTCACCGGCAGATAACTGAATCGGTACCCCAGATAGAGGAGTACGGGACCCTCGATTGCCCACGCGAGCGTGATCCCGTGGAGCTTGAGTTGAAGCGGAATTGCCATGGTGAGGAACGCCACCGCCAGGGTGACAAAACCGAACAGCGATTTGTCGTCTTCGGGCACTCGCTCGCGGGACAGCACCGCGAGCGCCAGATAGGACGCGGACATGGCCAGCGCGAGGAATCCGAGGGTATACGGATGTTCCATACGCAGCAAAAGGTACGCGTATCCGAAAGCGATGAGAGCGTTCACCAGGGCTATGACGTATTGTTCAATGCTTGCGCGCACCCGCTGTCTCAACTGGTACACAAAAGGGAGCACGAGGAAAATCGTGTAGAACGCGGCCACCCAGAGCATGGCCGGCGCCAGAGCCTCGGCCCGATAGAAGCTCGTGAACCATCCGGAATACATCACCCACGTTCCGGCAAAGGCCAGAATGTCAAGGGATCGCCACCGTTTGAACAAGGCCGTAGCGAGCACTCCGACGTTGAGGAGCGTCAGGTAGGCAAAGAGACCGTCTCTCGGATCAAGACCCGTTTTCACGAGCAATGGTGAGAGAAACCCTCCCAGTACCGCCAGAAAGCAAAGGGGGAGCGCGTCGTGGAGCACCGCGAGCGCGACGCCCGCAGCGGTCACCAGGACCATCGAAGCAAATGCCGGACCCTGGGATATCAGTTGATAGAAAGAAAATGCCGCAAAAAGAGAAAGATAGAGAACCGCCAGCCCCCCGCCGATCAGTCCTTGTCCGAGGGCTCGCATTTCGCGGCGAAGCGCAACGTCGCCGGCTATGAGGAGGCAGAGCCCGAAGCCGATCCCGAGGACCACCCGCCCGGTCGGCCCAAGCCATTGGTTGTCAAAGGCGTACTTGAGAAAGAACGCGACGCTCAGGAAGAGGGCCAAGGCCCCGGCCCACGTCATCCACCGCTTCCCGACCGTTTCCTCGAAATTCTCCCACCACGGCGGAGACTCGGCGACGGGTTGGGCTGAACGGGCCCCTGGCGGAGGCACACCCTCGGGCCTCAGGAGCGGGCTTACCGGTCGTTCGGGCGGCTCCGCGGCAGGAGGGGAAGGCTCGGGCGGAATCTCGACCGCTTTGGGCTCCTCCGCGGCCGGATAGCGCGCAGCGACCTCCTCCTCGATCTCGATCGGTTCGACGGCCGCCAGTCGGGCCTCAATCTCTTTGAGCCTCCGCCCCTGATCGAATACCAGAGACTTGAGACTCTCCACCCCGCGCTCCAATGCCCGGATCTTCGATTCAACTCCCTGCACGCGGTCGGTTTGCTCTCCCGAGACCCGACGGGATCGCCACGCGACCACGAGAGCGATAATTCCCAGCACAACGGCAACGAGGAGGAAAATCTGATTCCAGAAGGAGAACCACATGTAACGGCCCATAAGCACACCTCCCCCCGAGATCAAGGCTAGGCGAAACGTGGTGGGAAACGCTGATGCGGGGAAAGCCCTTCCTTCAAATGGGGCCTCCCCCGCGCCCCCTATCAAAAAACCTTCATGCCTGGTACCCGACACAACGAAGCGTGAAAATGCCACTGTTGCGCCCACATTCGGGTCGGCAAGGTGGTTCGTTATGCTGGAAGGCACGGTTAGAGACCGGTAGTATATCAGATCAAAAAGGTCGCAGCACAATGGGAACTGGGTGAATGCCCTGTTTCCTGAATACGGTGACGACCAAGGGATCGGTCTATTGTCCCGGAATGACCACAGTCGTGACCTGCGAGGCCCTTCCCGTGGGCTTGTGAACGAGCCTCAACCGATAGGTTCCCGGGGCGAGGGGGAGACGCCCTGAATAGAAGCCCTCCGAATCCGTCACCACCTCCATGCATTCCCGCCAGGGACTCTGCGAAACCTGGACTGAAAGCGCTGCGTTGGGGGTTTCGGGAAATCCGCCGCTGAACACCACAGAGTCATCGTAAGCTCTCGTGCCAAGGGCAATCCGCCTCTCGCTCCGGTCGGTGGGGAGATCACGCTTGCGTGCGGTCTTTTCGTACAGGCTGTCCCGGACCTTCCGCTGGTACCGCGTGCCGGACACGGTGTACGGAGCTGAGAAGGGCATCTCGGCTCGCGTCAGCGCGGTCCAATCAAAGGCAAGCGTGATGCCGGCCCAGACCCGATAGTTGTCGCCGAGCCGACCGTCGTTGCCGCGTTCGACGGTGCCGTAGAACATCCCGTCCCGGGACGTCACCGTCAGGCCCGCCTGGTACCCGTGCACGTCGGTCTTCTTCCCTCGGAATGAATGAACTTTCGCGTCCACCCTCAGGTCAAGGGCATCGATGAGCGGAGGAAGGAGCAGACTGAGCCGCGCATCCAGCCCGGCGGTCGCAGCCTCCTTTACGAGAGTCTCACCGGCCTGAATTCTCCGCCGTTCGTTGACGGGCAGGTAGGCATTGACGGAAAAGGTCACGTCCGAGAACTTCCCCGGCAGCGCGGAAAACTCCAGCCCCACGCCCGCCTGTTTCAAGAACCGATCACGGGAGCCCCGCGGGCGAGCCCAATCCTCGAACGCATGAAATCCCACCATGGTCTCCGAGGTAAGGAGATGGCGGAATCCTGCACCCACGGAAAAGCTCTCCGTGGTTCCGGTGAGGGACATGTGGGGGTTCACGAAAACCGCGCGGTCGCTCCAGGCCTTTACCGGGAGAAACAGGTCGCCGGTGAGGGTTGGAAGACCGGCAAAACGGTCGTATCCCGCGTCAAGGGAGACCGCCTTCTGAACGGCTTGCGGCAGTATCAGCCCCATTCCGTACTTGACCGTCGGGTCGATTACGGTCTCAGGGGATTTCTGAGCTGGCGGGCGCCGCGCATGGGGGGAGTATCGGAATATGTCGTCGGGATCACCGGTATTTTCCAGATGAAAGTCGAGGGACTGGAGCTGAAATGCCTGCGCGGGCAAGCTGGCGTACCAGCCAAGGAATAGTGCCAATACTATCGGAGTAACTGTGCATTTTTCTAAGAAACTAGATGAATGTTTCATTATAACAAACCGTAATACAAAGTTATTTTCTTGCTATATCCTTTCGCCTCCTTTGTCAAGGCCTTTGCGCCTCCATCCAGCCGCCAGGCAGCACGGCTACCGCCTTCCTCGTCGAGCCTCCCTGGCCCCCTGCGCATGGGATTGACTCCCGTCCTTATCTATGAGTATAGGATTCTTCCCTGACGTGGCCCCTGGCTCGAATGGATCGAGCCCGGTCCCCGCGTTGATTCCTCGGAGCGAAAAATTCCCATGGCTCGGAACGCGCCCCCGTGGCTGACGAAAGTCGTCCCCCACCACATTCTCTCAATCCCCCCGTACGTACCGGGAAAGCCCGTCGCTGAGCTGGAAAGGGAGCTGGGCATCACCGGCGCCGTCAAGATGGCTTCGAACGAAAACCCGCTCGGTCCGTCACCCATGGCCCTGGAGGCCGTGGCGCGACACCTTGCCGAGTCCCACGTGTATCCTGAATCGTCCGCGCCGCTTCTCCGGCACGTTATCGCTTCCCGCTTCAGGGTCTCGGACGACTCCGTGATCCTCGGGAACGGCTCGGACGAGATTATGCAGATGCTGGCTCACGTGTTCATCCGGCCGGGCGACGAGGCGGTGATGCCGGCGAATTCGTTTTCCATGTACCGGATCGTGGTGGAGGCGTTCGGGGGGAAGCCGGTGCGAGTGCCGCTGAAGGATCACAGCGCAGACCTGGGAGCCATGTCAGGGGCTGTTTCGGATTCGACCAGACTCGTTTTTCTTGCCAATCCCAACAGTCCCACGGGGACCATTGTCTCGCGCGCGGAATTCGAGGCATTCAGATCGACGCTTCGAGACGACGGGCCGATTCTCGTGGTGGACGAGGCATACCGGGAGTACGTGCGAGACACGAACTGCCCCAACGGAATTGACTACGTCGGCCATGGCGTGCCAATTCTGGTGCTCCGCACATTCTCGAAGATCTATGGACTGGCCGGACTCCGGGTCGGGTACGGGATCGGGGAGCCGTGGCTCATCGAGCTCCTCAACCGGGTGAGAGCGCCGTTCAACGTCAGTTCTCTTGCACAGGTTGCGGCCTTGGCCGCGCTCGAGGACGCTGATCACCTGGAACGTTCCCGAGCTCTCGTCCGGGAAGGGATCGACTACCTATCCAGCGAGATCGAGGCGATGGGAATGACCGTGATTCCGTCCGAAGCCAATTTCCTCACCTTTTGCCTCAACGGCGACGCGGGTGGGGTATTCAGGAGTCTGCTGAAGCGGGGAGTCATCGTGAGGCACCTCGCGTCCTTCGGGATGCCGGAGGCCATCAGGGTCACGGTCGGGACGGCTGAGGACAATGCTCGATTCGTCCGCCGCCTTCGCGAAGCCATCGGGAGCGAGGAGGAGCGCGCCAGCAGATGACGGAGCCCGGCTGCGTGAAATCCGCGAGTACGTGCGTGAGCCAAGACGAGTCCATTGATCCCGTGGAGGCCAAAACCGCTCCCCCTCCCTTGCTCGACGCCGGAACCGCCCACTGGGTCATCGCCATCGACGGTCCGGCCGGCGCGGGAAAGTCCACGGCAGCGAAGATGCTGGCACAGCGCCTGGGCTTTTTTCTGTTGGACAGCGGCGCTCTCTACCGGGTTGTGGCCTTGCACCTCCTCAGAGCGGGGATCGACGCGCTCGGCGGACCGGTGCCGGCATGGGCGCTCACGGCCATTGATATCCGGGTCGAGCCGAGCGTGGCCTCCATGGGGATATTCCTCGGAGGCGAGGACGTAACAGCGATGATCAGGGAAGAGCGGATCGGCTTGGCAGCCTCGCGCTTCTCGGCAAGAAGGGAAGTCCGGAGCCTCCTGCTGCAATTACAGCGGTCTCTGGCCGATGAATTTGATTTGGTGGCCGAAGGAAGGGACATGGGAACCGTAGTATTCCCCCATGCAGCGCTAAAGTTTTTCCTTACCGCGGACCTGTGGGAACGATCCCAGAGACGATTCAAGGAGCTCGATGGTCGCGGGGAAACTGCCGAGCTTGAGCGGGTCTGCTCTGAAATGCGAGATCGCGATCTGCGCGACGAGACGAGAGAAGAGGCCCCCTTGGCCAAGGCGCCGGACGCGGTCGAGATCGATACCACCCATCTTTCCCCGGAAGAGGTGATCGACAGGATGATGGAACAGGTTGCCGCGAGACAATCCTCCCCCCCCCGTAGAGGCCGCCGATCCTGATGGCTCACCCAGGGGCCCGCGTGAGCGGTATTGAGGCCGGAGGAGCGAGAAGTATTCCCCCCAGTGATGACGGTTATCAAAGATCCTGATATTCCGGCGTTCCGGAGGCGAGGTCATCGGCCCTCGGGTTTTGCTGCTGAGAAAATCTTTGCGGCTGAAAACTTTTTCTTGTCACGGCGCTCTAAAGTATATATATATTATTGATTATCCTGCGCAGTGGACAGCTCAAGTGGGACAAACGAGTCTGGGGGTGGCATCTGGATGGCAAACTTGGAAACCCAAACCAACAACAACTTTCCCGTAGAGGAAAACGAACCGGAAGTCGCGAGAGAAGAAGATTTTGCCGAACTGGTAGAGAGTAGCTTCCATAAGGTCCAGGAGGGCCAGGTCGTTACCGGAACTGTGGTTCAGATCACACCTGAGCACGTGATGATAGACGTCGGATCTAAGTCCGAAGGTCAGATTCCGGTCGATCAATTTAGAGATGATACAGGGAATCTCACCGTCAAAGTCGGCGATGAAGTGGAAGTTTTTCTCGAGGACACCGAAGAATCGTCCGGCCAGGTCCGGATCTCGAAGTCCAAGGCGGACAAGATCCGCATCTGGGAAGAAATTGCTGAAATCTGTGATACCGAGAAGACCATTGCCGGTAGGGTCGTGGCGCGAGTCAAAGGGGGCCTGCAGGTCGACATCGGCGTTCCGGCCTTCTTGCCCGGTTCACAGGTGGATTTGCGCCCTGTGCGCAATTTTGAGAAGTACATTGGCGAGACCTTCGAGTTCAACGTCCTGAAATATAATCGGAAGCGCGGCAACATCGTGCTCTCGCGCAAACCGCTGCTCGAAAAGGCCAAAGACAAGAAGAAGGACTTGATCATGTCCGCCCTGGAAGGCACCGGCCTCTTCACGGGCGTCGTCAAGAACATTACCGATTACGGCGCGTTCATCGATCTGGGCGGAATCGACGGGCTTCTCCACATCACGGACATGTCGTGGGGCCGGATCAATCATCCCTCTGACATCCTGAAGGTGGGCGACGAAATCCAGGTAAAGGTGCTCAAATTCGATCAGGATAAGGAACGGGTATCACTGGGGCTCAAGCAGATCCAGCCCGATCCCTGGGAGAACGTGGACGAGTGTTATCCCATGGGCTCGAAATGGAACGGCCAGATCGTGAGCATCACCGATTACGGAGCCTTCGTCGAACTGGAAAAGGGTGTGGAAGGTCTCGTGCACGTTTCCGAAATGGCGTGGACGAAGAAGCCGCGTCATCCTTCCAAGATGGTTCAGGTCAGCGAGGACGTCGAGGTCGTGGTCCTCAACGTCGACAAGGATCAGAAGCGCATATCCCTCGGAATGAAGCAGCTCAAGCCCAATCCCTGGGATGTGATAGCGGAGAGATACCCGGAGGGGACCAAGATCGAAGGCAAGATCAGAAACGTTACCGATTTCGGCATCTTTGTGGGCATTGATGAAGGGATAGACGGATTGGTCCATATCTCCGACATATCGTGGACCCAGCGCATCAAGCACCCCGGCGAGCTCTTCAAGAAGGGGCAGACCGTCCAGGCGGTGGTTCTCAATATTGACAAAGAAAACGAGAGGTTCTCCCTCGGCATTAAGCAGATGCACGAAGACCCGTGGGAAACCATCCCCGATCGGTATCCCCCTGGGGCCAAGGTCAAAGGCAAGGTCACGTCCGTCACCGATTTCGGCGTGTTCCTGGAAATCGAGGACGGCATCGAGGGGATGATCCACGTATCCGAGCTCTCAAGGGAACGCGTCAATTCGCCTGCGGACTTCACGCAGGTGGGCGCTGAGCTGGATGCCATGGTCCTGAAAGTGAACAAGAAAGACAAGAAGATCGCCCTCTCCATCAAGAGCCTGGAACGGGCCGGAGACTACGATCAGGTCAAGGGATACATGCACAGTCAAGAGGTGGTGGCTTCCAATCTCGGGGACCTTTTGAAGGAAAACCTGGGCAATTTCGGAAAGGATTGATACCGGTCCGAGCCGAACAGCATCGACCGCATTCGGGCATGGCCGGCGTGCCTGGATCACCAGATGGAACCCCGTCCTTGCGCGGCAAACATTGATGAGCGCAGGGTCGGGGTTTTTTTCGGTCATACGATTTCCCTTTGAATGAGCACTACCAAGCACCGTTCTAAGACCTAATATCAATGCGCTTTCAATCAAGTGACATGAGAACCGCGGGCAGGGAGAAACTGCCTCAAAACTTGCAGCTATAGTGACGCGCCTTGAAATTCGCGGGGAAGTTGATGCCATTTTGAGTAGGGGCGAATCTTGTATTCGCCCTTCTTCGGTCGAAGAGAAAACGGGGAAATCAGAGGAAATCGTGCGATCAC
>Ga0172371_10001853_pt1 | contig 33590 bp, 24 predicted proteins | sample Lak12m_FD_114543 | JGI IMG/M metagenome (GOLD analysis project Ga0172371, IMG submission 114543) | Freshwater microbial communities from Kabuno Bay, South-Kivu, Congo - kab_022012_12m | ecosystem: Environmental > Aquatic > Freshwater > Lake | place: Democratic Republic of the Congo: South-Kivu...
CGTAATCCATACTGTAAAAAAGGAACGGGTCCACCCGTGAACCGCTCTTGACCCAGATGTCTCGAGTCCAGAATACTTCTGGTTGATAGAAAAACTCTCCTTTCTGCCATGAGCCGTCAATATCCAGGAGCTGGTGGAAAGGAAGATAATCCGGCCTTCCAAAAGGAAGCGCATTGCGGTGGATGCGAAAAGGCGTCTTCTCCGAGCCCTGTATCAGCCCACAATCACCAGCTACCATATCCACGTTGTACGCATCGAAGGCCAGGGCCACACGGATCAGTGTTTCGGGCAGATAAAGGTCATCGCTGTTGAGCCACGCAAGTATATCCCCCGTTGCAAGGCGAAAGCCTTTGTTCAGTGCATCTGCCTGTCCCTGATCTTTTTCGCTGACACAATGGGCCAGTTCGCCGTGGTATCGCTTCAGGATTGCGGAAGTATTATCCGTGGAGCCGCCGTCGATGACGATATATTCAAGATTCGGATATCCTTGAGAAACTACCGAGCGAAGGGTTTCTTCCAGATATGGCCCTTGATTCAGGGTGACCGTGACAACCGTTATCTTGGGCCAGGGGCGGCCAGATGGCATGAGGGTGGGGAGCTGGAGGTCACCCGGACTCCACGGCCAACTTCCGGCCACCGCATCTGAGTATCCCGCTCTTGCCACAGGGTTCAGCCAATCTTCAGGGGGAATGCCCAGGATGAAAACCCCGGCATCCATGCGGCCCTCCCCTTCCAGAGATCCAAGGGTGGGGTTTCTCCCAGGCTCAAAGTTCGTAAAAATGATCTCGTTGGACTCAAGCAACCGCCCTTTGAACATGAGCAGATCTGCTTCATCGATTAAACCATCCAATATCAGGACCTCATATTCATTCAGAGGGTTGCTGCAGACACCAGAAATCCAGACGCCCAACTCAGTCATGACAGGGTCAATACCCAAGGCAATAAGCCTCTTCGAGATCCTCTTGTCCTTGGAAATGCAGTCAATCCGGGCGCCCCCTTTAAGAGCCATGTACAAAGCCTGAACGGTCCTTACCGAAGGATAAACACAGAGAATGCGTTTATGAGATTCTCCTATTTTGTAGAAAAATTCAAGGGATAGATCATCTATACCACCTTCCAGGCCTCGCGCATTCACAAACGCTTCCACCAATGGGGAGTTGACGGACGGCATGATTTCCTGGGCCGATTTAGGGGACAGATCCTTTACACCACCTTCCAGGCCTCGCGCATCCACAACTGCCTCCTCCGATGGGGAGCTGACGGACGGCACCATTTCCTGGGCCGATTCGAGGCGTTTCCGATTCCACCCTGAAAAGGCATTCAACATGCGACCATAGACGTGATCAAAAAAATGATAGTAGCGGTCGAAGAAGCTTCTTGAGAATGAGTGATAGACTATTCTCTTGATGACAATCCTCAGGGCCTTTCCTGTTGAGGAGAGGTGGGCAATCCTCTCTTGAAGCATCTCCACAGTGTGTCGGTGATCCGCTTCCATCGTTCGTAGCCTATCCTGGTAGGCGCTGCTGATTTCCAGGTAACTGTCACGCTCCGCACTTATTTCCTCCAGTTTTTTGTGAGCCTCCTCCAATTGAGTCTGGTACTTTAAAATGGCGTCCAGGTGAGCCTCCCGTTCCCTCCCAATGGCCACCATCTCCCTTTGAGAAGCTTCGAGCTGCCTTTCATACCATCTAAAATCTTTCTCGTACTTTTTAAGGGCCTTCAGCCGTGCTTCCCGGTCCACATTGCTTTCGTCCAGTTGCCTTTGGGCCTCCTTGAGTTGGGTGTCGTACCATCGTAGCTGCTCTTCATAACCTCTGAGGGCTACCAACCTGGCCTCGCGATCCTCATTGCTTTCATTTAACTGCGTCTGAAGCAGGGGGACCATTTCCTGCAGCGATTTTAACAAAACAGGATCAAAAACAGCTTCCGCATTGGACCCCATTCCCAGGTCAAGGGGAATCAGTAGGGGCTGAGAAAGATCTCGATCCTTGATCTGCCAGCGTTCATCCATCCCACATCCCGGCCCTCCACCAACGGAGGTTGCGACGTGGGGGCTCAATTCCCGGTACAGGGCCAGATAACGTTCTGCCTGCAACTCCAAAGAAAACTTCTCCTGCATCACCTGTCGGCACTGCTCCCCCATGGCGGAACGCAATTCCGGGTTCAAAGCAAGCACAAGAATCGCTTCGGCCATTTGCCGCACATCGCCCAAGGGGACTAACTGGCCTGTGACTCTGTCCTCGACAACATCCGGGATACCCCCTACCTGAAAGGCAACTACGGGGGTCCCGCAACTCATCGCCTCCAGCATGGTATTGGGGAAATTATCTTCCAAGGACGGCAGGATGAATAGATCTGCCGCAGAATAGACCGTGCTAATCTTCTCGTCTGAATCAAGATACCCAAGTGAAACAAATGGAATGTCTGCATCATGAAGCTCCCCGCTTGGACGGCCGAAGCAGATGGCCAGGGCCTTCTTCGTCCTTATCAGTTCTTGAAAGCGAGGGTCTTCAAAGCAGTATTTCACGGCGCCGACCAGCTCCTTGAAGCCTTTCCTCTCTTCACTGGCGTTTTCCCCGCCAAACAAAAGCATGACCGCCTCTGGATCGAGCCCTAATTCCTTACGGGCAACTGCCTTCTCTTTGGGGCTGAAGACGTCGGTCTCCAGAGAATTTGGGATCACTTCAATCCTGAGATCCTTGAAAAGCCAGCTTTTGGCGGCACAGCCGGCCATCCACCGGCTGGGTGCCACAATCGTCAGGTCCTTGCCTTTGAAGAGGTTTTCTTTGTCCTTCAAGATGGCGGCAGGCAACCCAAAACCGTCCTCCTTTAGCTGGGGACAGTCAGTGCAATCTTCCCGATATTTCTCACATCCGCCAGAATAGTGGCAGCCTCCCGTAAAAGGCCACATGTCATGCAGCGTCCATATAACGGGCTTCCCGAGGCAAAGCAGCTTGTTCAAGGTCCACGGCGACTGATATCTGGCCACCCAGTGGATATTGATGATATCGGCCTCTGCCGCCAAGGGAGAGATGGATAGGTCGTAGCCCGGATAGGCGAAGGAAAAAATGGTGTTGCTCATATCAGTTCGATGGGAGTCGATATAATGGTCCTGAATGGCAGAGAAAAGAAATGCCCGGGCATTCATTTCCGGTTGCTCGGCATGGTCCACAAAAGAAACAAAGGAATTATGGGATGTGCTGTGGCGGACCAGCATTCGGGAATCCTGGCCGATTTTTCGAAGGCCTCTGTGCAGGCGATAGGCAGCCCGTGCGGCCCCCCCCGCAATATCATAGGTACTTATCTGCAGAATCTTCATAGCGATAACGCACCCCTTTTTCCCTTCACCAGGGAAAGGCAGGGATCCTTGCCCCGCCAAAGCAGATGATGCCCAAGGGATTATCCCAATCCAAATCCCGTCTGATGTGGGCCTTACACTCCGGACATAAACGGTCTAACAAAATCCTCCAGCGGTCGCGACACCCTGCCTTTGAGGACGCTTCCTGCATAGACCTCTCCATATATCCTTCCCAGAATATTTGCCGCGACCTGTTCCAGGGTCTGGAACCATTCATTCCTATCCTTCGGAGGATACACATTCTCGATCAATTCCAACCGGGACGCCATCTCCACATCGGCCTGTTGCGCGACCCGTTTTGCCTCCAAAGACGGCCGGCCCGAATATAGTGGAAGAAATCGATAAAGCGCCGCCAACCATATCCGCCACATCAGGGGATATTGTTTCAGCAGTCGATCAACGAACAACTCCTCTTCTTCAACGCCATTCAAAAGCGACTCTCTTTCCTTTATTTGCCGGATGGCAAAAGCACGCACCGACCCCGCCACAAACATCAGATCCTTCAAAGAAAGACCGGAGAGGTCTTCCCTGACCCGTCCCATAATCCCGGCAACCCAATACGAGTTGACGATCTGACGGCGAAAGGCATAATCCGGGGATCGATGGTGAGAATGTCCGACCCGAACATGCGGCAGATACTGGACCCTGTGGCCCAGGAGGGAGATATTGACAGCCCAGGCCAGATCTTCGCCGAACCCTACATCAGGAAAAGGGATTTTTTCAAGCAGCTCTTTCCGGTAAACAGCACACACATTGTCCAACCCCACGCTCTTGTAGGCCGTATCGTATGGCATTTTGTGGAAAATTTCGATGGATTCTATCCTCTCGAAGGCCGACGCCTCCAGCCTGATGCGTGCTATGCAATCGCTATCAAATCTGGCGTAGGGCGTGGCATCCGCATGGGGGACCTGGGCTGCAAAGGCAGCCGCCACGCCATCCTCCTCCAATCCACCCGCCATCCCCGAAAGCCAATCGTCGGAGCAGGGGACGGCATCCTGCACCATAAAAATGACCCGCCGGAAGGCCGCAAGGGAAACGGCCATATTCCTCGTGCGGGCGTGATGGAATTCGCTTTGACGAATGCGTCTGATCAAGGCCCCCGCCCTTTCCGCAGCCCTGATCGTACCATCCGTGGAGCCCGAGTCCACAACGATCAACTGGATCGCGCCGGAATACCTCTGCCGGCCGATCATTTCCAGGCAATCGGAAAAAACGCGACCCCCGTTACAGGTGGGGATCACAATGGTAATGCCCGTTTCCACGATGGGGAGCCCTCGACAGGAACACTATCTCTTGAAAGGATAACGTATAGATACAAATCACGAAAATGCACACATTTCAACTTGACGCTTCATGCTGTTTTGCCTATGCTCACCACCTGTTGTTCCTTTCTTCTCTAATTCCGAGAGGGAGCAAGACGAACGGTGTATGCCATAGAAGCCAAGAATATCTCAAAGACATATCGACTTTACCGCAAGCCGATTGACCGGCTGAAAGAGGCCCTCTTTCGAAGGCCTTTCCACCAGTCTTTTGAAAGCCTCTCGAACGTCTCTTTTTCGATCGCGTTTGGGGACAGCATCGGCATCGTGGGGGAGAACGGGGCCGGAAAGAGCACTCTGCTCAAGATTCTGGCCGGAACCCTGACCCCGAGTTCAGGTGAGGTTGTCATCAACGGGCGAGTCACCGCCCTTCTTGAACTGGGGATGGGGTTTCACCCTGAATTTTCAGGCCGACAAAATATTTACCTCAACGCTTCCCTTCTGGGCCTCACCCAGGGGGAGATCAGGGAGAAGGAACCTGAAATCATTGACTTCGCAGAAATAGGCGCTTTTATTGACAGTCCCATCAAGACATACTCCACGGGAATGGTCATGAGGCTGGCCTTTTCCATCGCCACGAGCGTCGACCCGAGCACCTTGATCATCGATGAGGCCCTGAGTGTGGGCGATCAATATTTTCAGCAAAAATGCATTGATAAAATGCTGTCTCTTCGTAGAGAGGGAAAAACCATCCTCTTTTGCACTCACACCATGCACCTCGTGAATGAGCTGTGCAGCCATGCAATCTGGCTTCATAAGGGCGCGATTCAGGAAATGGGCATCGCGACCCGTGTCACCTCCATGTACACCGATTTCCTGAGGGCCAAAATGGATCGAGGCCCCCAGCGGCCGGAAGCTCAACCATCCGCCTCCCACCCTACCGACGACAGCCCCACACCCTCTATTTTCATCAAGGCCATTACCTTGAACGGTGAAACCGGGCCGATCTCCCTTGAATATCGAGAAGATCTCCATATCGTCTTGGAATTCGAAAGCCTGGAGGATCGCCCATTCTGGGTTGCCATGGGAATCAAACGGAACGACGAACTCCTCTGTCACGCGGTCAGCATGGCCCGGGATGTCCCGAAGCCCTTGCAGGGAAAAGGCACCGGCAGCGTGCAGCTAACCTACCGTTCCCTTCCGCTCCTGTACGGTCAATTCTCCGTTATGGGGTATGTCTTCGATGAGTCCATGCTCCATTGCTACCACATACTCAATTCTTCTCCCATCACGATCGTGCCCCCTGCACAATGGCGGCAGGAGCAGGGGCTTCTGGACCTGGATCATGAATGGAAGATTTTGCGGGACCTTAAATAGGAGACCGCACCGGCGACACGCATTTTGAAAGAAGCCATGGCCAGAGACAGCCTTTTCCTCAAAGACAGGTTGCCGGGTGAAAGGCTCTGATTCCCATTCCCAAAGACCCCATCCCTATGGCAGGCTGAAAACGTCCGGGCTCGCATCGTTTGATAGAGGGCATTCACCTGACCAGGCAGGTGGACATCCTGGCGTTGTTCCAACGGCGCATGGTCGAGCTCTTCACTGTAAAATCCCTCGGTTAATCTGACAAGTTCCTCTGCCAGCAGCTTCCTGCCCAGGCGGTCCATCAGGCATCCCATCTCAAATGGGAGATTTGACTTCAGATTGTCGTAGTCCACCACAATAAGAGGGGTTTTCCCGATGTTTTCCATAATTGAGGCATTGTATCGCACCCAGAGGCCCAAACCCCCGTCTATCGGGATGCCGTTCCTCCGATGCAACGAGAGGGCAACGCTCATGGGATGGCGCAGACACAGAATGATCGCCTCCAGGCACCCTGTGGAAAATTCTTCCCATAGGGAAACCGTCAGACAAATACGCGGATCCTTGACGATATCGCCATTAAACGTGTCAAGGAACTCTCTGATTTCGGGAACAAACGCTTCACCGACCCTGGCAATCTCATTCGGCAGAGGAGGGTCGTCCCACGAACCGCCGGCACCCCTTAATATCCTCTCATTGATCGTAACGGCCCCGAGGTTCTCAAAATGCCCCTTTTCGTTGTCAAAACGCCTTTCATTCAACAGGGCATGTGAAGTGCCCAGGGAAAAGCCGCACAGGGACAACAGACCGGTAATACAACTGGTGCCGCTTCGATGCATGCCCGTCACCATAATCATAAGTGTTACCTCACGTGCGCTGTCTCTTCCTGTCTGAAGAAAACCCCCGCATGAATCACCCGGACCCGTCCGGAACGACATTGCAGGAATCCCGATCCATGTGAGGGCGCCCAATGTGCCTATTCACGATGACACCTTAACCTGATATGGCCCTTTTTGTGGGTGCTGGATTCGCCAGGGCTTTACGAATCATCCTTTTCATGATATGGTTTTTCTCATGGCAGAGATAACCATTCCACCTCGACAACTCAGAACGCACATTCTGGATCAGTCCAAGCGGGCCAATGTCGGCCATATCGGATCGGCCCTGTCCATCGTGGAGATCATCAGCGTCCTCTACAGTCGCATCCTGCGGATCCCCCATCCAAGAGATGCAACGAGAGATCGCTTTATCCTATCCAAAGGGCACGCTGCCCTGGCCCAGTATTCGGCTTTCTGCCTCAAGGGATGGATATCCCAAGACACCCTGAACACCTACTGCGCCAATGGCACCCGGCTGGGGGTCCATCCAGACAATGCCCTTGAGGGAATCGATTTTTCAACCGGCTCTCTGGGCCACGGACTCGCATACGGCGCGGGTTCGGCCCTGGCAGCCAGGCTTCGAAAGTCCCCATGGAATGTCTATGTCCTGATCAGCGATGCCGAGTGCAATGAGGGCTCTCTCTGGGAAACGGTGATGTTTGCAGCCCATCATCGCCTTTCCAATCTCATTGTAATTGTCGATGAAAATCAGCAGCAGGCCTTGGGCTATACCAGAGACATCCTCTCTCTTCACCCCCTCGCAGAACGGTGGCGGGCCTTTGGATGGGACACGGTTGAGGTGGACGGCCACGATATGGATGAGATGGCGAGAGTGATGACGGCCTTTCGCAAGACCTCGGGCCCGCCCCATGCCCTCATTGCCCACACGACATTTGGAAAAGGCGTTTCTTTTATGGAAGGGAGACTCGAGTGGCATTATCTGCCCATGTCGGATGACCAGTATCAGCAAGCATTAAAAGAAACCGGAGAAGCTCCATGAGGCAGGCCTTTGCACGCGCCTTGCTGGAACTGGCGGCCAACGATGACCGCATCCTGCTGCTGACCGCGGACCTGGGGTTCATGGTGTGGGAGCCTTTTGCCCACACCTATCCTCAACGGTTTCTGAATGTCGGCGTGGCCGAGCAGAATATGATCGCCCTGGCCACGGGTCTCGCCGACTCCGGTTTCATACCGTTTACCTATTCCATCGCGACCTTTGCCACCTTGAGGCCTTACGAATTCATTCGCAACGGTCCCATCCATCATCGTCTGCCGGTCCGCATCGTGGGCGTCGGCCAGGGCCACGAATACGGATATGCCGGCCCCACCCACCATGGTCTCGAAGATGTGGGGGTCATGCGCCTGCAGCCCGGAATCACGATCATTGCTCCTGCGGATACGGAACAAACCGGCAATGCCCTGAAGGCCACCTACGATCTGCCAGGCCCTGTCTACTATCGGCTTGGAAAAAATGACCATGTCTCCCTGAGTGGGTTGAACGGCCGTTTCACCCTGGCCAGGGCGGAGGTAATTCGCGAGGGGGACGCATTGTTGTGGGTCACCATGGGCGCAGTCGCCGTGGAAGTGGCAAGGGCCGCAGACACCTTAACCCGCAAAGGCATTTCCAGTACGGTGCTGGTGGTATCCAGCCTGAACCCGGGTCCCGAGGAGGAACTGGCCGAATTTGCCGGGCGATTTCCGTTTGTTATTTCCGTGGAGGCGCATTATGCGGTAGGCGGCCTGGGATCTTTTGTGTCCGAAGTCATCGCTGAAAGGGGCCTCGGTTGCCGCGTCATCCGCCGAGGGATCTCATCCATGGTTTCTGGAACCTCGGGCGATCAGAACTACTATGACGCCCTCTTTGGTCTAACGGCCGAATCCCTGGTTGAACTGGCGACCCGTGAACTTCAACAGCCTGGTCAGGGGCGCCCTTCGAGATTGAGGACCCCGTCGCCCGGATGAACCCATGGCCTATCGTCTTGTCTCCATTATTCTGCCGGTCCATAACCAGGCAGATCACATCGGCCCCATCATTGATGAATATATAACGGCCCTCTCCGACCTTCAGTGCGGCCTTGAATACCTGCTCATCGTGAACGGATGCCAAGATAACACGGCCGACATCTGCCGCCAACTGGGTGAAAGGCACCCGTCTGTCAGGGTTATTGAGACCCAAGCCAAAGGATGGGGTCTTGCCGTGAAGCTGGGGCTCAGGGAGGCGAAGGGGGACGTCATCTGCTACACCAATGCGGCACGAACCTCCCCAAAGGACCTGGCAAATGTCCTGGGCTTCGCCCTGGCCCATCCCCATGTCGTCATCAAGGCGGTCCGGGGCCCTCGAGAAGACCTGAAGAGGCGACTCGGTTCATTCCTCTACAATGTGGAATGCCAGGCCCTCTTCGGCTTGTCATGGGGGGATATCAACGGCACGCCAAAGGTGTTTCCTGCACAATTCGCTCCGTTGCTGAATCTGAGGCGTGAAGACGACTTGATTGACCTTGAATTCAGCATCGTCTGCCGCCGTCAAAACTACCCGCTGCTTCAACTCCCGATTTCCTCTACAAGACGACATGGCGGAAAAAGCACAACCAATTACGGCTCCGCTATCCGCATGGTTGCCGGGGCCTATCACATGTGGCGAAAAGGCAGGAAAGGCCTTCCATGAGTCACCCACAAGTCCAATCCTGGGAGCGTCATGCTGCGGACTGGCGCGATCCCGCACAAATCACCAGTCAGTGGCGAGAGGCCCATGCCATGAACTCCAAACTCCTGGCCTTCCATGTTCGGGGAGACTGGTGGGATATCCTGAAATCGCTGGGCATCACCCTCCTCGTGACTCGCGAATACGAGCACCTGATCGTGGCCTTGAACCACGACGGGGACAAACCGATCATTTCGTTTCAGCCGATGCCCCACCCGTCCGGTCTGACAGTTGATCGAAAAAAGGGTGTGGCGTATGTAGCGAGCACGCGCAATCCGAACCAGGTCATTGCATTCGAGCCGGCAACCGGCCATATGGTACGAAGGGACGCAAGTCCCGAATCATTCTCCCTGGATAGACCCCTCGTGCCGATCTGCACCCGTTACTATCCGGGGTGTATGTATCTTCATGACCTGTCGATGATTGGCGATGCGTTATATGCCAATGCCGTGGCCCATAATGCGGTGGTTTGCCTTGAAGGAGATGGGGCCTATGAGCGAACCTGGTGGCCCCGCTGCATCGACACCGAGGCGGGACCGGATTTCAGCCAGAATTATCTGCAATTGAACTCCATCGCGGCCGGAACGACCCTTGCCGAATCGTTCTTTTCGGCATCCGGCGACAGGATCTCTCGCCGGCGGCCGGGTCATAAGAACTTCCCCGTGGACCGGCGGGGGGTGATTTTTTCCGGTTCCACTCGGGAACCGGTCGTTCGAGGCCTCACCCGCCCCCATTCCGCCAGACTCTATCAGGGCCGGTTATGGGTGGACAACAGCGGTTATGCGGAATTCGGCTGTGTGGAAGAAGATCGGTTCTCCCCCCTGGCGACGCTTCCCGGTTGGACGCGTGGGCTCTGCTTTTCTGAAAAGGTGGCCTTTGTGGGAACATCCCGTATCATTCCGCGGTTTCGTCAGTATGCCCCGGGCATAGCGCCGCAGAGGTGTGTTTGCGGGGTCCATGCGGTGGATATAGCGAGCGGCCGGGTCATGGGGAGTCTGATCTGGCCCCATGGAAATCAGGTCTTCGCCGTGGATTGGATCGCCGCAACCTTCAGCGGGGGATTCCCTTTTCGAGCCGCGAGGACGCGTGGCAGCACCCTGGAACAGCAATTATTCTATTCATTTGAAACCCAAACGGTGAAAGATAGAGCCTTCGGGAGAAACCATTTATGAACACCGAATGTCGTCTCATAATGCTCAGCGCCATGTATGAAAACGGCGGCAACGTCACCCATCGCTTGATGGACGGGCATCCGCAGCTTTTCGTGTATCCCTTTGAATCCCAACTGGGCACCCGGTACGTGCATGATTTTCTGACGTCCATGTTTCCGGTCAAATATCGCTGGCCCGTTTTTCCCCTTCACGCCTCTCCCCACGAGGATTATCAGGCCATCATCGACGAAGAGATGAAGGTCAGGGCAATCACCCCTCATGTCAGCAAGTTCCGCCACATGCCCATGAATTTCTCTGACGATGAGCGCTGTCGGCTCTACCAGGAGTACATTCAGCAATCAGGGCGGACCACAGGGAGCAACGTCACCGCTTTTTTCAAGGCCACCTTTGATGCGTGGAAGGACTGGCGACGCACCGGGGAGGAAAGGGCATACCTGGGCTACAGTCCGATCATCATTGTGGACGCTGAAAAAATCATGGCGGATCTGCCCCTCAGTCATGTCATTCATGTGGTTCGCAATCCCTGGTCCGCATATGGGGACACCAAGAAGCGGCCCGTGCCCATGTCCCCTGCCCATTACATGGCCGCATGGACCCAGACGCAGTACTACGCCCTGCTGTACAAGGAAAAATACCCCGACCGGGTCCACCTGCTGCGTCTCGAGGACATCCTTGCCGATCCTGAAAAAACCATCGGTGACCTTCTCGAGACCCTCGGCCTTGAAAGGAGCGCATGCCTCCGCTCCCCTACCTGGAACGGCAAGCCATTGGACGAGGTCTATCCCTGGGGAACGATTCGCCGCGCCACGCCCGAGGCGAACCGAGAAACGGCCGGATCGTTAAGTCGTCATGAACAGGAAGAGATTCGGTGGCGTGCGTCCTTCTACCTGGAATCCTTTGATTTTAAGAACGTGATCCGCTGACCATGAAAAAGATCTTGGTGACGGGCGGTACGGGATTTGTGGGGGCGAACCTCATTCGTCGTTTGAGCAACGAGGGCCATGAGGTCCACCTGATCGTCCGTCCGGGGCACAACCCCTGGCGAATCGAGGGGATTCGGGAACAGGTGCAACTCCATACGGGTGAGTTGACGGACCCCGAGGCCATACGAGGCATCGTCTCGCGCGTACGACCGGAGTGGATCTTTCATCTCGCTGTCTATGGCGCCTATTCGAATCAGACCGATTCACGGCTGATGGTGAACACCAACCTGCTGGGAACGATAAACCTTGTCGAGGCCTGTGTGGATGAGGGCTTCGAGGCGTTTGTCAACGCCGGCTCATCTTCCGAGTATGGGTTCAAAGACCATCCCGCGCCTGAAACCGACCGGGTTGATCCGAACAGCCATTATGCGGTCAGCAAGGTGGCGGCCACCCTCTATTGCAGGCACATGTCCATCAGCCGCGACATCCATCTGACGACCTTGCGTCTTTCCAGCGTATACGGTCCTTATGAAGAACCGACCCGACTCATCCCTACGCTCATTATCAAGGGACTGGATCATGAACTGCCGCCGCTGGTTGAACCGAATATCGCCCGCGACCTCATCCATGTGGATGATGTGGTGGATGCCTTTCTGAGGGTCGCTTCGGCCAGGCAGGTGGAAAGAGGGGCCGTCTATAATGTGGGCACCGGACGCCAGAGGACATTGAGAGACATTGTGGATGTGGCTCGAAAGACCCTTCCTATCGAGACGAAACCCCAATGGGGCGCCATGCCCAATCGCCAGTGGGACACCCGCACCTGGGTCTTGGACAATCGAAAGATCTCTCGGGACCTTCAATGGCATCCCGCCTATACCTTCGAGCAGGGGTTTCGAGCCACGGTTGACTGGTTGATGAAGTCGACGGACATGCTGGCCTTCTACCGAGACAGACTGTTGTAGAAATCCTTCCCCGCCTCCGTGAAGCGCCGAAAGGAGGCCAGCCGTTGGATACTGCCATACACCAGCGTGCTGACTTGTTCCGCCTCTGCCGCACGATAATGACCGCTGATGTAGTGGCCGTCCCTTTGCAGAAAATATGGCCGGGTATCCAGGTGCGGCACATTCAATCTCCCGACAATATCGAGAAAAGCCGCCTCTTCGGGACTGGAATGCTTCGGGTTGTTGATCTCTGGACCGGCGGCCAGGTATACGGCCAGAAATTCGGCGCCGGCCCGGCCCGACGTGTCGCGCATTCGCTCAAGGAGCAGAGAGAACAGCTTGTACGGGAACACAGCGTCGCCGGCCGATCGCTGGCGGATGGCCGCATACATATTTCGGAACAGATTATCCAATCGGATGTATTTGAGATCCGGCGCCCTTTTCGCGCGCACCTCCTGAAGGGTCTCCCGGTAGACGGCCTCCAGACCCCCGATCGGCGTGTGGGTCAATACCAGGCGATCCCCTTCGATCTCAAACTTGGGCTTCTGGTAATCCCTGAAATCCAGCGTGGCCCGCCAGACGTCTTCCCCCACCAGGGCCGCAATCACCAGATTGGGTCTATAGAAATCGATGGTTTCCTGCAGGGTTATAGCCATCTGGTCGATGCCGTATCCGCCAACGGCGAGATTGATCACATTCAACCGATGGTCCATCTGCTGCAACATGGTCGGCCAGACGCACGCGTCATCTGCATCAATCCCGAACGTGTAGGAATCTCCCACAATAAGGACCTGATACTGGGCCTTGTCATAGACATACTCCTTTAGCGCCCGCTGCCCCAGATGGTTGGTCGTATACCGGTATCCGTCCCTGATGAGGGATAGATCGGGTCTTGGGGTCCAGCCCCGCGTCTCGTGAGGGAGATGGGTCCCGTGCATGAGCCCACGACCATCCAGGCGACCCGCTTCATAGGCCTCGATGAATCGCCTTTTCCAATAGTCGGAGTCTGAATAGGCGATAAAGGGATTGGATCCGGACAGGCGATCGATCTTTTCAATGACCCCGCTGAGGCGGGGACCCAGGTAATGGGATACCTGCAGCACGCCCTCTGAGAGAACGAGGGTGAAGAGGATCACCAGGAGGATATGACGGAAGGTTTTCACGGTACGTTGGGTGGGCGTCCTTCAGGTAGTTGACTGACGACCGGATCAGCCACGGATGTCAGTGTTTTTCCATCGAGTTGCATCAGCGGCGAATAGGCGATCCACCCCTCCGGGGAGTCGTACCGGACCCTGAACCGGAGCGGCTCGGACATATCCCGACGCTTGAATCCGACCCGGGGCACGACCACCTTCAACTCAGGCCGGCCGTAGGCAATGATGCTGTATTGTCCTTTCTCATACGGCCCGAGCCGCCACGAAACCATGCCGTCCCTGTAGTCGAACGCCACCGAAATGGGCGCATCCCGCAGCCTTCGGTTCCATGCCGAGCGAACCGCTCGAACCCCTTCGGGCGCCTCCTTGAGACGGCCAAGGGCCTCGTCGTACGCAAAGACGCGCCAGGCATCCCCCTTCAATCCGGCCAGATCGATTTCGTCGTAAACCACTACAGGCGGCGCTTCATGGAGCGCATGCCTGCGCAACCAGACCAAACCGTCCGTGTACCAGTTTCCAAAACGGGCGGAGGTGAGGAGCACATGGTCCGATCCGGCCTCCATGACCCACCGGCCGTGGGCCTCATATCCCTGGGCCTCCGACCTGAGACCCGAGCGGATGCTCCACCCCTGAAGGGCCATGGGGAGCCCGATCCCTGCCGCCACGGCCATGGCCACGATCTTCCGTTTATACCCGGAAGATGCCAGCTTCCCGAGGATGAGGGCCACTGCGAGACACAGGGACCAGGTGACGAGCATCAGCAACCGGTTCGGATCGGACAGGGAAACGGCCGGGACAATCGGCCCGATGAGCAACAACAGGCCGCCTATGGCCAGCGGCCGAGCGCCCGGATGCTTCCATGCCCCATACATCACCACGGCCCCGGCGCCGAGGCATGCAGCGATGCCAACGGGCCCCTTTCCAAAGATGACGGACGGGGCCTGTCGCATCACCGAAAACACCGCAGCCCAGTCGATGGAGGGCTGATACCCGCCCATCCATGTCCCCAGCATGTATCTCCGCCAGACGGCATACAGACCCATGGCCAGGAAAAACGGCAGGGCCGCCCTGAGACGCCTCGGCAGATCCTTTACGGGGATGAGGAGGAGCAGGGGGGCCAGTACCGCATAAATCTCCTTGGCGCTCATGGCCAGGAGATATAGCCCGGCCCCCAGCCAGCTCAGTACGGGACGATCGTCCTTTGCGGCCCGCACAAACAGGTAAAACGCGAGGGAGAAAAAAAGAAGGCCTTCAACATAGTGCCGCGTCATGAGTTGATACGCGGTGTTGGTGGCGGGGGCTGAGAAGAGAAACAGGAGCACGCCGACGATGGCCCACAACCGGCCGGTCCATTCCCTGAGCAGGAGATAGGTCACACCGGCGGCCAGCCACAGGGCCAGGAGCTGGTGAACATAAAAGGGCTTTGGATTCAGCCCGAAAAGGGTGAGGTCAATATCATATGAGAGGATGATCCACGGGTTGAGATTGGCAGGCTGGAACCCACGCCATACAGCCGGTACAAAGAAATACGCCCACGGCCTGCCCTGGCATGCTGCCTTGAGGAGCTGGGAATCATCCCACGCCCACCATCCGGACAGGACGTTCCCGTACAAGAAGGCAATGACTGCCCCCAACCCCGCCCAGGACAAGGCTGCCTCCCTAACCGACAACCGGTGGGCGGGGCCGGGGATCACCCGTTGCACGTCCCTAAGCAGACTGACTGCCATCGCTGAGTCGGGGATCAGAAAATTCTTTTTGATGAACTGCAGTTACGGTGTAAGGAAAAGGCTGAAATCCCTACGGCTGGGTTTCTGAAAACCTGTGTTTCCATTGGCCGGATTGGTAGATCCACTCGTCCTTGAATGTCCGCCCCAACGGTTGCGGAAGGCTTGGCATTTTGCATTTCAAACCAATCTGTACAATGCCATTATCGTTTTCAAGGGTCACATTTTCCGCAGTCAGCGATGAAAATGCGAAATTCTCGTTCCGGCTGACCAGCTTTCGATAGTCATCAAACGACATGGAAGCGTGATCCAGCTCCCGGTCGTACGCGGCCTGATAATCCCTTTGCACCAGGCGATGGTTCCAGTACTGAAGAACAACCCCTTCCAATGTGGCCTGATCCTTCGTCTCCCTGGGACTTTCCTTGCCGCATCCCCCAAAAATCATCAGAAATACAATCGCCGCAACGGCGCCATACCATGCTGTTTTTTTACAAACCATTCCGTTTTTCCTATCCATCACGCGCAAAGGCTTCACATCCAACGGATTGCCATCGGCAGATCCCATTCGACGGGTTGCCTTAGCCATCCTTCCCCTTACTATTTTTTCTTATCAGGAGCGTTCAGAAAAACACGGATCCCGCCGCTGTCGTTGTTGGAGTCGGCATAAATGACCACAATGTCCTTTTTTCCGTCCCGGTTAATATCGACACAGTAGATGTCATAAACCCGGTACAGGCCCTTGTCCGGCAAGCCCGATGTCTTCACCTCCTGCCACTTGTCCCCTTTCAGCTTATATACCCTTAGGCCTCCCGCCTGTGGAGCAGCGACGATCTCTGCGGCGCCGTCGCCGTCCAGGTCCCCGGCCCCCGCAAAATACCCCCAGGTCTCCTCGCCCGAAGGGATCCCCTCCGACAGATCGGTGAAGCCGTCTGGACCGCTGATGAAGCACTTGACTCCCTTGAATTCGTCGCCGAAACTCGAGACGCTGGCCACAAGGTCGTCCCGGCCGTCCTTGTTCACATCGACAAGGGCCACGGAGTTGTAATGCTTCCCCTGCATAAGCCCCGTGTTAAAGGGTTTGAATCCCCCGTTTCCATCGCCCAGCCAAACGATTTTGGTAATGCGATGATTGAATGAACTCACGGCTAGGTCCTTGTTGCCATCCCCGTCCACATCGCCCACAGCGATCTGGTCCCCCATAAGACCTGCCGTTTCCAATTTGCCACCGATACCCTGGCACTTCCATTGGCCATCCTTCCAGGCGCACCACAAGAGCCCGCCATATGAGTCAACGGGAACCTGATCCAGATACTCCCTGAATGCCGCAATATCCGGATTGCCACCCCGGATGATGTCAGCCGCCACCACCGTTCTTGTGACAAATTCGGATCGGGGGGGGATGCCGTTGGAAGACTTGACAAACGTGGTCCCTCCCTTTTCTCCTTTCAAGACCGTCAGCCCCAGGCCATGCATGGCGAGCGCGATGTCGCAAATCCCGTCCCCGTCAAAGTCGGCCGTCGCAATGGACCCGTAGTCGTAAGGCATGTCCCTGGGTACCTCCAGATCGGCCCCGCTCCACTTATTGGCGGCGCTCCCGTACCATATCACTGGCCTTGCCCCCTCCCCCTCGGGGGCTGCCCGTCGAGGCGTGGCTAGGATATCCAGATACCCATCGCCGTTGATATCGTGAAAGGCCAGGCCCTGCCGCCACTGACCGACCGCGGGCAACCCCTCGGACCGTTCCACAAAGACAACCCCGGTTGCCTCCGATGTGTCGCGCGTCTCCTTCTTGGAACCCTTACCCTTTGAGTCACAGCCCCAGACCACCCACAGGGCAGCCATCAAAACCAGGATCCATCCTCTTACTCGCCTTACTCGCCCTTTAGACATAACTCCTCTTTCTGCCACATCCGACCTGTTTCGGAGAGCCTCACGCTCTCCCAATGTGCTATCCCAATTCCGAAGGCAGCCTGACTGCCGCAACCACAGCCTTGTGGCGTAGCCTTGCTCAAACCCGCACCTGAATTTCCCCTTGGTGAGCCCGTCCCCCACCGCCAGAATCGAGACTGAAAACCTCTCTCACAAGAGCCTACCAAGAGCCCCCCAAAAGATCTTGTCCTCCTGCGCGGCAGTTGACCGCCTTCTTCGCACGCTGGATCAATCCCGCCACAGCGGAAACTCAGAGCATATCATTAACAAATTAAGCAATAAAGATGCCAAAAAAGGGGCGGACCCCATTACGAGGTCCGCCCTTGGTTGTTGACGACCCGTGATGGGTCGATGGAGATTAATAGTTGGGCTGCGTCCCAGCTCCTGACGTTGACGCATCGCTTGCCATCAGGGTCATGGCGCCCCAGTTGAGGGAGCCGGTGGCCGATTTGGCTACCTTCCAGTTCCAGCCAACTAAATCGACGAACAACGCTGCCCTCGGAGGTACGTAGGCACCAGTTTCCGTATTGATATCGCCAGGGATCTTCAGATTGATCTGGCCGATGTAGGGAAAGGAAACCTTCAACACGCTCGGGACGATCTGCGTTGCCTTCAGGATGGTGAATTCCCTGATGTCGATGGTCACTGACCGCCAGTCCTCGGCGCCGTTGATCACCCAGGTATGGAAGCTGAGGTTTTGCTGGTAGGCGCCCGACGATGCTATCAGGCTGCTCCTCAGCAGGAACCAGTAGGTTTCCGCATTGGCGTCGTTGATGAGGTACCTGGGATACATGGCGAACCACCCGGCCTCAGCGAAGCTCGAGATGGCAGGGCAGGCACGCCCCCACGCCAATTCCTTCGCGGCGGCCTGAGCAGCCCCGGTAAAGGCCTCGTAATTCATATTGGCGCCGGCTGGGGCTGCAACTGGCGAGGCTGTTGCAACGGCATTAATGGCCGCACAGGGAATAACCGCGCCTGTATATGCCCTCATCGGGATATTGGCGCCCGCTGCGATGCCAGCGCTCAGGTCGCACTGAATGACATCCGCCAGGATGTTGTCCTGGCCCACAAACATGTCTTCGTCGACCACGATATATCCCGCGTAGTATGCCTGGCCCTCAAACGTCACGGCCAATGCGCTGACCATCTCTTTGTAATCCTGAAGCACCTTGCCCATATCCTTCAGGAGGGTCTGCCACCGGGTAATGGGGATTTTGAAATCGAAGACCCATTTGCTGTCGATGGTGTAAACATTAAAGTGCAGCCTGCTCCAAACAACCGTATTCAGAGCCGACAAGCCAACTTTTCCCTTGGTCTCTGAAATCTGAAGCAGCGTCGAAGGCCCTGACCCCGTGTCCACCCTATCCTTGCTCACCAGGAAGTAGCTCTTGAACGCGGATCCCGGAGACATGTCCACGGCGCCTGGCACGTTCGCCATTACCGGGGCTAAACTGAAAGCCAGCACGGCCACGACTGATAGTGCGATAAAAATCTTTTTCATGCTCTTTTCCTCCTCAATTTGGGTTGATTCTAATAACTTATTAACCGCTTACCACTCTTTTTCTCTTTTTTTGTCGTCTATCACCCCCTCCTCATGCGCAATGTTTGGATACGCTGTTTAAGTTGTCTTTTTGCCTTGTTTTTGAGGTTGAATTATTCCCTGAAAGTGGTTGCCCTGTCAAGGCTTTTCTTGCTCGTAGTGAACTCTTCGCTATACTGTCGATCCCCTCCAAAAATACGTCCTGTTTCCCAAGGTTACGGTCATTTAATAACAGATCCGCATGGATCTGTCAAGTTTTTTTTCATCAGGCCGGGCCGCAGTCGCCGAAGCGGCCGCTGATTTGGGCTCGATGCGAATATTCTTCAGAATGTTCACCCCCGGCGTTTCAACATCGGCGGTAAAAGGCCCGACCACCTCTCCCTCCCTCTGCACATACAGATGCAGCCGACCCGTCGGGAGCGTCGACAGGCTCACTTGGTAGATCCCATTGGAGTCGCTTTCTCCGCTCACAATGTCCCAGAGGGCAGCCTGGGCGGGTTGCACCGTTATTTTCAGATCGGGGATCCCTTCACCATCATCCATCAGGCCGTTATGGTTAAGGTCCTCATAGACAGTCCCCACCACAAACGATCGCTGCTCCATGGGCTGGGCCACATCCACCACCACCACACATGTGATGGATGTCTCGTCGCTCGGATCCAAAAGAAGCGTTTCAACGCTGATGCCCGCCTCCGTGGCGATGGGGGTGAAGATATTCCTTTCGACCGTGAGTTCCGGGTTCACATCGCGCTGCAGCAGCTTCTCATACAGGCGACGGGCAACATCCCATGCGCTCACGCCCTGCGCCGGATCCACCGCCACCGACAGGACACCCAGGCTTTCCCCCACAAAGGCGGGACCATACCCTGCGGCCTCCACCCTCTCGAAAGGGGTCAATCCACCCAGGGAAAGGGTGTTGAAGTAGCGCTGACTGCACATCTCGCGATTATGGGCCGTGGCTGTCCCCCGGAGTGTGTCATTCGTTGCGAAGGGGGCAAGGGAACCGGCGAAGACCCATCCATAGGTTCCATAGGCCGCTGCAGCCCGGCTCGGGTCAAGGCCGGCATTCAGAAGGGCCGTCCCGGAATCGTTTCTGGCCGCATTGAGCATCCGGGCAAGGGCACGCTCGACCGACCTGGCGTCCACCACCGGTTTTCCAAAATCCAGGGTGGCCACATAAGCATTCAGGGTCGCGCCCCCCCTGACAAATTGGCCGAGCCCGAGGGCGATCCCTGCGTCGGTCCTCTCGGGGTTGAGGATGTTGCGCTCCGTTGTGGTCTTGGGATTCAATTCCTCGAGAAAAACATTTTTAAATATAATGCTTACGGCGTCGGCAATCGGCATATAGTTTTGAAAAGCCAACATGCCGAGGGACTCTCCGCACGCCGCCGGCAGATAGCCGCTCGCTTTGATGCGGTCGGCATAGGTACGGCCGTCCAGCGAGGTGCGGGAGTAATAGATCTTGGCAATCATCTCCTGGGTATGACCGAGGGCTGACGCATAGAGCTTGTCGTCGGCCGTCAGGGGGGAAAGACCCTCTGTCAATATATTTTTGAGCTCAGGGAGATTGGCAAGCACCGTTTCACGGGACATGCCCAGGGACTCTGCCATGGCCAGCGGATCTTTTCTCGCCTGGTTGATCAACTCCAGAAGTGCGGTCTCCTCCTCGGACGGCCCGGATGCCGTTGCATAGGCCGCCGGGTAGGCACCCACACACAGGGACAACGCAATAAGCAGTATCTGGATGATCTTGAGCATAGCGTTAGTTATTTCTGCAAATATCATGCCTTTGTTTTGTGAGGGTTTAACCTGGGATCCGGAACGGGGAACCTGTAACCACCTATAAAATTCGTAACTGTTTAGCGTGTTGACAGAAAATCCGGTTCCCAGACCGATTGTTCAGAATGAATCCAAACATGTCTTTTTCTTTGTGGTCTCTGTGCCTTTGTGTGAGTCAATCAAACGGATCATACAGAGCTTCAGCGATCCAGGTGCTTTTACTGAGCGGAGGGTGGCCATATCGGTCCAGGCCTGGCTAAATATAGCCAGACTCCTACCACCTCTTTCTCAGCATGACCTGCGCTGAAAAGGGACTGCCAGATAGGGTGCTGTAGGTTCCCGCGGTCTCGTAATGCTGGTTCGTCAGGTTCCGAACCGAGATCTGGAGGTCCAGCCCCGGGAAGAGGACATCGCTGACGGTTGCCGCCATGTCCAGGACCCAGGCCCCGGATATTTGTTGAAAGGTATCGGCCCTCGGATACACCAGTTGCGTCGATGAATGATACCCGAGCCTTGCAAAAAGGGTCACCCTTTCGTGGGGCCGCCAGGTTCCCATCAGGTTGAAAAGCCGTTTGGGGCCGATGTCGTAAGGGAAGCTCAACTCCTCATAATGGGGATCCGGATCCCAGTACTTGACATACAGATAGGTTTCATCCGGACCGCTGTTGTTTTGCACGGTCAGATTGGCGGAGAGATCGAGATCCTTGAAGGGGGAAAAGCGGCCGGTGAGCTCGCCGCCGTAGACCTTCTGATGATTCGGCCTGGAAAGCCCTGCATAGGGATCTTCCATGCGATGGTTGTCGATGTTGCTGAGAAAACCGGTGACATTGAGACCTCCCCTTTCAGAGGGCTTCCACCCGACCTGCATATTGAACGTCTCGATCTTCTCGAGATCCGGTTTCGCATCCTCGATGAGCTGCCTCGCAAAGGGGGTCCGGTAGGCGCTCCCGTAGAGGGCCTTGAACATCCATTCCGACCAGGGGGTCCACACAAGGCCGGCATCGTAACTGAGGGCATCCTTGTACTCGTCATGATCATCGTTTCGCAATCCCAGAGACAGATCCACATCCCCCACCTTGTGGGTGTACTGCCCAAAGATCGACCAGAGGCGGTCATCATAGTCTGCAAGGGCATAAAGGGGCAAAAAATCGGTTTTCTGCTGGGCCACGTAATCAGGGAAGTAGCTCTTCCAGATCGGCGCATTCCGGACATCCGTCTTTCGGTAGGACAGTCCGCCGGTAAAAACGCCTTTTCCGGAAAAAAAGGTTCGATCATACACAAGCTCGCCGTAAAAGCGCTTCTCGTCCTGATCCAAGGTTCGGTCTATGATGTCATATTCAAGGTCCAACCAGTTGTAGTACCCGGCAAAGCGCACACCCGATGCGGGGTCGAGACGCCGCTTCGCCTCCATCTTGACAAACCCGAACGGCCCGCTCCGGCTCTCCGGCCAGGTGAGCTGTTGCGATCCGGTGCTCTCCTCAGGGCCACTGATGGCATAGGGCCTCTCGTAATCCGATACCAGACCGGATAAGGTAAACCAGTCTTTATAAGAAAAGTTCCCCGATGCCTGCAAGTAATGGGATCGCCCGATCTGTTCGTCCCCAAAACGCTCGTCATAGGGATAGGCCTTCTTGCCGTCCCCCCAGAATCTCACGATATTGCACGCCCTGTCGTCCTCGTCGATCGTGCGGCCGCTGACCGAGAGAAATCCGTCCCAGTCCCCGCCGTCCCGCCCCATGTTCAGGTAAGCGGCCCCATCGTCTCCCGGTCCCCCGTACAGGACGCCTGCCTCTACCGCATTCAGGTCCTTCCCCGTCAGGGGGACGACATTCACAATCCCGGCAAATGCATCCGGCCCCCAAAGGACCGACCCAGGGCCACGGATGATTTCGATCCGCTTCACCGGTGCCAGCGAAAGCTCATACCCAAGGGGCTGCAGGGTCTTCTTGGCATCCGATCCCATGGGGACCAGGGTATCGTAGAGGAGGAGGGTGGAATCGGGAATGCCTCTCAGATAAGCCTCCGATCCCCACTCCTTCTGGGCCATGTAGAAGCCCGGGGTCATCTCCAGCGCCTGGCTCAGGGTCCTGACCCCCTCCTTCCACAGCTCCTTCCGAGTAATGACCTGGGCCACGGCCGGGGCCTGCCATGCGCCCTCCTCGCGCCTCGAAGCGATCGAAAGGGCCTCGACATCCTCGCCCACAAACATGAGGACCGTATCGCTGTCGGTCGATTCCAGGTCGTCCGCAGCGGCCATGCCAGGCGGGCTGGCCCCGAGAATGACCAGAAACATCAAAAAAACGAGTTGGGCAATCTTAGAACTCACGATCCAACCTTCGCAAAAGAACCCTGAACTTGGCCCGGGTGAGCCCTAACAGCCTGGCCGCGGCCGTCTGGTTGTTGCCTGAGGCCTTCAGGGCCTTTTTGGCAAGGTCATGAACGACCTTGTCCAGCGATACCCCTTCTGCGGGAAGGGGCCATTCCATCTCTCCATTGGCGGCTGCATCGGACCTGTTGAGAAACGAGAGGGTCTGGGCGGTAATCGGATGATCGCCTGCCAGAATCATGGCCCGCTCCACGATGTTGGCCAGCTCTCTCACATTCCCCGGCCACGGGTATTCCATCAACACCCGCACGGCCCCCCCGGTCAGTTGCACATCCGGCCTGCCGCCCAAGCGTGAGAGGAAATGGCTGGCCAGAAGAGGCACGTCATCCCGACGTTCTCTCAAGGGAGGGGGTGTTATCGGGAACACATTGATCCGAAAGAGGAGATCCTGCCGAAACCTCCCGGTTTCCACCAGGCCATTCAGGTCGCGGTTAGTGGCACAGATGATCCGCACGTCAACCGGGATTTCCTCGTTGCCGCCCACCCGCTGAATCTTCTTTTCCTGAAGGGCCCTCAGGAGCTTGGCCTGGGCCTCCAGCGACAGGTCCCCAATCTCGTCCAGAAAGAGGGTGCCCCCCGAGGCGTACTCGAATTTGCCCATCACCCGCCGGTGAGCCCCCGTAAACGATCCCTTTTCATGGCCGAACAGTTCGGATTCAATCAGGTTTGCGGAAATGGCGGCGCAGTTGACGGGCACGAATCGATTCTTGCTGCGGGGGCTTGCATAGTGGATGTAACTGGCCAGAAGCTCCTTGCCGGTTCCCGACTCCCCGTGAATCAGGACCGCAGAATCGCTTTTCGAAACCTTCAACGCCAGTTCCATGACGTGGGTCATCGATGGGGATCTGTAGACAATATCCTCGCTGCCGGCAGCCTTTCTCAGCTCCTGTCGCAGGTCCTTGTTCTCCGCCATGATCCGCGAGATCTTGAACGTGCGTTCAACCGTCAGCAGGATGCGGTCCTCATCAAAGGGCTTGGTGATATAATCGGCCGCCCCCTTCCGCATGGCCTCCACCGCCGACTCGACCGTTGCAAAGGCGGTGATGAACACCACCGGGCACGGGAGATCCATTTCCATGACCTTTTCGAGCAGCGCCGTGCCGTCCATTCTGGGCATCTTGATGTCGGTGATGATCATGTCAAAGGGCGTGGACCGAACCCGCTCCAATGCCTCCAGCCCGTCCCCGGCCTGGTCCACCCGATGCCCCTTTCTTTCCAGCATGATCGACAACAGGTGCCGCATCCGATCTTCGTCATCTACCACGAGAATATGCGCCATAACTTCGTTCCGTTTTCAGTGCCTGACCGAAAACCGCGGCCAGGCACAATTGCGAATTCAGGAATTATAAATTTGGAATTAATGGAGCCGGGCCAACTTCAATAAATAAAATTTGACATTCCATTTCTGTTGATTCTCCGGGTTTTCGTTCAGACACTCGATAGGCTAATGGGGCGCGGAGGCCCCAGACGCTAATAAAGGCTTCTTCAGCGGGTAGAGAGGGATTTCGATGCGAAAACAGGCACCCCCTTCGTCTCTGTTCCGAGCCGTAACGGTCCCCTTGTGAACATTGACCACCTGGGAGACATAGGCCAGACCCAGACCGGTCCCCTTTGACCGCGTGGTAAAAAACGGCTCGAAAATCTCGTGGATATGGGCCTGGTCAATCCCATTCCCCTGGTCTTCAATATCGATCCGAAGCATCTCGTCTTCCCTGACGGCCGTCAACCGAACCTCGCCTCCATCGCCATTGGCCTCGAAGGCGTTTTTCAGGATGTTGGCAATGGCCCGGCCGAACATATCGGGGTCCATCGTTTCATGCTGCAGCCCCGGCTCGATCAGGGAATGGATCGCCGCGCCGGTCCCCGCCTTCTGGATCTCGAATTTTTCCACCATGTCATGGAGCAGACCGCTCACATCCACCTGGCGAAAACAGGGCCGGGCCGGCCGGGCGAACGCGAGGAAATCTTCGATGAGGGCATTGAGCCGTCGAATCTCGTCTTCCATGTAGTAAATCACGGTGTCGTTCCTGGATATGTCGGCTTCGCCTTTCAGGATGTCGAGAGAACTCTTGATAATGCCCAATGGATTCTTGACCTCGTGGGCGATCATCAGGGAAAACTTCCCGACCTCGGCAAGGGCGTTCTGATGAATGATCTCTTGATAGGCGCTTTCGAGTTCGTCCCGGCTGGATTTGACCGAAGCGAGCATGGAATTAAAGGCAGCGGCCAGATCCCTTGTCTCCGGAGGCCCCCCTGTCTCGGCCCGCAGCGACATGTCTCCGCGGGCCACCCCTCTCGCCACCTGGGCAAGTTGCGTCACCGGCCTCACCATGGAACGGGAAAGAAAATAGAAAACCAGGCCGGCCAGACAAGCCAACCCCGCCGAAAACCAGATAAAGCGCTTCCCCATGACCCTCAGTATTTCTTCGATATAGAAGGTGCTATAGGTGATTTGAACCGTTCCGATCACCTTCGTTTTTCGTTGAGGCAGCGAATCCGACTCAAACATCTCCTCGTGAGTTTCGGAACCTGAGAGCAGAATCGGCTCCTCCACGGTAGAAAAAGGCCCGGGAACATTCTTTGATAAAACGATGAGTCGCCGCTTGTCCCGGTCGGAAATGGCAACGCTCGCCAAGTCGTCTTCGGTCATCAGATTGGCGGCGAGCTTGTTCAGCATCTCTCGGTTGTCAATCAACACCCCCAATTCCGCATTCAGCGCAAGATACTTGGCCAACGAGGTGATCCGCTTTTCGAACCGGTCCTGGATGAACTGACGGGAGATGCTGATGCCCACATAGCCAAGCGTGAACGTCGTCGCGCTGATCAGCACGAACACCGAGGATATGAGCCTTAAATGGATCCCTATGTTTTTCAACGAGTCACCCTTCGAATCGGCATCACGTCCCCCTACGGACCCAATTGAAGGGGAGGCCGGTAGTTTTCGGAGGGCCGTAATCCGAGCCTCTCTGCCACCTTCCCGTTGATCCACACGTGAAACAGGGGGGGGGCGTCCCGGCAGGCTTCGCCTGACAATATCTTCAGAATCTTTTGAGCGCACTGCCGCCCCAGCTCCCGATAATCGAACACAAAGGCCATGGCCGCCCCGGCATCATAAAAAAAACGGTTGTACCCGATCACAGGCAACTTCCTTAAAAAGGCCTCCTTCACCAGATAGGCGACAATGCTTTCGGATATGACGGTGCGATCCGGGATAAGCCATAGGGCGTCCATATGGTTCCATTGACGCTCCAGTGTGGAAGGAATCTCCTTTTTCGATTGGACCGTTAGGGGAACGACCGTCAGATTCAACAAAGGGGCGGTGGCCTCTGCCTTGGATAAGAACCCGGCGTTGTGCTCGGGATCGTAAAGAAGCCCCAGGCGCCTGAGTGTCGGGAACCCCCCGCTGATCATCTTCATCTGGGCCTCCACCGGAATATTCAGGGGGACGCCGCATCCCCTCTCTTTTTCATTGATCACCTTTTCGGGGTTTAATACCATGCAATACACCCTTATGGCGCGCTCCGATCGAATCCGTTCCCAAACGTATCGGGCAGCCTCGGGACCTACGGCGACAAAAAGAGAGACGTCACGGGGACCTTCTTCTTCCAATAACTCGAGTCGGCTCTTATCATCCAGCTTCTCAAGATTGAACACCTCGATGGTAATGTCGGATTTCTCTGCGAGGCCGGTTTGGATGCCCTCCACAGCCTGCAAGTAAGGGCTGATATACTTGGAGGCGATGATGGTCACCCTGACGGACTGAGACGGGATTCCATAACCTGGGAAGGCCCAGAACAGCATCAGACACGAAGCCGTTAGAAGCACGGCCCGGCTGGTTATCTGAGACAATGGAAAGGTCAGGAAATGGGCAAGGAGGCCTTTCTCCCCTGTGACGGCATCAGAAGGGTTCAAAGGCAAGGGGCCCATCCCCATGGTGTCTCAATTGTTGCGTCAAGGCCAACCCCTCCACCATTCACCTGCCAACCCTGCAAACCGGAGCCCACAACACCCGTGATCACGGCAAGGCGTCACACACGCCGAACCCGATCCATCCATTTCTGTTTCAGAGCGGGATATTTCTCAATGACAGCGTCCCATTTCATCCCATGATCCCGACGACTCAGCAGGTGGCCTGAATCAACCAGCCTCCCAAGGTCATCTTCCAACTGGCGGGATAGCGCCGCCTCGGAACCAGGCGCCTTTCTCAAACGAACATAGGAGGGGTGATAAAGGTAGTCGTGGAGCAGTATCAGCCTGTCGAGATGCGCCAACTCAAACGGATGATGGGCGTGATTGTGGGCCGACGCGGATCGGCCATGGACCCTGAAGACAGCCAGCTTTTCAGGCAGGTACAGAAGGCCTTCATTCGTCCCGAGCCTCGTCCAGTATTCCAGGTCGCAGAGGTGGATAAGGCCCTCGTTAAAAAAAGAATGCTTAAAACAGAGGCTGCGCCGCATCATGACCGACGTGGGCTCACCGATGAAATTGCACCCCGCCCCTCGGGCAAGGATGGCCTCTGCCAAGGCCTCGGGCAGAACGCGATGTGCGCCGGGGAAAACGTCATCCAACGTGATGACGGAGTTCGTGTAAAAATGCCTTAGTCCCTGATCCACTCCCTCCTCGATCTTAAACGCTCGCTCGCATACCACGAGGCTGTTCGGACCCGATCCATTCTCTGCGTTGGCTGAATGCCACATCTTCTCCACGCAATCTGCGGTGAGGACATCGTCCTGAAACAGGAACTTGACCCATTCTCCGACAGCGTACTGAAGGCACCTGTTCCAGTTGCCGACCAACCCGAGCCTTCCTCGATTGGAAATCAGCCTGACCCGTCGGTCCTTTCCTGCAAATCTTCGGGCGATAACGAGTGTTTCATCCGTCGAGCCATCATCCACCACAAGGATTTCCATGTCCGTGAAGCTCTGGCGCACAGCGCTCTCCAGGCACGGTTCCAGGTACCTTGCGCCGTCATAGGTAGGAATGCAGATGCTCACTTCCGGCATATCAGGACCTGCCACACGCGATTGCCTTCAGCGGGCTTCTCTCCCCTTCACAACAGCCGGCCCGACCAATCTGCGCCTCATTCTTCTGAACCGTTCCAGCCATATCCAACCCTTGGAAGAATATATCTCCCGAAGCCGTCCCTGGTCGGCCTGGCTTCTTTCTCTTAATTCATCGATAAGGGCGTTGGCCCTTTTCAGCTCCTGGTTAAGAACCCCCGCGGCCTTTTCAAGTTCCGTTTCCCCGAGAGTCGGTTCCTTCGTCTTGCTGTTGCGCCCCAGTTCACTGAAAAATGAGCTGTTCAAAAGCCTCGTCCAGACCGGCCCCGACAAAAAGGGGACCACCCGGTTAAAGATTTCCCCCTGGGCCTGGGCATAGTCGTACTTCCTCAGGTGCGAAGCCTCCGTCGATTCCGCCCCATAAAACCGGTATTCGGCGGTCACCTGGCGGATATGGTGAAAGCGGTAATGCCTGGACGCCCTGATCCAGAAATCCCAGTCCTCAAAGAGGTCCAGACCGACGTCAAATTCCCCCACCTTATCGAGAACCGCCCTGTGAAATAGAACGCTCATGATGGGGATGTAGTTCTGAAAGAGCAACCGCTCGGGATCGAAATCGATGTCGTGATGGACAACCCTCCTGACGCAGCTTTCGGGGTGATCCGGCGGGCCGTGGAAGTAGGCGCTTTGCACGCTCGTGTAGGCGACACGGTCTGTCCCGGTCTGAAGACGGCGGGCCAGGGTCTCGATATGGTCCGGATAGAGCACATCATCATCGTCCAGAAACGTCAGGTAAAGGCCTTTTGCGGCTCCGAGGCCGCTATTTGCCGCGGCAGCCCTCCCCCGGCTCGCTTCATGGGCGACATAGGTCACCGGGATTGCCCCGGCCAGCGCCAATGCCACGTCCCGCACATCCTCCCCGCCGTCATTCACCAGAACAATCTCTATGTTGGCGTAGGTTTGTGAGGCGATGGATTTCAGGGCATTGGCCAGGAGGCTTGGCCGATCCTTCGTGCGCACGATCACCGAAACCAGGGGCCCTGACTCCCCTGGATCGGGCAGGAGTCTTTCCGACTGCTGAAACGGAATCGCATACGGTCCAATCTTCCTGATCGTCTTCGATTCCCACATGGAAAACCCCTCGGCATACACCACATCCCTTCCCAGGGTCAGGCTCCGGTACCGATCCAGGGCCAAGGCGATGTCTTTGTAAGGCCTTTCCTTGAGCTGGCTCTCGTAGGCATCCATGGCCCGGCCTTTTGGGTCGGCCACCGGGGTGACATCCACCAGCGCATTGATCCTGATGGGCTGCCCGATTTCGTAAAAGGCCACATCGAGATCAGGGAGATAGCTGCGAAGGGCGTCACACAGCAGCACGCAGGCGGCCCGATGGTCCGGATGAAACTCCAAAGGGGACGGCGCATACACGATGTGGGGACGAAACGACTCGAGAAGATCAGTCAGGCGCCGCAATGCCCCCCTTGCACCGGCCAGGGACCTGTCTTCGTAGGGCCAGAACTCCAGGTCCGTCACGCCCAGACAGGCACAGGCGGCCGTGGCCTCGTGCTGCCGAATCTGCACGTACCGATCCACTGGGATTTCCCCGAAGGAATCACCGGCAGCGCCGTTGGTGAGAAAGACCACCTTGACCGGATCGCCTGCCCTCGCGTGGATGGCCAACGTCCCCCCGCATCCGATCGTCTCGTCATCGGGGTGAGGGGCCAGGACCAGAACCCGCCTGCCGGTGAGGTCGGCTGCTCGGTAAGGAATCAGGTGTTCTTCTGTTCGCATGGCTTCAATTGGACTAAAACAGGTCGCTGTCACCCATGGCATAGTAGAAATGGCGCTGAATCCATTCCAGAGAAAACGACCCATCAAATGTCGTCACGCCAGCCACCAATCTGTTGGGCTCGGCGGTCACTTTGAATCCGACATCGTGCAAGAGTCTGGTCCACCAGTGGGGCTCCGGTGAAAACCATCCCTCCATCCGGGTCACATCCGGAAAATGCCCCCGAACGACATGATCCAGCATCTGTTTCAGCGTTCCCACGTCTGTTGTCTTTCGAAACAGGGCGTCCCCCCAGATGAGTACATTCCCTCGCCTGGAAAACACGCCCCATCCCGCCAGCCTTCCAAAGCGCCTGAAGGCAAAAAGGGCGTGCGAGCGATCGGGGCAGTCGAGATACCGCCATTGAAGGTACTGTGCATCCCGCTTGACCAGAAGATCATACCCCTGAGACGCCTCATGAAAAAAGGCGTCGAATTCGGGCGTCATTTGACGGACCGGTTGGACGGACAGGCCGGTTAGAAAAGCGGCGGCCCTCCTCTTGACACCCACGCCCAATTCGGCAGGCTCCAAGACATGATACGGAATGTCGTGGAGATAGCGATACCGCAGAAACCGTTCCCCGAATCGCTTGTGATTGCCGGTAATGAACCCGTACATGAAAGGCACCTGGCCATGGCAGAACCTTCGATGAAAATAGTCCGTAGTTCGGCCCAGTACGCTGGTGTTGGCCAGCCCCACCTGCCTGAAGCCTGGCCGCGTCATGATGTCTCCTATCTGATAGGAAACAAATTCCTTCTGCCCGTTCAAGGGGGACCAAAAAGGGACCGGGTAGCCCGAATAGTGGCCGGCCAATGTGCCATCCGCCGAAAATGCCTCTGCGATCCGCATGGCCCCGTAGGGATTGTCCCTGAATTTCCAGCGCCAGTGTGCCAGGGTTCTATCGACCCTGAAAACCTCCCTGAACATGGTCAGGATGTCCGCCTCATCCCCGTCTCGGTAGTCTCTTACCAAGACCCCATCCCGTCTGCCGACCACAAGGCGATGCCCCCTCTTGTTCGGTCTATCGTGACCAATTGGGCTGTTGTCGTGCTCCCCCACCAACTCATTGAACTGAACGGCACATCCGAGCTCATAGAGTGCTAACAGGAGATCATCCTGGTCTGGTAACCCGGCATCCTCCTCCTCGAACCGATCCCTCTCCATCCGATGGCATATCAGAACGGCACCCCGCTCTCTTAATGGACCCCTGGGGCCGTTCAGTGCACGGATCCATGGAGTCAGTTGGTCGGAATCCCCATACAGGAAAACGGCATCCCATGCCGTTGGAAGGATGCCGACGGCCCCGTGGCCAACGACCTCGCCGATAGAACGGCCCAGGCCTCCATCCCCTTGTGTAACGGCCAGATCCCCCGCCTCGTTTGACAGTGAATACCGAGCAACCTGATAACCGACAGATTCCAAGCGGGTCGAAAACGCCTCTGCGGGTTCATCGCACACAACCATGACAGAGGCTGGGGGAGGCGGCAGGTGTTTCAGGATCAGATCGAATATGCAGCTTACCACATCTCCCATCGCTGAAATCTGCCGATCCTGGCTTGACATTGCTAAGGGGCGTTGCATTCGAGATGTGGCGTCGAATCTACCACCCTCCATGAAACATATACGAAATGGGTCTCCCACCCCTTAAGCCGCCCCAGCCGCCCGTAGTGTTGGCCGGGACTTAATTGACTCCAATGCTCTTGATCGAATCTCATCACGGACCCCTTTCCGAACCATCCGGCCGCAGGAATCAGGTCCGGGTTTGGGCTCCACTCGAAAAGCCATCCATCTTGAAAAGCATCGGGCACCTTAAGTTCAAAGGGGGCGTTCATGGGAGGGGCCGAAAAGGGGTTTCGCCGTTGGGTTGGGAGAGATGCGAGTCGAAAGACCCCCCTTTTGATGCGTGCCTTCAAGGGGGAGACATGCTTTTCGAGAAAGAGCGTGCGGGACTGCGCCATCAGCATCATCTTGGTCCTCCCGCCCTTCGGTCCTGACCCGTCATAGTAATGCACGCCTCTTGCCCTCGGCTCAATGGCAAGGTCATACCCGGCCTTTCTCAGACGTATGGAGAGATCAGCATCTTCAAAATAGAGAAAAAAGCGGGGATCAAACAGCCGCCCTGCCTTCAACACCGCATCCCTTCTTAAAAGCATGAGCCCCCCGCTGAGGCTCGTCACTAGGACAGGCCGCTTTGAGCGCCACACCGCCATGGAGCGATGCCGCCATGCTCGGCTGAGGAAGCTGCTGATGGAAGACCCCGCCCGGCCGCTTTGGCCCATCGTCTGAAATTCAAAGAGAAAAAAAGGGAGGGGCGGGGGGAGGTGGAACTGGAGCCGGTCATCCCAATAAATCTGTGGGGCAACCGCGGCCACCCTCTCCATAGAAAGGAGTGTTCGCTGCAGTCGAATCAAACATCCCGGCAACAGCCTGGCATCCGGGTTGAGGAGAAGGATAAACTCACCGTCGAATGTTTCAAAAGCCCAGTTACATGCAGACCCAAAGCCGACATTTTTAGGACTCGCCTTGAGAAACACGGCCTTGGGAAGGTCCCGGGACAATCTTTCGGCCTCCGCCCTGTCCTCGCTGTTGTCCACCACGACCACCTGAACCGGCCCAATGGAATCCGAATCAAGGACCGATTGTGCGGCCTTTAATGTCAGGGACGACGCCTGGTAGTTGACGATGACGGCAATGGTCTTCAAAGACGAATCCGGCCATGTGCTACAATACATCGGCAAAGGCGTACTTGGAGCGTTCAAAAAAGAGAATGGCGCACAAAAAAAGGATGACGCTCAGGGCGATACCGTACCCGAATACAGGCCACGAGACGGCGCCCTGAAGCAAGACCTGATGGTAAAGATCGATGAACGGGTACATGGGATTGACCTGGATCACCCACCGATACCTTTCCGGGACCATGCTCAAAGGATAGACGATCGGGGTCAAAAAAAACCACAACGAAACGAGAATACCAATAAACTGTTTGATATCCCTTAAAAAAACAGTGAGGCTCGAAATCAGGATGATCAGGCCGAGGGTAAAGATCATATGAATGGCAATGACTGCCGGGAGCCAGAACCAGGCCATATGGCCATACCCCTTCAGGCCCAGGTACCCCAGATACATCACAAACCCGAGCCCATTCAGAAAAAAGGGCACGATGACCCCTGTCAATGGAAGGAGTTCCAGGGGAAAGGCCACCTTGGTGATCAGGTTGGCCCTCGTTAAGAAGAGGTCGGTCGAACCGTTGAGGGCCTCTGAAAATGCCAGCCATGGGAGCATCCCCGCCAGGAAAAAAACCGGAAAGCTTTCGGTGCCCGTTTCCATCGGCTTCAGCCGCACCTCCAAGACGACTGAAAAGACAAAGATGTAAATGAAAAGATTGGCCAGCGGAGTCAATAGGCTCCAGGTAAAGCCGCCGATGGACCCGGCGAAACGGCCGCGAATGTCGTTGCTGACAAACCCCCAGAAAAGGGTTCTGAAGCGAACGGGGACCACCAGCCAGCGCCCGATGAGAGAAAAGATCGTCATGGATTGGAATCGGGGAGTTATCAGATCAGAAAGGAGATCATCCCTCCGGGTAGAATCGTCTCATGACGTTTTTGGCCTTCTGCTTGAATTCATCCGTCACCTTATCCACGTCATCCAGATTGGCC
>Ga0172371_10001855_pt1 | contig 33572 bp, 35 predicted proteins | sample Lak12m_FD_114543 | JGI IMG/M metagenome (GOLD analysis project Ga0172371, IMG submission 114543) | Freshwater microbial communities from Kabuno Bay, South-Kivu, Congo - kab_022012_12m | ecosystem: Environmental > Aquatic > Freshwater > Lake | place: Democratic Republic of the Congo: South-Kivu...
AAAATCATGGCTGAGATCTCTTGAGGAGTAAAGGTATGTCCATCAACCTCAATTACTGCCATGCCGTCACGTCCGGATTTAACGGTGTACGGCAACCATTTCATGTCAGTTTGGACTGAAGCATCGGTGAATTTTCGTCCCATTAGCCGTTTGACGGAAAACAAGGTTTGTTTAGATTTCAAAACCAGTTGTCTTTTGGCCACATCACCGACTACGTGGGTGATAGGATCAACCACTGACGGGATAACGTTTCGACCCTCGGCGCTATGAATAACTTTGGGAGCGCCTCCCTCCATAACAGCCACACAGGAATTGGTGGTACCAAGATCAATGCCAATAATTTTAGACATAACTTTTAAAACTCTAAACTCTAATTCCTAAATTCTAAATTATTTAGAATTTAGTACTTAGCATTTAGGATTTACTTTTAGTACTTACAATGACCTTCGCAGGTCTAATTACTCTGTCTCCTATTTTATATCCGTTTTGCAAGATTTTGATAACAACATTATCTTTGTCTCCAGGTTCGGTGTTAATAACTTCAGCTGTCAAAGGACTATATTCTTCATTTAATAATTCTAATTTTTCTAATCCTTCAGACGCTAAAACCTTATTTAATTTATTAATAACTATTTCTAACCCTTTATCTTGTAAATGTTCCTGAGCTTTTTCTAAATCGTCTAATATTTCCAACAGCTGGCTAGCTAATCCAGCGCTGGCATATTTACTAAATTCTTCTTTCCAAGTTTTAGTTTGTCTCTCCAAATTTTGATAGTCAGCTAAGGCGCGCAAATATTTATTTTTAGCATCTGCTAATTCTTCCTCCAGCTTGACAACTGTTGGATCTTTTTCTTCGTCTTGTTTTTTTGTATCGTCTTTCATTTTTTAATGCCAAGATTTAACCATTTCTTGCATCAATTTTCCAAAATAGGAAACTGTAGGAATCACCACGGGATAATCGCACCGGTATGGTCCAATTACTCCAATAGTTCCACCAAACTCTTGATTTACACCAAATTTTGTAAAGACTAAACCGCAAGATTCCAAATATTCTGGTCCCAAGTCAGCACCCAATAAAATGTGAATTCCTTCTTCATCCGTTTGAGAAAAAATTTTATTGAAATATTCAAATTCATCCAACATGGAAAGAACCGTGCGAGTTAGATCTATATCAAAAAACTCTGGCATGTCCAAAATATTGGCGGTGCCAGAATAGTAGATATTACCATCATTATCGGTTGCAATGGCGAGCTCTTTAGTGTGATAGGCTAGTTGTTTGGTGGCTTCTCGCAAAGCTTTTTCCTGGTGGTCTTTAAAATCCCAAACTTTAGCTTTAATTTCCACCTCATCGGTAACGGAAAGATCTTTCATCTTCATTAGTGAGTTAACATAAAGTTTCAAGGCCAAAGGAGTGGGGACACGTCCCGAACTAGTATGTGGTTGTTTTAAAAATCCTAATTTTGTGAGATCCGACATTTCATTACGAATGGTCGCGGGAGAGATTCCGAGGTTGGGGAATTTCTTTTCCAATGTTCCTGAACCAACAGCTTCTGCTGAATCGATATATTCTTCGACAATGTGCTTCAAAATTAATAGTTGTCGTTGGGTTAAGTTGTCCATAAATTATTTAGACAACGAGATTCTCAGGCTGCGTTGTAATTAGCAGTAGGTTATCATGACTGCTAACTAGTGTCAAGGGCGAACTTTTGGTCACTGGAAAAGGCTTTTGGTGCTATATTTAATTTGTGAACGAAAAATCCCTTAAAAAACTTGTATTAGCTAATTTCAAAGCGATACTTTTCCTTTGCCTATTGTTAATCATTCTGCCTATTTTAATTTCTAATTCTGGAAAAATTGTTAAATTCTTTTCGTCAGCTGCTCCAGTTACTGCCTCAATCGTTATTGACTCGTCACAGAGCCAAGGGGGGATGTTGCGCTCTTGGGAAGCTTTGTCTCAAGGGGGAGAGCTAGACAAAGATAATAAAATTATGAATTTGGGATCGGCGTCCGCTCCCGTAAAAGGCTTAAAACTACGTTACATCCGTTTAGATCATGTGCTGGAATATCCATCTGACGCCAGAATTAAAGAAGTCATTAATCTTGGAGCAACTCCGTTCATCTCTTTGTCCTATTTTCCCAAAGGTGTAGGTACGTCTGATGTCGGGAACATTATAAGTTGGGATGGTTGGCAACGGGCTGTAACTGCGATGGTGGAGAAAGTAAGTGGTAAAGATGCTCTAAATCAGTCTGATGTTTATTATGAAGTTTGGAATGAACCGGACGGAGAAACCTTTGGTCATTATCAAATCGGTCAAGGGAAAGATTATTTCACTCTCTATCAAAAAACGGTGGAAGCCATTGGTCGAGCTAAAAATGTTAACCCCTATAAAATTGGTGGTCCAGCATTGGCAGACTTACGTCGTTGCACTAATGGACTCTTGTTCACTTGTCAGGAATTTTGGCTCGACAAATTTTTGGGTTTAGTTTCGGAAAATAATATTCGACTAGATTTTATTTCTTGGCATCGTTATAGCAAAAAAATGAGTGACTATAATGAGGACGTTAATTTCATTAACGAACTCTATTATCGTCATGCCAATCTACCTCCGGCAGAGAAAGTGATCACGGAGTGGGGATCTGATCCGGGACGAAATCCAATTCATAACACAGTGTTTGATGCTGCTCATTTAGTGGCAGCGGCAAGAACTTTTTTGGGTCAAGTGACCCTGACAACAAAATTTGAGGTTCGTGATGGCCCCAGTGATTCAAAAGGTGGTTGGGGAATTTTGACCTATGGGGGAGGGAAGAAACCAACTTTTGCGGCCTTGCAATATTTATCACTGCTTCGTTCGGAAAGAGTCCCGATAAGTGGTGAAGGGACTTTTGTCACAGGCATTGCCACTAAGGATCTGTTTGGCATGACAGTTATTTTGTCTAACTACGACGCCAGTTATCGCAATACGGAAAATATTCCTGTAAAAATAACCAACCTTCGGCCGGGAACATATTTCGTTACTAAATATGTCCTGAATGACAATTTCCCCATGGGAAAAAGTGATCCTCCCAAAAAATTACAAATTCCTGATGGGTCATTCCAAACCGAAGAAGTAATGTTTCCTAATTCCATCGTAATGTGGGATTTTCAATTAATTAAAGCTTAACTTTGGTAACTTCGGGACTTGACTCGCCATTCGCTAACTACTCGCCTCAGTTCATTTGAGCAATGGCTCGTGGTTAAGCTGCAGCGGGTCTGCGCCTAATTAAAAAGGGACTTGACAGTTTTTTCCCCTGTTGTAAAATCGCAGACGAAACGTTAGGCCGCTAACGAATCTTAAAGATATGTCTAAGACAAGCGCTAATTCAGCCATCGCCTACAAACCATTGTTCGACAACGTTTTAGTTTGCCCCCTAGAAGCAGAAAGTAAAACAGCCTCAGGAATTTTATTGCCGGATTCCGTTAAAGAAAAACCACAAATGGGAAAAGTAATGGCAATTGGGCCAGGAGCAACAGACAGTAATGGAAAATTAGTTCCCATGCAAGTAAAAACTGGACAAACCATACTTTACAAAAAATGGGGCGGAACTGAAGTCAAAGTTAATGGCGCAGATTGGATGATTTTAGAACAAAAAGATATATTAGCAATTGTAGAGTAAACTCTAAATCCTAATTTTTAATATCTAAACAAATCCGAATTTTAAAACAATTTGGTGCTTGTTTAGGAATTAGTACTTGGAATTTAGTATTTAAATTAATTTTAACCGTATGGCTAAACAACTTAAATTTGGTGATGATGCCCGACAAGCCCTTTTAACAGGCGTCAATAAACTCGCTCAAGCAGTGGTTACCACACTGGGTCCTAAAGGCCGCAACGTAGCCCTAGACAAAAAATGGGGCGCTCCCGCTGTCATTCATGACGGTGTTTCCGTGGCTAAAGACATTGAATTAGGTGATCCATTTGAAAACATGGGAGCCCAATTAGTTAAAGAAGCTGCTTCCAAAACTGGTGATGTGGCTGGGGATGGAACCACTACTGCCACGCTTTTAGCTCAATACATAGTTCAATATGGCATGAAGCAGATAACGGCTGGTGCTAATCCCATGATTTTGAAAAACGGTATTCAAAAAGGTGTTGATGTTGTTGTCGAAGAGATCAAAAAAGTCAGTAAACCAATTAAGGGTAAGCAAGAAATCGAACAAGTGGCCACTATTTCTGCTGCGGATTCTCAGATTGGAAAATTAATCGCTAATGCTTTGGATAAAGTTGGTAAAGACGGGGTAGTGACAGTGGAAGAAGGCAAGGGTTTAGCTATGGAGATTGAATATAAGGAGGGAATGGAATTTGATAAGGGTTTTGCTTCGGCCTATTTTGTGACTGCTCCAGAAAAAATGGAAGCCGAGATTGCGAACCCATATATTTTGATTACTGACAAGAAAATTTCTTCACTTCAAGAATTGCTACCTTTCTTGGAAAGCCTAATTAAAGTTTCAAAAAACCTAGTTATTATTGCTGATGACATTGACGGTGAAGCACTTGCTACGTTGGTCGTCAATCGATTAAAAGGAACATTTAATGCGTTGGCGGTTAAAGCTCCTGGATTTGGTGATCGACGCAAAGCCATGTTGGAAGATATTGCTATTTTGACCGGGGGAACAGTGATTTCTGAAGATACTGGTCGAAAATTTGATTCAGTTACTTTGGAAGATTGTGGTCATGCAGACAAAGTTTGGGCTGACAAAGATACTTGCCGAATTGTTGGTGGAAAAGGATCTAAGGTCGCTCTGGAAGCTCGAATTAATCAGCTTCGTGGGGAAATGGAATCTACCAACTCTGATTATGACAAGGAAAAAGTTCAAGAAAGATTAGCCAAGATTGCTGGTGGAGTAGCCGTTATTAATGTTGGTGCCGCCACAGAAATTGAACTCAAAGAAAAGAAAGAAAGGGTGTTGGATGCGGTTGCAGCCACTAAAGCAGCCATTGAGGAAGGTATTGTTCCTGGTGGCGGAGTAACCCAAGTCAAAGTGCGTAAGGTTCTTTTGGCCTTGCAAAAAACTCTTACTAATGAGGATGAAGTAAGCGGCGTCAAAATTCTTTACGATGCTCTGTCAATGCCCACGCGGATGATTGCTAGAAATGCGGGAGCTGATGATGGTTGGGTATTAAAAAAGATTGAAGAAAACGAAATGGTTGATTATGGTTTTAATGCTTTAAGCAATACCTTTGAGTCAATGTTAAAAGCTGGCGTTGTCGATCCAGCCAAAGTAACCCGTTCGTCTTTACAAAATGGGGCCAGCGTAGCCGCCATGATTTTGACAACTGAATGTCTTGTAACCGACATCCCAGAAAAGTCTGCACCAGCAGCTGGTGGTATGGGTGGTGGAATGCCAGGGGGAATGGGTGGCATGGGTGGGGGAATGGATTACTAAAATTAAGTCAGAATGAATAAAATTGTAATGGCCGGGGAGAAATCTCTGGCTTTTTTTAACGGATATCTAGATTTTGGAGATAAGATTTAAATGCTTCACCCAAATCTTCACGGTCCAAAGCATATTCCACAGTAGCTTTAAGATAGTTTAGAGGATCACCGGTTGTCAGCCACTTACCTTCAATCGGTTGAGCAATAACTAATTCTTTTTGGGCAAGGCGGTTTAAAGCGTCAGCTACCCAAAGTTCTTGGTCTTTTCCTGGTGGAGTTTGTTCCACTTCGTCGATCACTTTTCGAGAAAATACAAATCGACCAAATTGAGCCATGTTGGAATAGGCATGGTCCTTATCGGCTTTTTCGATTAGTCCTTCCGCTTGGTTATTGTTTGTTCCCTGTTTATATTTAATTGAAGCGTACTTATGAATTTCGTCCCATGGAGTTTCTTGCACCCCAAGTACTGCTGCAGCATTTTGTGCTTGAAAAACGTCCATTAGTTGTTTAGTGCATGGAACTTGTGATTTGACCATGTCATCACCAAACATATAAACAAAAGATTCGTTGGGACCAATGATATCTTTAACCACTAACAATGGGGTAGCGTTACCGTATGGCAAATGTTTTTTCTGTCGCAAATAGATAAAGTTTGCCATTTGGGGAATGCTGCGAATCTTGTCCAGATATTTATCTTTGTTAGTCTGTTCCAAAATGTGTTCTAGAGCCACATGTGAGTCAAAATGATCCTCCATACTGGATTGACCGGCTTGTGTAACCAAAATAATATCTGTGATTCCTGATGCGACCGCTTCTTCAACTAAATATTGAATAATGGGCTTGTCGATGATGGGCAACATTTGCTTAGGAATATTCTTGGTCGCGGGGAGAAATCTAGTTCCGTAGCCGGCAACGGCGATAACAGCTTTGGTAATTGGGGCCATAGGTATATTCTACTAAATTCCTGTCAAAAGTTCACCAGGATTAATGGCTTGGCCATTATCACGAATTTCTAAGTGCAAATGGGGGCCTGTAGAAAGGCCAGTATTACCTGATTTACCAATCATAGTGGAAAGTCCGACCAATTGGCCGACACTAACAGAAATTTGAGATAAATGACCATAAAGCGATTCATATCCGCCAGAATGCTTTAAAATCACGTGGTTCCCATAACCAAATCCGTCAGTATTAATCGCTTCCACGGTCCCTGCCATGATGGGATAAACAGGTGTTCCCACTGGGCCGGTTAGGTCTGCTCCTGAATGGATGACACTAAATCCTCTGGATTCATAAACATATCGCATTGGTATTTGAGCTGAGTTTTTGGTAGAAACGTCAATTATTCTGGTTGGGCTTTCCGGGTTAACTGAAATATTACCTCCAATGTTTTTAGGAACAAATGAAGCCGCAATTAAAGTTGAACCAATTAAAAATAAGGCCATTCCTCCCAGTTTGCGTGCATCTGACGGAATTATTTGTCTGGCGTGTTTTCCAATAATCGAGCTTCCTGTTCGGTTGAAGCCAAACATTTTGGCAAGTTTTTTGCCAAACGAAAATTCTCGTACCGAGTCGAAAATAATTTTCGGTTCCTCGGCGCTAATTTGCTGAAAAACTGCTTTTCCCCCTAACTTTTTTCTTCCTCTTACCTTTTTAACTCCGAGGCTTTTGGCCTTGGTTTTGGCAGGTCGTTTTTTAACCATATTTTTACCCCAAAAAAAATCCTCCATTGCTGGAAGAATCTAGACGGATTCTAGCATTTTTGGACCTAAAAGTCAATTTTAGCCGGATTGTCGGAGTGATCTATTAAGATTGGCTTGTGACATCTTGACACTAGTGTAACAGGTTGATAGATTGCTTATTGTAACAATCTATTAACAATTGGCTGAACAGACTGGATATTATCACATAATGACTACATTTAGACTATTTATACGCTCCAAAGACAATTGGTTGTTGAATCAAGATAAAATGCTATCCGCTGAATTTCAGTACCCGCCTTCGCTCATTTGAGCAGCGGCTCGTGCTTCAATTTCTGGCGGATATAAGAAACTGTAAATTCATTTCATTTATTAACAGTTTCTAGAGGGAGGTGAATATAGATGACAAAACAAGATGTAGTTGATTTAGTTGCCAAGAAAGCTTCTTTAACTAATAAAGCTGCTCGAGAAGCTGTTCAAGCTATGCTTGACGGTGTTCGCGACGCTTTGAAGCGTGGTGAAAAGGTGGTCGTCACTGGTTTCGGAACATTTTCTGTCCGTTCCCGTGCCGCTCGTAAGGGACGCAATCCTCAAACTGGGGATGCAATCAATATCCCAGCCAGAAAAACCCCAGGGTTTACTGCTGGAAAGGCATTAAAGAAGGCGATTCGTTAATACGAACGTGATCTAGTTTGCCAACAGGCCGAATTTACTTCGGCCTTTAGGCGTCATTTAGAGTAAAATAGCCTTATGACTGACAACGTAAAACTTGCTGCGCCAAAGATTTGGGAAAAGATCCAAAAATCAAAAAATATTCTTATGCACTGTCATCCCGGACCGGATCCAGATTCTGTCGGATCGACGTTGGCTTTAGGAAGTTGTCTTGCAGCCATAGGGAAAAATGTCACCTTAATTAAGGGTGATTCCGACCTTCGACCAGCCTTAAAAGCACTACCGGGGATTGACCGAATTTTGTTACAAAATTTTTTTCAAACTGATCTTTCGAAGTTTGACCTGTTTTTGATCTTGGATAGCTCGAATACATCTCAAATTTCAAAATTAGGGAAAGTTGTTTTTCCTGATAGTCTAAATACAGTCGTAATTGACCACCACAACAGTAATGAAGGTTTTGGTCAAGTTAACTTGGTGGACAAATCCTATTCGTCGGCTTCGCAGATTGTTTTTGATCTTCTGAAAATTTGGAACCTGGAAATTGGAAAAGATGCTGCCCTGTGTTTGCTTTTAGGAATCTACGGTGATAGTGGTGGGTTCAAATATCCGCCGACTGACCACAATACTTTGTTGGCCGCAGCCGAATTGGCAAAGATTAACCCAGATTTTACTAAGGCAATATTTGCACTTGAGAATAATAATGAACCTGAACAGGTGGCATATTTAGGATTAGCCTTAAGTTCAGTGGAACACTATTTTTCTGGCCAAGTTGCTATGTCTGTAGTTTCCTATGAAAAACTTAAAGAGAAAAATATCCTGCCTCGACAAACAGAAAAAATGGATGTGGCGAACACTCTAAAGTCGGTTACTGGTTGGAAAATTGGTGTTTCTTTTGTGGAAGTGGAACCAGGAATTGTGTCTGTTAGTTTTCGTACCCAGGATTCAGAAAAATATGATGTGTCTAAAATTGCCGTTGCCACCGGCTTTGGTGGTGGGCATAAGGCAGCAGCGGGAACTAGATTGCCGATGAAATTTGATAAAGCCAAGCAATTTCTTTTAGAAACTATCAAAAAAACCTATCCAGAATTAGGGGAAATTTAAATTTCTTCTGTTTGCTTCAACTGTTCGCATTCGTTAGAATTGCATTATGCGTAAATATTGGGCATTTTTCCTAGGAAATATCCAAAATACTCTCGCGTTTCGCGGGCCACTTTTTGTTTGGTTAGCTAGTGGTATGTTGGCACTGTTAGGATCTGTTTACGTTTGGTTTTCTGCTTCTGGTGGCCAGACTTTTGGGGGGTTCACCAAAAATGAATTAATTACTTACTACATTTTAGTGCTGACGATCGGTTGGATCGTCAACTGGATGCCATTTTACTGGCTCAAAGATGAAATTGCTGATGGGTCTATTGTCACAACAACATTAATTAAACCCGTTTCCTTATATCTTCGTGTATTCTTTGCCGAAGCCGGTTGGAGAGCCGTAGCTATTTGGTGGGGCATGTTAGGAACAATAATTTTCGTTTTCGTATTTCGTGATAATTTTGTCTTCGTAAGTTCCACCGGCCTTAATATTATTTACCTGGTTTTCTCTTTAATTTTGTCCATCATGGTGGTTTTTTCCATGAGTATGGTCATGACTCTTCTCGCTTTTTGGTTTACTCATGTTGATGTTTTTGATTCTTTTAATTGGGTAGCAAGAATGTTACTTGGAGGACAGGCAATTCCGATTTCTTTTTTCTCAGGCCCGCTTCGTTCGCTTGTGAATCTCTTGCCATTTCGTTACACCATATCATTTCCTTTAGAAATTTATTTCAATAAGGTAACTAGTCTCCAGATATTTTTTGGTTTCGTGGTAGAGCTATTTTGGATAGGAATTTTCATTGCTCTTTATAAAATTATGCTTGCCCGAGGGCTAAAAACATATACCGCATTCGGCAGTTAATTATGAAAAGATATTTAAAACTTTATTTATATTTGGCCAGATATTGTTTCATGGGGGAAATGGAATTTAGATTTAATTTTGTTCTCTGGTCAATTAGCAACACCTTTTGGGCACTTCTGCTCATTTTTACCGTGCAATTAATTTATGGCCAAGTGGACACAATAGCCGGTTGGGGGAGAAATGATGCCTATGTTTTGGCGATAGTTAACAGTTTGTTTATTAGTTTTCTTTGGTCGTTTGTATTACCTAGCATGGTGGGTTTTCATAACTTAACTCGCAAGGGACAAATGGATTTTATTCTTCTTAAGCCGTTATCGACGAGATTTTTGGCATCAGCCAGAACTATTGAATTTGATATGTATCCAAGGATTCTTGTTCTTTGCATTTTATTGATTAATTTTGTCTCACAACATTACTCCGCCGGTTTCTTGGAATGGTTTTGGTTCACCCTTTCTATTGGTGCCGGAGTCGTAATTTTCTATAATTTTGCTCTCACGGCAGCAACGACAAATTTTTGGTTCATCAATATTTTTAATTTAGAAAATCTTTTTGATGCTGTTTATGATTTAGGTAGATTACCATTAGGGATTTTTAAAGGAGGATTACAACTCGTGTTCATCTATTTTATTCCCATGGCTTTTTTGGGGACCTATTCCTCTCAGATCCTTCTAGGTATGGGAAGTTGGGCAATGTTATTTTCCTATTTAATCGCAATAGTGACCACATCCTGGGTTTCGCAGTGGTTTTGGAACTTTGCTCTCAAAAGATATTCTTCCGCGAGTTCTTAAGAAAGAAGAAAAGTATCACCAATTTCCCATAGGTCACTTGTTGTCTGCAACAAACTAATTTGACTGCATAATATATTAAATGATTTGTTTGCTAATTTTGATCTAATTTCTTCTTCCTGAGATTTTGCTGCGTTAATGGCTAGAGTAACGTGGGGCTGATATTTGGGGAGTTCGTTATTTCCAAAAAAGCTACTATTAATTTTTCCAAATGTGTTAATTAATTGATCGAGATCCCGATTAATACTTTCGAAATTGGATGTTGGAAAAACAGAAAAATGAACAACAAAATTTCCATCATGGCGCTCAAACGAAGATATATTTTGTAATTTAGCACTAAAAATTTTATGACTGGATATAATTTTTCTTGCCTCTTTTTCAAATTGACCAAAGTCTTTTTCAACAAAAAAAGAAAATCCGAATGAAATATGCGCGGGAATTTTTTGTGTTACCCCTGGTTCGTATTTTTCTCTAATTTGTGCTAATTCGTTTTGAAGATCCCGATCAAGAATGATGGCGAAGATGTATTTTTTATCCATAACTATATTATTATCCATAATTTTGATCTAGAGAATAGTGGGCTATGTTTACCTTGCTTGTAAATTAATTTCAAGTTAAAATTAAATCATGAGACAAGATATTGTTGATAGTTCAGCCAAAAATTTCGGAAACATACCAACAGCAACTTCTCAAGCATTTACTGACAATAATCCCAAAATTGAATTTCCAGGACAACAAACTGGGGAGAGAGTTTTATATCGGGCAAAGATGTCCTCAAAGATGAAAATACTAAGTATGGTGGTGGTTGTGATCGTGGCGTTATTTTTTTTGGTAATGTTTCAGATTGTGTGGTCAATTTTAACACCCACCCTATTAGAAATGAATGCAAGCCCAATTTTTTTGTTACTTGCTAATTTTTTGGGAATTGCTCTCGCAATATTTGTTTTATGGTGGATAAACAGAGTATACGATCAAACTGAATTATTTATTACAGACAGACGCGTTCTTAAATTTCTTCCGTTAGTTCCCTACAGAACTTCTGTTAGAACACTTTTTTGGGAAGAAGTGATAAAGGTAAAAACATTTTACAAAAATACACTGCTTGAAAAGATGTTGGGAATTGGATCTTTTGAGGTCCATGGGAGGAATCATGAAACTGATAACATTGAAATGGACTATTTAATCTATCACGAAGATTTGGGAAATTATGTTGATAAGATCCTCTACATATACAAAAATAAGCCAGAGGAACTAACCACATTCAAAAAGTTTGTTCCTAAACCCGTTGGTAAACGCGATTAGTTTGCTTCAGGTCTTCACCTCGATTAAAATAATTTCATGAGGAAATATTTGGGGGTCATGCGTGCCATATTTCTTGATAACCTAGAATATCCAGGTGAGGTTTTCTATTGGTTAATTTTGGCGATGATACCGTTATTTGTCATGAGCTATGTATGGCTATCTGTATATCGCGATACATCACAAATTAATGGTTTTTCCTTGAGTGCGATGGTGACATATTATTTTGTGACCATGATAGTGGGTAGGTTGACTGGGCATTCAGCATTCCGCTTGGCCGATATGGTTAACGATGGAAAAGTTTCTTCCATTCTGTTAAGGCCAATTGGATTGATGCGTTTTCTCTTTTTTGAGTCTTTTGGTGGACGACTAATTAACCTTATTATCTCTATCCCTCCGATCGTATTTGTTTATTTTTTAATTAAACAATACATTACTTTTCCGCAATCAAGCGAAATTATTTTTCAATTCTTGTTAAGCGTAGTTGGATCAGTGTTAATTTATTATTCACTTGGATTTACGTTGGGTTTAATTTCATTTTGGACATTAGAGATTGGTAGCATTTTTTATTTTTACTATGGTTTAGCAAATTTTTTAGGCGGTGGTTTAATTCCCATATCATTTTTCCCAGAACAATTTAAACAAGTGTTAAGTTATCTGCCGTTTAGTTACATTTATTACTTTCCCGCATCAATCTACCTGGGAAAGATGTCTGACTTTCAAATTTGGACTGGTATACTAATTTGTTTTATTTGGGTGATCTTTATCAATTTTATTAATATAAAAATATTAAAAATGGGCATTAAAAAATATAGTAGTTTCGGGGGTTAATATGAAACGATATCTAAATTTATATTCAATTTTTTTCAAAAATTCTCTAATTAGAATGATGGAAAATCGATTTGATTTTCTGTTCAGAGCGATACCAACAACTCTTAGTCTATGTATTAATCTTTTAGTAATTAGCTTTATTTTCTCAAAGATTAACGCTGTTTCTGGTTGGAACAAGGAAGAGCTTTTTCTTCTTTTGGGAACATACAATATTGTTTGGGGAATATTTTTTGGATTATTTATCCAAAATATGGCAAAAATTAATTCATACATTAGCCGTGGTGATTTAGATTTGTTTTTAACAAAACCGATTAATAGTCAGTTTTATATTTCCATTGTTAATCCAATTGATTTCGGAGAAGCAGCAACTCTAATCTTGGGACTTATTTTAGTTACGCGTGGTGTAAGCATTTTAAATATCGATTTGAATTTAATTCAAGTTGTCACTTACGTGATGATCATTTTATCTGCCGTCACTTTAGCGTATTCTTTGTGGTTCATTACTATGACTTTTTCTTTTTGGATCGGACGAGTTTATGGTCTTCACGAAGCTTTTATTTCTTTTTTTGAAATTAATAAGTATCCAAGCGATATTTTTAATGGATTAATTAAAAATGTGTTTGTCTATTTTCTTCCGTTGGGAGTGATGGTCACATTTCCGACTAAATTTTTGCTGGGTAAACTGGACCCGATTTTAATGATTTGGGGAATAGTTAGTGGATTTGGATTTTTATATATCAGCCACCTCTTTTGGAATTTTTCATTAGAAAGATATTCCTCTGCTAGTTCTTGATTAACTAGCATTGTGAGCATAAACTATGAATATGTCAGTAATTTCTGTTAAGGGGCTATCGAAATACTATCAGGTTCATCAAAAAGAGCCGGGACTTGCCGGGTCAATTAAAAGTTTGTTTAATCGCAAATACTACGACGTCAAAGCCGTCGATAACGTGTCATTTGAGATTAACGAAGGCGAATTAGTCGGTTTCATTGGCCCGAATGGGGCGGGAAAGACAACCACTTTAAAAACTCTGTCTGGATTGCTCTATCCGACAAAAGGTGAAGTTTCCGTCTTGGGTCACACTCCCTGGAAAAGAGAACCGGCTTTTCAGAAACAATTCGCTTTGGTTATGGGTCAGAAAAACCAGCTTTGGTGGGATTTGCCAGCCATGGAAAGTTTCATTTTAAACCGTGAAATATACGAAGTGCCAAAAGCCAGATTTGAGGAAACATTAAGTGAACTGTCTGACCTATTGGAGGTGCAAGATCTCCTTAAGGTGCAAGTGAGAAAGCTGTCATTGGGAGAGCGAATGAAAATGGAATTGATTGCAGCTCTCATCCATTCCCCTAAGGTTCTCTTTTTGGATGAACCGACCATTGGGTTGGATGTGGTTGCCCAAAAGAAGATGAGGGATTTTATTAAGGCATACAACATTAAATATAAAGCCACAATTATTCTCACCAGTCACTACATGGATGATGTTAAAGAACTTTGTAAACGAATAATTATTATCGATAAAGGTACGAAACTATTCGATGGAGATTTGGATGAAATTGTGAGAAAGTTTGCCGATCACAAGCTGCTTTCTATGGTCTTAGATAAAGAATTAAACAGGCGGCAAATTGAACATCTATCGGCATTGGGTGGTGTTAAGGAATATGCCTATCCAAAATTAATATTGCAAGTTCCTAGAGAAAATTCCAATAAGGTCGCAGCAAAATTGTTGCAATCCTATCCTGTGGCAGATTTAAATATTGAGGAATCGGCTTTGGAAGACATTGTTCGGGAAGTGTTCACAGGGAAAGATGTGGCCTAATCCTTCGGTATGAAAAAATACTTCACAGTTTTTTTGGTCTCTTGGCAAAACGAATTTGTCTATCGTGTTAATTTTATTCTTTGGCGAATTAGAAATCTTCTTCGGTTTTCTATGATTTATTTTCTTTGGGCGGGAATTTTTATTTCGAATAGAAATGTTTTCGGATATAACCAACCGCAAATGTTAACTTATGTGTTTATGGTTTTCTTAATGGGTACACTTATTCTCTCTGCTCCCTCTTCCGATAATATCGGAGGGGAAATCGGCAACGGTGATATTTCAAATTATCTCGTTAAACCTGTTGGCTATTTAAAATACTGGTTTATTCGTGACATTGCGAGTAAGAGTTTAAATATATTATTTGCGATTGTTGAACTATTTTTAGTTTGGCTTGTTTTAAAACCTCAATTAATTATTCCCAGCAGTCCGCAAATTATATTTGGTTTTGTTACTGCCGTATTAATCGCCACCTGTCTTTATTATCTTCTAAGTTGTCTAGTTCGATTTATTGCCTTTTGGACACCGGAAAATACGTGGGGGCTATCCTTTTTACTTTTAGTTTTTGTCGAAACCTTAGCGGGGGGAATTTTTCCACTAAACATTCTCCCCTCTTGGATATATACATTTTTGCAATTTACGCCGTTCCCGTACTTAGTTTATTTCCCCATAGCTATCTTTACTGAAAAAATCGCAGGGTGGGAATTAATCAGAATTTTGTTGCAATCAACCGGTTGGTTGGTTCTTATTTTTTGGATGACAAAATATACGTGGAAAAGGGGACTAGTAGTCTACCAAGCGTATGGGAGATAGCATATGAAAGAATTAAAAATTTGGTTACTTTATACAAATAATTCTTTCCAACAAATGTTGGTAAGTCGACCAACAGTTATTATTTTTTTGCTTGGTAAATTTTTAAGAGTGGCGTTATTTTTAGTTTTTTTAGGATTTTTATTCAATGGAACAAGATCGATCGGAGATTATACCCGTGAACAGATAGTTTTTTTCTTTCTGTCATTCAATTTAATTGATACATTGGCCCAACTTTTTTTCCGAGAAGTTTACCGTTTTCGTGCTCTCATCATTTCTGGCGGTTTAGATTTTGTTTTGGTAAAGCCCTTAAATCCATTAATCCGAGTTCTTCTTGGCGGGGCGGATGTTTTGGATTTATTTATGCTGATTATTTTATCAACAATTATAACCGTTTTTTCGCTCGCAAATTTAACAGTGACAATGTCTGGAACATTACTCTACTTGTTGCTGATCGCTAATAGTTTATTATTGGCTGCCGCTTTCCACATTTTTGTTCTCTCTTTGGGTGTTCTAACCACTTCAGTAGATCACTTAATTTCTATATACCGTGATATGACATCGATGCTTCGAATTCCTGTAGACCTTTACACCCAACCAATTAGATTTCTACTAACCTTCATACTACCGTTGGGAATTATGATAACTTTTCCCGCTAAGGCATTTTTAGGAATTTTGAATTGGGAAGCTATTATTTATTCTTATGGCTTTGGATTAGTCGCCTTTTATTTGTCTTTACTTTTTTGGAATTTTGCGATTAAAAAATACTCCAGCGCCAGTTCATGATAAAATCTCCGCGATGAAATATTTTATTAAAACCTTCGGTTGCGCGTCAAATGAAGCAGATAGTGAACGCATTGCTACTGTTCTGGAAAATCGGGGGATGAAACCGGCTAAGTCGATTAATTTGGCTGATCACATTGTGATTAACACCTGTGTGATTCGAGAAAGTGCAGAAAATCGGGCGTATGGACTTTTGGATAAATTAGGGAAAAGAAAAACTGAAAAAGGAAATATAAAAATCGTGGTGACAGGTTGTTTGGTGGGAATCGCCACTCGAGATTCCAGTGGACGATTAATGAAAAGACTCCACGAAAAATTTCCCATGGTAGATGAGTTTTTACATATTGAAGAAGTGGGTTTTGATAATCCTCCATTGCGCGTTGATAAAACTGAAGCTTGGGTACCAATTTCCAATGGTTGTAATAATTGCTGTACTTTTTGTGTGGTTCCATTCACTCGCGGAAGAGAAACCAGTCGGCCATATGATGAAATAATTGCGGAATGTCAAAAACTTCGCGAAGGGAAATACAAGAAAATTACTCTTGTTGGTCAAAATGTAAATTCATACGGAGCGGATTTAGTACATGGTAAATCTGGATTTACGGTTCATGATAAAAATATAAAACCAGTATATGTTAAACACCTGGGCCGACAAAGAATTCCCACTTTATTTCCATATCTTTTAGAAGAAATTGCCAAATTAGGATTTAATCAAGTTGATTTTATTTCTTCTAACCCGTGGGATTTTTCACCCGATTTAATCGATGTAATTGCTAGAAATAAAAATATTACCAGACAAATTCATTTGCCGGTGCAGTCAGGGGATAACGAAGTCTTGAGAAGAATGAATAGATGGTATACACGGGAAGAATATTTAGAGCTTGTCAAAAGTCTTCGATCTAAGATCAAAGAGATTAAAATATCGACCGATATAATCGTGGGCTTTCCTGGAGAATCTGAAGAACAATTCGAAAACACAGTTGATCTTTGCAGAAAAGTAGGGTTCTATAAGGCCTACATTTCTGAATATTCAGACAGACCGATGACAGCAGCGCACAAAATTTTTCCAGACAATGTTTCTCACATAGAAAAGGAAAGACGGTGGAAAGTTTTAGAAAAATTAGTTTTTAAATCTCACTCCAAAATTACACCCCTTTAATTCTATGTTTAGGGACTTAATGTTTTTGATTCATTTTCTAAATTTGCGATTGTCTGGTCAATTGAAGTAATTGTGTTTGTAATTGTTTTTAATGTTTGCAGTTCATATTGAATTGTAACTACATCGGGGGTGGATAGTTGCTCTCCATTTTGTGGAGAAGTCAAAAGATGAATTTCTGAGGTTAAGGCCTCTTTTTCGTTAACTAACTTATCGCGGTAGGATTTAAGACTGGTAACTAAATCGGTCTTTGCAGCAGTGTTTGAGCTATTTTTAATTACTAACTCTGTCTCTTTTACATTTGCCATAATATCGGATAGTTGTTGAGTTTGATGAGAAACAATTAAGGAAGATGCTTCGCTGAGTCGACGATCGGTTAATTTAACTTCGTAGGAAGCGGCGGCATCTTGATTAAAAGCCAGGAAGAACTTTGGGACTTCTTCTAAGCCCAATTTAACGCCATATAGTCTTTGCCCGGGAAGAGTATTCCAACTCATTAGAATAAGGACCATTAGGGGTAGAAGCACTAAAGCAATAATTGTAGAAACGATGTCTAATACCTTTGACATTTATGTTTGTCTTACCAACAAATGCTAAAATTGGTCTATGGCAAGTCCTAATAAGATTTTAGCAGTTATTGGACCGACAGCAACTGGTAAAACTAAAATGGCTGTAAGATTGGCTAAAGCATTCAATGGCGAATTGATTTCGGCTGATTCCAGACAAGTATATCAATACATGGATATTGGAACAGGAAAAGATCTGCCGAAAAATTCGAAATTTGAAATCAAAAATTTAATCGTTGATTCTAATGAAAAGATTCGATTCGGAACATTTGATTTTGAAGGAGTTCCAATTTGGGGACTAGATATCGTGGAACCGGATTATTGGTTTAATGTTTCCGATTGGGTGGAATATGTTCGAGAGGTGATTGAAGACATCCTCTCTAGAGGTAAATTACCGATTATTGTTGGTGGAACTGGCCAATATGTTCAATCACTCATAAATCCACCAGACACCCTCGGAATAAGTGTGAATAAAGAACTTCGTGACGAATTGTCTAGTTTTTCAGTTGTTCAATTGCAAGACAAACTGAAGGAAATTAATCCGGAAAGATGGGAACAAATGAATAATTCCGATCGAAATAATCCCCGGCGATTGATCCGAGCGATCGAAGTGGGGAAACAAAAACAAGAAAAACCAACCCAGAAAGTAAAATACAATTTATTATTTGTTGGTTTAGAGTCAGATAAAGAAATTCAAAATCAAAAAATTGATCAAAGGGTGGGTGAGAGAGTTAACGCTGGGATCCAGGAAGAAATAAGGCAGCTTCTTACCAAAGGATATTCCTGGAATTTACCTAGTATGAGCGGGCTTGGCTATCGGGAATTCAGAAATTATAAGTCGTCAGAGAGTTTACAACCAATTATTAATCGGTGGGTGCTCGATGAGCAGCAATACGCTCAAAGGCAGCTAACCTATATGAAAAAATATTTTCCCCAAACAATTTGGTTCAAGGCTAATTCTTCCGATTTAGAAGAAAATGTTGACAGACAGGTTAAAAATTGGCTGGATACGGCGTCCTAAGCGTATAATAGAAGGGTAATATGGAATTTTTGAACGATAAAATCCAAAGCCGCAAGGTTGTTTATTTAGGCCTGTTGGCCCTTACAGCTCTTTTAATTTACCAATTAAGGGGTGTAATTACACCTTTCGCTTTTGCTGCGTGTTTAGCTTATCTTCTAAATCCTTTGATCAGTTTTCTTCAGCGGAAATTTAACATTCCCCGTGGCTTATCCATCGGATTAATTTATTTATTAATCATTTTTGGAACAATTTTTGGGGTAGTTGTGGTTAGCAATCGACTAGTGAAAGAAGCCGATCAGTTGCGTAGCGAAATGAAGACAATTTTTACCACCTCGGAAGAACAAATTCGCGTTTTGCCAGATTGGAGTCAAGGCATAGCTTACGATGTTTTAGATTCCATAAAAACTACCACTCAAATGTCGCCCAAAAAGATGCTGCCATTTTTCTCTGGAGCCCTGGGGAGAACAGTGAATGTGTTGGTTTTTATCATGGCGTCATTCTACTTTTTAAAAGACGGGCGAAAAATCTATCAAAATTTGAAGAATTCTTTACCGCAAAAAATTCATAAAGAGACTGATGAATTAGTTACGCGAATTAATGCGGTTTTGGGCAGTTATCTTCGGGGACAACTAATTTTAGTTCTAATTATGTCGGCCACTACCTATATTTGTCTCATTATTTTGGGTGTTCCCTACGCGTTAATGTTGTCCGTTTTCACTGGATTTGCTGAAGTGGTGCCATATATTGGTCCGATTGTAGCGGCATCTGTGGCAGTTTTTGTTGCCGCTACTGATGTGACGCAAAATTTTGGTCTAAATCCGGTAGGTGAAATTGTGGTGGTAATCATCATTTACACTATTCTTCGCCAACTTGAAGATTTATTAATTATCCCGAGTGTAATAGGCAAAATGACAAAATTGCATCCATTAGTCGTGCTTTTTGCAGTGGTTGCTGGGGCACACTTATTTGGACCTTGGGGACTAATTGTGGCCGTGCCGCTAGCTGCGACCACAAAAGTGGTGGTGGAATATCTTTTAGAAAAAACTTCTTAATGATGTTTCCGGAAACTGATAAGCCAGATTCTGTTTTAGCGACAATCTATCTATGCGGTGCAACTTCGGTCACTAGGAAGCTGTAGTTTTGACCATTCGACACCTTGCAGCGAGGGGAATTACCCTCCGATTTTCATCGAAGATGGGTTATTCTCCCAACGTTTCACTTAATTCGTCACTGTGGCTTCACCATCCTCGCCAGAGGCGAGGCTCCCGCTATTAATCGGGACACTCTGCTTCCTGCTGTCTGGACTTTCCTCCCCCGAAAGAATCGGGGGTAGTCGCTGGTTTCCGGAAACAGGCCAATTATAGCATGGTAGGCTCACTTACTTGAATCTCGTAGTCATGTTAAGAACATTAAGAATTTGTTACAATTTTAACAATGCTTGCCAAGGTTACTTCGGGAGCGGTTGTGGGGATGGAATGCGTGCCGGTTGAGGTGGAGGTTGATGTTTCCTCTCGTTCTTTGCCATCTTTCCAGGTTGTTGGTCTTGGGGACAAAGCTGTTGATGAATCTCGGGAGCGAGTGCGTTCGGCGATTAAAAATTCTGGTTTAGATTTTCCTAAACACAAAATAACAGTCAATTTAGCTCCGGCTGATTTACCCAAAGAGGGGGCAGTTTATGATTTACCAATTGCCTTGGGTCTTTTATTGGCGAATGAGTCGTTAAAATTCGATACAAGCAATAGTTTATTTTTAGGAGAGTTATCTTTAGACGGGAGTTTGCGATCCACTCCAGGAGTTTTGCCATTGGCCATTATGGCTAAAGAGTTGGGTTTCACCAAGATTTATTTACCAAATCTTAATTCCTCAGAAGCGGCGGTAGTGAGCGGTATTGAAGTTTACGGAGCGCAAAATTTGCGAGAATTGGTAGACCATTTTTTAGGAATCACTCCAATTATCCCGGCCCTTCCCACAGAAATTACGATTGCTGATGAAAGTTTTGAATTTGATTTTTCTGACATTAAGGGCCAAGAGTTGGCCAAAAGGGCGATGGAAATTGCTGCCGCTGGGGGGCATAATATTCTTTTACGTGGTGCTCCTGGTTCAGGAAAAACGTTGTTAGCTCGTACCTTTCCGTCAATTTTGCCTAAACTGACGGAGGACGAAGCAGTTGAGGTAAGCCGGATATATAGCATAACTAGTCAGCTTCCCCAAGGGAAGTCGTTAATTTCCAATCGTCCTTTTCGTTCGCCACATCACACGACTTCCTATGTGGGATTAATCGGCGGAGGGACTCATCCCAGGCCAGGGGAAATTTCACTGGCTCATTGTGGAACTCTATTTTTGGATGAATTACCAGAATTCCGTCGGGACGTTTTGGAGGCGCTTCGCCAACCGTTGGAAGACGGTTTTGTAACAGTTTCTCGGGCAATGGGGACTTGCCAGTTTCCCGCAAGTTTTATACTTGTGGCCGCTTGTAACCCTTGCCCCTGCGGCTATTTCGGTGATCCGAAAGGAAAATGTGTTTGCACATTCACTCAAGTGCGAGCATATGAAAAGAAATTATCTGGCCCGTTATTGGATCGCATTGATTTGCACATTCATTGTCCCAGTATCCCGGCTGACAAATTGACATCAATGGAAACTGGAGAGCACTCCAAAGACATTCGTGAACGGACCCAGAAAGCGAGAGATCGACAAATATCTCGGTACCACGGGCATAATATTTCTTCTAATGGGCAACTAACGGCTAAAAATATTAAACAATTTTGCCATTTGGATGAAGAAACGATTGCCATGTTACGTAAGGCAGCAATTAATTTATCAATTTCTGGACGGGGGTTTAGTCGAATTTTGAAAGTGGCAAGAACGATTGCTGATTTAGACAATAAAGAAGAAATAGCCCTAGAGCATGTAATGGAAGCTTTACAATATCGCTTCAAGGAAACATAAATTGACCCCTTGCTTAATTATCATGGTGTTTGTTAATATCCGAAAGTAATATCCAAATGGCAAAAAATAAAAAAACTATTACAAAAAAGCCTTCAGTGAATAAAAAGTCTGCAAAACGACCAGTCTCTCGTTCTGTCGTGGCCAATAAAACATCAGTTAAAGCGTCAGAATTAGAAACTCCCAAAGCTAGTTTGAATTTAGAAAACGCATCCACAGGATTCAAGATAGAAAAATATCGTGTTGTAGGATTGGTTTTGATTTTTATAGTTTTCCTTTTTTTCATCGCCAATAAAAACAGAAACCTGTTTTTTGCTGCCACAGTTAATGGCCGTCCAATCACTCGATTGGAATTAGATCAGAGAATGGTTTCTCGATATGGTCAAGCCACGACTGAAGAAATCATCAGTGAAGTTTTGATTCGAGATGAAGCGAATAAAAAGGGACTTAAAGTGACCGCTGCAGAAGTAGATACTAAAATTGCCGAAATTACCAAAAACATTGGAGCTAATGGCAATCTAGTTGATCTTTTAGCTCAACAAGGAATGACCATGACAGATTTGCGAAGTCAGATCGAACTTCAGCTGTTGGTGGAAAAACTAACGGTTGGGTTGGTGAATGTATCCGATCGAGAAGTGACAGACTATCTTGATAAAAATCGAAGTTCTTTTTCGGCTACATCTGAAGCTGAATTACGAACAGAAGCGATGGATAGTTTGGTGTCACAGAAACGCGGTGAATCATTGCAAAAATGGTTTAATGATCTTAAGTCTAAGGCCAAAATTACTAAGTACCTCTAGTTAAAGTCCCCGTTACTGCATTCAGGTTAATGACGTCTTTTTTTTTGTTGTGTCACTACCAAAAAGAGACGGAAATTAATCCGTCTCTTTCTTTATTTTCAAAAAATTAAGCTTTTCCTAAAACTCGGGCCACAGTTGTGCCACAAGTTGGACATTTTCCAATCCAGACTCTTCGACCATTTTTCCAAACTTTTTCAGAACCATCCTTGATGGTTACCTTGGCTCGGCATTTAACACAATATCCTTGATAATCCATGAGATTCACCCCCCTTCACTCGCTTTTCGCGAACTAACATTTCAATGTATTTTTTAGTTTCATCAGATTTTGTAGCAAGTGTTTTCCGGGGCAGATGTTTTTTCAGTTAGAAAAACTTCATGTGCCTAACTTCCATGAGGTAGTATACGCACAATTGAGCAGCAATTGCAAGCATGGTTAGTGTTAGCGTACGAGAAAGATCTGGTTTGACATGGTCATAATGTTCTGGAGGTGCAAAAACAGTGGACTTTTGAATATTAGGAACAGAATAAGTCGGTTTATATGAAAGTGTATTTGAAGATTGAGACGTTTGTAAAACCAATAATTTCCGTCTTTGTTCGGCAATAATTTTTTCTTTTCTAGTTTTTTTTGCCATTGGGTTTCTTTTAACATATTGACGCGTATGTGTAAAGACTAGTAATATATGAACAGCAAAAATGTTCAATGGAACGTTTTTTTGTTTTTTGCAAATCAATAATGAAGAAAACTCTTACATCCCCGGTAGTTATCGTTGGTTTAGTCCTTTATTTATTGTCGGCCACTGGATCATTTGCTGCCTTTAACGCTTTAAGGGGCACTGGCGAGGGTGGAACGGCACAGAATCCTGCTGATACTTCATTAGGTGCTGGTAAATCGAAACTTATAGTTAAAAAGAAACCGGATCTTCCCAAAACTGAGGAATGTCCACTCAGTGGAGAAATGTTAAGTGCTCCAGAACGTGAAGCCTGGGAAAAGAGACGACCATTAGGAGTAATGATTGAAAATAGCAAAGTGGCTCGGAATCAGTCTGGTTTGTCTTCTGCAGATTGGGTTTATGAAGCCGTTGCTGAGGGAGGAATCACTAGATTTCTCGCTGTCTACTATTGTCAAGATTCTGACGTCATCGGTCCAGTTCGTTCTGCTCGCACCTATTATATTGATTGGTTATCGGAATATGGTAATTCTCCTCTCTATGCTCATGTTGGTGGTGCCAATCAACCTGGTCCCGCCGATGCTTTGGGCCAAATTAAAAAATATGGATGGGGAGCATATAACGATATGGATCAATTTAGTGTAAGTTTTCCTACCTATTGGTTAGACACCGATCGTCTTGGAAAAGATACCCCAACTGAACATTCCTATTACACTTCATCCACCAAGCTTTGGACATATGCTGCCAATAAGAGAGCCCTAACTAATGTGGAAGCGGATGACGTGACTGGTAAACAATTAGCTTGGAATGCCACTTTCGTTAAAAGAAAATTTAAGGACGATGTTGCACTTCCCGAGCGGCCGGCAGTTTCTTCTGTGGAATTTGGACTTTCCAATACTCAATCGTCTTACATGAATGACTATACCGTTCGCTGGCAATATGACCCCCAAAGTAACTCTTACCTGCGATTTAATGGTAGTGTGGAGCATCGGGATTTGAACACTAATCAACAGTTAACAGCAAAAAATATAGTTATCCAATTTATGGCCATGACAGTTGCTGATGATGGTTATGACGAAGCTGGTCATGGTACTCACACGCTTTATGGCAATAAAGGAACCGGAACGGCAGTTTTTCTGATCGATGGAAAAGTTATGAAGGGGTTTTGGAAAAAGAAGGATAGAGTTTCCATGACAATTTTTACTGATGACACTGGTGCTGAAGTTAAGTTTAATCGTGGAGTGACTTGGGTAGAAACCTTGCCAATTGGTCAACAATTAAAACAATCTTAGCCTTGCCCTTAGAAAAGATCGATCTATGCTTTCCGATCTCATCGTTTCCCGCGTTAGGGTCAAACTTCTAAATATTCTTTTTGGTCTAGATGGGAAGATTATCCATGTTCGTGAGCTAGTTAGGCAGTCAAAGGAAGAAATCAATGCCGTTAGGCGCGAGTTAGCCCATTTGGAGGACGCGGGGATCGTGTCCAAAGAGCATCGTGCTAATAGGCTCTATTATTCTCTTAAAAAAGATTATCCGTTGTATTTTGATTTGTTGGAGTTAATTGCTAAGACGACAGGTTTAGGGGGAGAAATCTTAAAAAATAGGAATAAGTTAGGCAAAATTAAATTTGCTTTGTTTTCAGGACGTTTTGTTCGAGGACTTCCCGGGACATCTGATACTGTTGACCTGTTAATTGTAGGAAATATTGTTATTCCTGAAGTAGCGGCTTTAGTTCGGGCGGAAGAAATTAAAAAATCACGGGAGATTTTCTTTACCCCCATGACTGAAGACGAATTTGTGTTTCGCAAGAAGAAGAAAGATCCATTTTTGTTGTCCATTCTAGCTGGTTCTAGAGTAATGATCGTTGGAGATGAAGAGGAATTAGTGCGATGAAACACGGTCGTCTCCTGCTTCTAATATTTTTAATCGCGTTGGCCTCGATATTTGTTGACGTGGGAAGAACGATTCCCATTAAATTCGAAATTGGAAAATTTAAAGTTAATAAAACCATTGAGAGGCCGGTGATTGATTGGCAACTTTTGGGAGGTAGATTCTATCGTGACCTCGAGTTTAAAAAAGGATTAGATTTAGCCGGAGGGGCACAATTAGTTCTTTCGGCTGATATGAGTAAATTGCCGGCTTCGGAACGAAACAGTGCCCTTGAGTCGTTGGCAGGAATTATCGAGAGACGAATAAACTTTTTGGGTGTGTCGGAACCTTTAATCCAAACTGCAAAGACCGCTGGTGACTATCGTTTAATTGTGGAAATTGCGGGAATTACAGACGTAAATGAGGCGTTATCGTTGGTCGGAAAAACTGCTGAACTTTCTTTTCGAGAAGAAATTTCTGCTTCAGATTCCGCTAAGGTTTCCACCATTGCCGCTCAACTTTATGGTCCTTTTCAGATTATCACTAATTTAACAGGCAAAGATTTAAAAAAAGCCGATCCTGCCTTTGACCCACAAACGGGAGAACCAATTATTCAATTATCATTTAATTCTGAAGGAGAAAAAAAGTTTGAAGATTTAACCAAGAAAAATTTAGGTAAACGGTTAGCTATTTTTCTTGATAATCAAATCTTAATGGCCCCCACGGTTCAAGGAGTAATTGCTGGTGGTAAGGCTGTAATTACGGGACAATTTACTGCAGCGCAAACTAAGGAAATGTCTATTCTTTTGAATTCTGGTGCACTGCCAGCACCAGTTCGTGTGATTCAACAAAAAACAATTGGGGCTACTCTAGGTGCAGAATCCATTCAAAAAAGTTTAATTGCCGGACTGGTTGGAATCATAGTCTTATTCTTTTTTATGGTTGGAAACTATAAATATTTCGGCGTGTTGGCCAGTTTCGCTCTTTTAATTTATGCGCTAATTTCGTTGGCTATTTTTAAATTAATTCCGGTAACCCTAACATTAGCTGGGATTGCCGGTTTCATTCTTTCCATTGGAATGGCTGTCGATGCCAACATTCTAATTTTTGAAAGAATAAAAGAAGAGTTACGTTCTGGAAGAACAAAGATGTCAGCCATCGACCTTGGATTTAATCGGGCGTTTCCATCCATCCGTGATTCCAATATGAGTTCACTAATCACTTGTGCCATTCTTTATTGGTTAGGAACTGGTCCAGTGCGTGGTTTTGCATTGACACTTGCTATCGGAATTGGAGTATCTTTGTTTACAGCCATCACCGTGACTAAGACATTTTTAAAAGTTTTTAACAAAGAAGGAGTGACCAAATGATAAATTTAATGCGTTACAAATATGTTTTCTTTATAATTTCCCTTTTGGCAATTATTCCTGGATGTTACTTTTTTGCTCGTTACGGGTTGAGGTTATCAATTGATTTTACAGGCGGGTCATTGTTAGAAATTCAGAATTCAAACATCAAAACTTCAGCCGACATAGAAAAAGTGAAAACTATGTTTAAAAATGACAAGCTGGAATTAGCAGCAGTGCAAAATAGTGGGGCAGGAACATATCTTTTTCGCGCCAAAGAAATTAAAACAGAGGAAAAAACAAAAATAATGACACAAATTGAAAGCAATTTTGGCCCAACCGCAGAATTAAGATTTGAGAATGTTGGGCCGGTGATTGGCAAGGAACTAACGATGAAAGCGCTTCAATCAATTGTTTTGGCGTCAGTAGCGATTGTTATTTATATTGCCTATGCATTTCGAGAGATTCCGAAACCATATTCACCATGGAAATTCGGAATTGCTGCTGTAGTGGCGTTAATTCATGACGTATTGGTGGTTGTGGGAGTTTTTGCAGCCCTTGGGCATTTTGTGGGAGTGGAAGTGGATGCACTGTTTGTGACTGCAATTTTGACTGTTATTGGGTTTAGTGTGCATGATACGATTGTTGTTTTCGACCGGATTCGGGAAAATCTTCGTCGCACTGCCGGAAAAACTGATTTTACTCAGGTTGTTAATGACTCATTAGTCCAAACTTTGGCGCGATCATTGAATACTTCAATTACAGTTTTACTAATGCTCTTTGCACTGATTCTTTTTGGTGGGGAAACCATTCGTTGGTTTATCGTGGCGTTGTTCGTTGGTGTTTTCTCAGGAACTTACTCTTCAATTTTTAATGCTGCCCCTCTCTTAGTTTTATGGGAAGAAAGAAAATCTAAATAGTATTTTTCCCCTCGAATTTAGAAATTTGTTTCAATAGGTGATCACGGTCGTTCTTACTTGGATCTTCAGAAATTTCCTCAAATAGTTTTCCAAGAATTTCTCCCACTTTTGGACCGGGAGTAATTTTTAGAATTTCCATCACATCTTTACCATTAACTTTAAGATCGCTGACTGAGGGAATATGTTTTTGGACCTCAATGATTCTTTTTTTGAAATCTTCGTGTCTCCAACTAGTTTTTGGAGTGCCGCTGCCAAGGCGATCAGCAGTTCGCAGGTCCAACATATCGGCAGTATTTTCTGAACCAACTTTTCGAATGAATCTTCGAATGGCTGAATCGGTGAGGAATTCAGAAACAGAAAACATGTGCCAACGAACCAACATAAAAATCTTGTCTCGGTCCTCCTTACGCATGTGTAAGCGATTACAAATTTCTTTGGCAATATGGGCTCCGATGGCATCATGATTGTAAAAAGTTGCCTTACCATTTTGTTCTCGATAGGTCACTGGTTTTCCGATGTCATGGAGAAGCACCGCAAAACGCACTACCCAATTTTGGTTGGGACAAAATTTTAAGGCATTAAGGCTGTGATCAAATACATCGTCTTCGTGGTGGGTACCTTTTTGAGACACGCCAACACCCTTAGTCAATTCTGGCAAGATGAAATCTAATAGCCCGCCGGTATGTAAAAGTCTAATACCATCGGCAGGAAAATCAGAAGACAAAATTTTAATCAGTTCATCACGAACCCTTTCGTCTGAAATCATCGTCATTAGCGGGGCATTACTTTTAATTGCGTGCCACGTTTTTTCCTCGATCTGGAAACCTAACTGAGTGGCGATCCTGACGGCTCTCATTAACCTTAGTCCATCTTCTTGAAAACGATCATTGGGGTCACCCACTGTGCGAATTATTTTATTGTTGAGATCTTTTTGACCATTAAAGGGATCAACGATTTCATGGTCATTTTTCAGGGCAATCGCGTTAATGGTTAAATCGCGCCTTGCTAGGTCTTCAGCGATGTTTTTTGCCCATTCGATTTTGTCGGGGTGTCTTTGGTCAGAATATTTGCCTTCTTTGCGAAATGGAGTTATTTCAAAAATCTTTTTTACTTCATCTTTTTGATCTCTAATTTTAATTCCCACCGTGCCAAAGTTATTGTCATAGAAACTATCAGGAAATAGTTCGATAATTTGTTCTGGAGTGGCGTTGGTAGTGAAATCCCAATCATGAGAAATTCGTCCCAAGAGAAGATCTCGGACTGATCCACCAACAGCAAAGCATTCAAACCCCGCCTTTTTGAGGGTCGAAAAGACATTTAAGACTGAGTCTGGGAGTGAGCAATGCATGTGGTAAGATTCTAACATGAAATGGAAGATTCTTAATCACTCCAAGGACCAAGGTAAGATATTAGACGTTCTTCTGGAAAATCGAGGTTTAAAAAACAAAAAAGAAATTGATGATTTTTTGCACCCCGTCCCGCCTTCGAAAATTCCAATAAAAGAATTGGGAATAGAACCAAAAGTTATTGACCAGGCAATTAAACGAATTAAAAAATCGATTGAAGAAAGTGAACCAATCGTTATTTATGGTGATTATGATGTTGATGGAATTTGCTCAGCAGCCATTATGTGGGAGACACTTCGCGATCTTAAAGCCCAAGTGCTTCCATATATTCCGCTACGCGAAAAAGAAGGCTACGGTTTGTCAATTGAAGGTTTGCAAGCAATCATGGCCGATAAAAAATATGGCATTGGAGAAAAGAAAGGTTTAATTATTGTTGTTGATAGTGGCATTGTCGCTAACAAGGCAGTTTCATTTGCTAATGAAAATGGAATTGATGTCATTATTTTGGATCACCATGAAATTGGGAAAAATGAACCAAAAGCTAGTGTAATCATACACACCGAAAAATTATGTGCAGCAGGAATTAGTTATTTTTTTAGTCGAGAACTATATGCCAATTTTAATGTAGCCTACCAGGATTCCAGTAAACTAGAATTAGCAGCTACGGCCGCTGTCGCTGATTTAATTTCCTTGATTGGACCCAATAGATCGATTGTTAAATTTGGGATTGAAGCATTAAATAATACTAATCGGCCAGGTTTGCGTGCACTTTACGATGTGGCCGGAATTAAAAATGTGGGCACCTATGAAATCGGTTATCTTTTAGCTCCCCGGATAAATGCTTCGGGAAGGATTGAATCGGCATTGACAGCTCTTCGGTTACTTTGTACTAAAAATAGTGATAACGCCTCCGATTATGCTCGACAACTGAATGAAATAAATAAGGAACGACAAGTTATGTTGACGGAAATGACTGCACATGCGCTTTCCGAGAAAGACACCAGATATAAGATACAAGATACAAAAATAATTGTTATCGATCATGAAGAATATCACCAAGGGGTAATCGGTTTAATTGCAGGAAAGCTTGTGGAAAAATATTATCTCCCCTCGATAGTAATTTCCAAAAGTGCCAAAGTGAGTAAGGCGTCTGCTCGATCAATTTCTGGATTCAATATTATCGAAGCGATACTTAACAGCAGTGCATTATTACTTAATGCTGGGGGACACCCAATGGCAGCGGGGTTTACCATTGAAACCACCAAGATTGAAGAATTTAAAATTGAAATCGGAAAATTTGCCCGAGAAAATATTTCAGATGATCTACTGGAAAGAAAGTTGAAAATTGATTATGAGATAGATTTATCCTTTATCACCATGGAATTTTATGAGAATTTAAAACAGTTGGAACCGTATGGAATTGGTAATCCAGAACCGGTTTTTTGCAGCCGGTTTAAGGTTCGCCAGACCCGAGTAATAGGATCAACAGGGAAACACCTGAAATTAGATTTAGCGAGTGTTGATGGTGAAGAAAACTTTGAAGCAGTGGGTTTTAATCTAGCTGAAATAGGGAAGGATTTGTCCTCAGGACAAGAGGTAGATGTAGCTTATCAAATAGACCTAAATGACTATATGGGCAGACAAAAAATACAACTAAAAGTGAAAGATATTTTAACTTAAATATTTCTAACTAATATCAACAAACATAATTTGCTTTCCAAAATCTCCATTTTTGTCTGCGTACGGTAGAAGTTGTATTCGGTTTAATTTTCCCTGGCATATAAAATCATTCAATACTTTTGTTGCTTTCTCCAATGTTGAAATAGGACTAAGAACACGCATACCTCTAAGTGCTCCCAGTCCCAGCTCACAGCCTTGGCAACTAGTGCCACTTCCATATAGGACTTTTAAACATTCTGCCATATTTTCTTTTTCTTTAGGCGGTCGTGCACAACCGCCTAAGAATACTATCTTCCAATTATTTGACCTAGCACTTCCAAAAATATACGCCTTCGTGGACTACCTCTAAATTCATGATTGGAACTGGGTGCTGGTAAATTACTGTCCTAGTTTGTTTATTGCCAAATGAATGTCCAGACCCTCCAGCTTCTTGGTTTAGTACTTTTCTCAAAGCTATCTCTGCCTCTGGCATATGTGTATAACTTGTTGCACTATCCATAAATTTTCACCACCTTTCCAAATATAAATCCTCCTTCGTTCATCCTCAGTCCTTGCGCTCCGCGTATGCTATCGAGGTATCACTCCGGCGGGATAACGGCTGGTAAATTCTCCGCCAACTGGCGGATCATTATCCAGCCATAAAAAAATCCCCCCTTTGTTTGGGAGGAATCTGTTTTTTATTTATTTTTTTCGTTTTAGTTCGATTCACTCCCAGAAAAATCACCCTTCCAAAATCGGAGGGTAATAAGGGAATAAATGGAAACCAAATGTTGCGCCATAACGCCATCGATTTTAGTGCTTGGCACAAAGCCTTGTCAAGAGTTAAAATAAAAGGCATGGAAAGAACGTTAGTAAAGGACACAATTAATAAAGTTGGTGAAACAGTGTTAATTAAAGGGTGGGTTACCACCAGACGAGATCACGGAAAAATTGTCTTTTTAGATGTTCGAGATCGCTGGGGGACGGTTCAAGTGGTTGCAACAGCTGAAATTGCGGGACAAGTTAATTCCGAGTGGGTGGTGGCAATTACTGGTCTGGTTAAACAACGCCCCGAGAAATTAGTAAATGCGAAACTATTAACTGGGTCGATCGAAATCGAAGCACAAAAAATTGAAGTTGTGGCTCAAAGCGATACTCCTCCTTTTCCCCTGGATACAGACGGCTATGAAATTGATGAAGATCTGAGATTAAAATATCGCTATTTGGATTTAAGAAGAAATCGACTACGGACCAATTTAATGCTTCGAAATAAGGTTATTTCTAAAATGAGAACCTATCTTCAGTCCCGCGACTTTTGGGAAGTGGAAACGCCAATGTTGACTAAAGCGACCCCTGAAGGGGCCAGAGATTTTGTGGTGCCATCAAGATTGTACCCGGGAAAATTTTATGCTCTTCCGCAGTCTCCCCAACAATATAAACAATTGCTAATGGTGGCTGGAGTGGAAAGATATTTTCAAATCGCCAGATGTTTTCGCGATGAAGATCCAAGAGTGGATCGCGCCTATGGAGAATTTACCCAGCTGGATTTAGAAATGTCATTTGTGACTCAACAAGAAGTACGAGCCTTGATCGAGCAATTGTATATCGAAATAATTAAAGAAATTTTTCCTGAGAAAAAAATTCAAGAAGTTCCTTTTCCGATTTTGTCATATGAAGAAGCAATGAAAAAATATGGCAACGATAAACCGGATTTAAGAAACGACAAAAACGATAAAAATCTTCTTGCCTTTTGTTGGGTAGTGGATTTTCCACTTTTTGAGTGGAAGGAAAGAGAAAATCGTTGGGACGCAACTCACCACCCATTCACTGCTCCTAAACCAGAGGATATCGATTTTCTGTTTACCGGTGACCAAAAAGAGTTTGGAAAACTTCACGCTGACCAATACGATTTTGTCTTAAATGGATTCGAAATTGGTGGAGGAAGCATTCGAATAACTGATTCGAAATTGCAAACCAGGATTTTTGAAATCTTGGGTCACACTAAACAAGCTATTGAATTAAAGTTTGGTCATTTAATCAAAGCATTTACCTATGGTGTTCCGCCCCACGGCGGAATAGCTCCTGGAATTGACCGATTTTTAATGGCTGTGTTGGGCGAACCGACTGTTCGTGAAGCCATGGCGTTTCCCATCGGTGCTTCGGGACGAACTCCAGTCATGGATGCTCCGACAGAAATTGAAGACGAACAATTAAAAGAGCTTCATCTTAAAACTGCAACCAAAGATTAAATTTTTCGATAGAAATTTGCTACTATTGTGAGTGATGAAAAAACGTAAAAATCAACGGCTCGCTGTAACTCATTCTCCAGTTTCGCACCCAAAGCCAGAAGTAACAAAAACAATAGTTGTTCACAATTGGTTTGATATTTTTATCCGTGGGTTGGTCTATCTAACATTGCTAGTTACAATTTTTTTTATTCCTATTCCAGCCACTACATTTGTATCTGTGGCGGAAACTCCGGTGCCTACTGTTGATTTTGAAATTCCAATTCCCGATTATCCGGCAGTTGGAACTGAAAAGCCTCCGATTTTGTCAGCCAAATCATATTTAGTCGTTGATGGTCAATCAGCAATGGTTTTAGCGGCAAAAAATTCTTCAGAAAAACTTTATCCAGCTTCTTTAACAAAATTAATGACTGCCTTGGTGGCATTGGACTACTATTCACTAGACGAGATGTTTTTTGTCAAGCGTTTAGTTACTGTGCCCGATGAGTCAGAAATGGGCTTAGCAGTGGGTGACAAGCTCACCGTTCGTGATCTAATTTATGGATTATTAGTTCCTTCGGGAAACGATGCTGCTTATGCTCTTGCAGACAACTTTCCAGGCGGAATTGAAAACTTTATTTACGCAATGAATTTAAAGGCTAAACAATTGCACATGTATTCTACTCATTTTAATAATCCTAGCGGAATAGACACTGACAATCATCTCACTAGTGCAGAAGATATCCTACTTCTGGCACGATATAGTATGAAGAATCCTGAAATAAAACAAATTGTGGCCACCTCAGGAATAGTGCTTTCTGATGTAGATGGAAAAAAACACTATTACCTAAGTAATGTAAACAAACTTCTTGGTGTAGTTAATGGACTCGAGGGAATAAAAACCGGTCACACCGATCTCGCTGGATATTGTTTAGTTACCTCTACCACTAGAAAAGGTCACACCATTTATACCGTCGTACTTAATAGTGTTGATAGATT
>Ga0172371_10001856_pt1 | contig 33569 bp, 35 predicted proteins | sample Lak12m_FD_114543 | JGI IMG/M metagenome (GOLD analysis project Ga0172371, IMG submission 114543) | Freshwater microbial communities from Kabuno Bay, South-Kivu, Congo - kab_022012_12m | ecosystem: Environmental > Aquatic > Freshwater > Lake | place: Democratic Republic of the Congo: South-Kivu...
CTGATGATATTTACACAATTTCGCTTGGCAGCTTTTACTCCGGCAAAGCGCGGTCAATTTTCTTAAGGCTGGGTTTTGAAGGAACGGCTGCTGAGAGTGACATCCCTGTACAGATCGCCGTCAGAGGCAAGACCAACGGTGAGGCATTGCTTGAAGATAAAAAAAGCTTTTTATTAAAAAAGGTCACCTCTGAGGAAGAAGCTTCAATTGATGCAAACCAGATACTGATGCAGCGATTTGCATTGGTGGATATGGCTGACAAGGCGAACGAAGCATTGAAATGGGAAAGAGCCGGCGACCGCTATGGCGCATCCCAATACCTTAATAATTCAATCAATGAGCATGCTTTAAATATGCCGGCAGGGATGATGACCAAATATAGCCATCTGTCAGACGAGATGAGGATGGGGATGAATGAGGGAACGCGCAAACATCATCACAGGGAAGAATATGAAAACAAGCGCGGGCGGGACATGGTCAGAGATTATCTGCTGCAAATGGTCAACGGTCATTTGATCGCCCAGATCGAAGGCAAGAAAGTTCTGATCGATACAGGGATTCCCATCAGCATTGGCAATGAAACGGAATGGTATTTTCTCCATCAGGTCCGCCAACTTTCACAGGATTATATGGGTGTGACTTTAGACTATCTGAGTACTATGGTTGGAGTAAGGATCGACGTTCTGATGGGAATGGATATCCTGAAGTCGTTTCATATCCTCCTGGATCCGAGGGGCCGGCGGATCAATTTCAGCTCGCACAGACTTTTTAATACCAGCGAAGCAATCCCGATGAGGCAATTCATGGGAGTGCCCAGTACTGTTTTTAAGGTTGATGGACATGAGCAGCAAATGTTCGTAGATAGCGGCGCAAAGCTTTCCTATGTGAACCGAGCGATCGCATCGAATCATACCGCTGTCGGTAAGGAAAACGATTTTTATCCGACGTTGGGAGAATTTGAAACCGATGTCTTTGAAATCCCTTTCCAACTTGGAAATTCGAATTTTTCTCTTCGGTGCGGAGTGCTCCCTGATCTACTGGAAAAGACAATGCTATTGACCGGGAACAGCGGGATCATCGGGTCTGAACTTTTCGAGAAATGTATTCTTGACCTGGCATTTACTGAAGACACGATTTACTTTAAATAAATCTCGGGATTAAATCTCGGCATGATTTTGGAGATGAGTTTTAAAAAAATGCTCCAAAAATAAGGGCCTGATAATTGACGGTTCAATGCTCAAACAGCCACACTTAATAAATGGGTTGGCTGTCGGGAGACGGGAAAAGGGAATCTAAGAAAGCCAACTCAGCGAAGAACGGTCAAATACCGCTGGGCAAGCTCAAAGATGACGATGTCCGGTTGCTCACTATCAACCAGATCAAAGTCGACAGAAAAAGAATGAGCATAAACAATTCGAGAAAAGTGCTCTGACAGGAACGGGATCAGGGCATCTGAAAAAGAATCGCGGAAGATCAGCGCGCCTGGCAGCTGGTTATCGGGGATGGAGGAAATGATCATCCGGTTTGCTGCCTGATCCAATTCTGCATGGTCGGGGGTAAGGGGTATGAGGGAGATCGATCGTTCGATGAATCTCTCGTCATAGGGGAGGAAAGCAGCCAGGTCGCCGCTGAATGGCTGCAGATCCTCCTGATAATCCCCGATTGATGGGATTGTCAGCTGGTGAAAATCCATTTTGATCAGCGAGAGAATTTCCCTGGTTGCATGAAGGGCACCGGCAGCATTCCAATGAGTGTCAGTGCGGTGGTAAACCTGAGCGATACGGGCTTGGGACTTCAGAGAGCCGCGCAGATCCAGCACCGATAACGGCGTGGAGGCAAGTTCGAGCAAGACCTGATCAATGCGGCATCTAGTACCGGCTTTGACCCTATCCGGCAAATATTGCGGATAAATACTTTCCTTGTTCGGCGCAAATACCACATAAAACTTGATGCCCCTCTGGTTTAACTGATCGTTCCAATCCAAAAGGCGCGAGGTGATTCGCTGCAACTCACCGGCGGTAAACGGAGAGGTGCATTCGAAATCAGCAATATTATTTTCACCGGTATAGTACAACCAATCCTCTTTTCCGATCAGAACATTTGGAAAGTCGGTTTCGTGAAGAAAATGGAAACGAAAATTAATAAGCACATCCACCAACTGCTGATGCAGCAAGTGATGGTCTTCAAAATATGCTGAAAACGCCGACGGAAAATCAATCAAGGTTTTGGCGAGGGCTATTAAAGAATTTCGCTGCTGCGGGATGCCTGATCGTTCCCAGAATCCGGAGAGGTCGGGGGGCGGCGAGACAAGCGGGGCAGCAATGACCAGGATGAAAACGAAAAGGAGAAACAGGTTCGGAAGATTGCGCGGCATCAAAATTCTCCGTAGATAAAGGGCAGGTAGCTGGTGCCCGCCTGAACAATGATACCCGCAATAAAAAGCACCAAAGCAACTACCGTTTGCACCCAGTTAAATACACGAGCATCTCCAAATGAATGGTCTGGTGAAAAGCGTTTCTGCAGGGCTGGAATATTGGGAAAAGATAACAAGATGCCGGCAGCCAGAGCGCACCAAACCAGAGGCGACACCGGCGGATAAGCAGTAAATGTCAGCACCGCGGCAGGTTTGGAAAACCCACCAAGCGCTTTGAAATAATTCCAGGCGTAAGCAAGATCAGGCGACCGAAAGACCACCCATCCGAACATGATTACGGCAAGCGCATAGCCATGCTGAAGCGGAAGCCATAATTTTTTCAGCCATCTGCCAAAACGGCCAGATTCCAGAATGAGAGCGGCGCCCTGAATGAGACCCCACACAATAAATGGAGGAGTGATCCCGTGCCAAAGCCCGGTGAGCAGAAAAACGACGAGAATGTTCATGGGTTGTTTCAGCCAGGCGATCGAACGCCGCTTTAACTCCAGCGGGTAAAAGACATAATCGCGAAACCATTGGGACAGTGAAATGTGCCAGCGGCGCCAGAATTCGGTGATGCTGCGGGAAAGATAAGGGAAATTGAAGTTTTCACTGAAATTGAAACCCAGGGCTTGCCCCAATCCGATAGCCATATCGGTATAAGCGGAAAAATCGAAATAGATCTGAAGCGTATAACAGAGCAGCCCAAGCCAGGCGAGACCAGCAGGGAGGCGAAGCGGCGACTGCTTGAAGATCTCGCGACCGGTGATGAGCGCCAACTGGTCGGCGATGAGCGCTTTTTTGGCGAATCCAAGCATGAAACGGCGGAATCCTGCCGAGGTTTGAGTGAGGTCGATATTTCTCTGCTTAATCTGCGCTGCTATATTTTGAAACCGTTCGAGCGGGCCGGAAATGACTTTGGGAAACATCAAAAGATAATTAGTGACTGGTAGCAGCTGCGTGAAGCCAGCATCTTTCTGACTTGTGGCATCAATAAGCATGGAGATCACCTGCAAAGTGAAGAAAGAGAGACCGAGGGGGAAATGTGACGCACGCGGAAGAACCGACATGATCCAACCCGGAATATTTAATTCCGATAATGCTGCCAGATCTGGAAGCGATTGCCACCAGGCAACAAAAACCTTAAAAAGAATCAAACATGCAAGATCGACAGTCACCCCGAACATCAGCAAGCGTGATCGCTTTTGACTTTCCAGAGGAGCAGTTTTAATTGCACTCAGGATGAAATAATTGGTCAGCACCAGCCCAAAAATTAAAGGCGTATAAAGCGGATCGCTCCAAAGGAAGAATAAAAGGCTGAAAAGCAGAAGCAGGTAATTACGAATTCGAAACGGGCTGACAAAATACAGGATCAGGAAGACAGGAAGAAAGAGGAAAAGAAAGGTTGGAGAATTGAGCGCCATCATTGCTTATTATAAATGTAGCAAGGAGTTGGAAGGGATGGCGGCAGAAAAAGTAAAATATCGCGGTCAAGCAGAGATGATTTTGCATTGAGGAAGACATTTTTGCATTGCTGGAACAGTGATCCGATTGCAGCTGTATTAGCAAAACCTTGACAAAAATAACAGGGGAGAATATAGTTAACTACACTTAACTAATAAGTGATATTAATTATGTCAACACCTAAAACAATTAGCGCAGTTATTCAGGAATGGTCAGAAGTATTCATGCACCGATCGGGGAAAGAGTTTAGACATTTTATGGAAAGATCCAATCTATCCTTTTCTCAAGTCAATGTACTGATGAAACTGTTTCACGGAGTGAAGTGCGGCGTATCAAGGATCGGTGAAGAGATGGGAGTCAGTAATGCAGCTGCCAGCCAGGCAGTGGATCGACTGGTGCAGATGGGCATGATCGAACGTACTGAAGACCCAAGCGACCGCCGTTCCAAACGGCTGACGCTGACCCAGGATGGAAAAGCGCTGATCGAAAGCGGCATAAATGATCGAAGCCAGTGGATCAAAGACCTAGCAGTTACGCTGACAAAAGACCAACAGCAAACCATCATTGAGGCGTTGACCATCCTGACCGAAACCGCACGCAAGGATGAAAACTGACCAGGATTATTTCTGCGGAATCTTTCTGGAAAAAAATAATTGAGATAAGAAAACCCCCTAAAACCCCCTTGACTTACTTAAAAAGAACTGTAAAGGTATTTTTGGCCTTACACAAAATGGTAAAAGGAAATTGACCCTATGCTACGTTTGATCAAATATTTGAAACCTTATTTACTGCTGATCCTGATCGCGATCGGCCTGCTATTTGTGCAGGCTAACAGTGATCTGGCATTACCGGATTACATGTCCAGGATTGTCAATAATGGCATTCAACAAAGCGGGATCACGGTTGTGGTTCCATCTGCTATCCGGCAAAGCGAATTGGATAAACTGGCAACCTTTTTAAACGCTGAAGAAAAAACACTCGTACAGGCTGATTACTACCTGGTTGACAAAGGATCAATTGGCTATCCCATCCATGTAGGTCAATATCCTGTGCTATCCAGCGAGCCGATCTATATCCTTAAAACTGTTGATAAGAGCGAGATCGACAGGCTAAGCCCTGTCATGACAAAAGGCCTGGTGATACTCTCTTTCATTCAACAGGCTATGGCAGATCCTTCTAAAGCAGCTGCAATGGGCCAAGGGCTGGGCTTTGATCTGACGAAGCTGCCACCAGGCACGGATCTGTTTTCAATGATCGGAAAACTTCCTGAAGCGCAATTAATTGCCATGAGCAGCAGTATTAATGAAAAATTCAATGCTCTTGGCTCCAACCTGGCCGCGCAAATGGCAACCAGTGCTGTCAAAGCTGAATATATCGCTTTGGGCATGGATACAACAGCACTCCAAACCAGTTACATTTTAAAAACCGGGATCAGCATGCTGCTGCTGACCCTGCTTTCGGTGCTCTGCACAATCGCGGTCAGTTTATTGTCATCCCGGACAGCGGCAGGCCTGGCGCGCGATCTGCGCAGAAACGTATTCCAAAAAATCCAGAGTTTTTCCAATGCAGAATTTGATAAATTTTCAACCGCATCCCTGATCACCCGCTCCACGAATGATATTACCCAGATCCAGATGGTTGTAATGATCATGATGCGCATGATCATTTATGCGCCCATTATCGGTGTCGGTGGTGTGATCCGCGCGATTGGCAAGAGTTCATCAATGTGGTGGTTGATCGCTCTTGCAGTGATCGTTGTTCTAGGCTTGATCCTTATCATTTTTTCTATTTCTCTCCCCAAATTTAAGAGCATTCAGAAACTGATCGATCGGCTCAACCTGGTGACGAGAGAAAGCCTTTCAGGAATGATGGTCATCCGTGCTTTCAACAAGCAGCCTTTCGAAGAGCAGCGATTTGATACGGCCAACCAGGATCTGACCAAGACAAGCCTGTTCGTCAACCGAATCATGGTCGTGATGATGCCAATAATGATGTTTATTATGAATGTCCTATCTGTGGCGATCATCTGGGTTGGGTCTCATCAGGTAGCCGAAGCAACTATGCAAGTGGGCGATATGATGGCTTTTATGCAATACGCAATGCAAATCCTTTTTGCATTTCTGATGATGTCCTTTATGTTTATCTTGCTGCCCAGGGCTTCTGTATCGGCTGACCGCATTGCCGATGTTCTGGAAACCAGCCAGGAAATCCTTGATCCAAAAGAACCAAAAGAATTTAATCAGCCTTTTAATGCCACTATCGAATTTCGCGATGTCTGCTTTCGATATCCTGACGCTGAGGAATATATGCTGCAGGATATCAGTTTTACAGCCAAGCAGGGTGAGACAACAGCGTTTATTGGCACCACGGGCTCAGGTAAATCGACCATTGTCAGCCTGATACCGCGATTTTATGATGTGAGTGAAGGATCGATCCTTATCGACGGCATTGATATCCGCGAGGTTACCCAGCGGGATCTGCGTGAAAAGATCGGCTATGTTCCGCAAAAAAGCAATTTATTTTCGGGCACGATCGAGAGCAACCTTCTGTATGCCGATGAGAAAGCAAGCGAGGAAGATTTTAAAGTTGCCACTGATATTGCGCAGGCCAATGAGTTTATATTTACCAAACCGGAGGGACTGCAAGCAGAAATTGCCCAAGGCGGCATGAATGTATCCGGCGGCCAAAGGCAAAGGCTGGCTATTGCACGTGCGCTTGTTAAAAAGGCACCCATCTATATTTTTGACGACAGCTTTTCGGCACTCGACTTTAAAACTGACTCGGCTTTACGCAAAGCGCTTAACGAACATTTAGGATCGAGCACCTTGTTGATTGTTACCCAGCGTATTGCGACAATCAAGAATTCTGAACAGATCATCGTCCTTGATGAAGGCAAGGTGGTCGGCAAGGGCACCCATACCCAACTCATGAAAGACTGTGAAGTCTACCGCGGCATTGCGTTATCACAGCTTAGCCAGGAGGAATTGGCATGAACAACAAAAATACAACCCCTCCGACTGGAAATATGATGAATAGTAAAAATCCAAGCGCGGTACAAGGAATTGGCCAGCCGCGCAGGACAGGACCGATGGGCCATGGCGGACCAATGGCAATGATGAAAGGTGAAAAACCGCGGGACTTTAAAGGCACCATGGCAAAGCTGATCAATTACCTGGGGGCCTACAAGCTGGCAATACTCGTTGTGATGATCTTTGCCATCGCTTCCACGGTTTTTTCGATCATTGGGCCAAAGATATTGGGCAAGGCCACTACCAAGCTTTTCGAAGGTGTCATGGCCCAAATATCCGGCAACGGATCGATCGATTTTACTTATATTGGACAGGTTATTATCTTTGTACTCGGCTTATACCTGCTTTCAACACTTTTTGGATACATCCAAGGTTGGGTGATGTCTGGAATTTCAATGAATATCACTTACCGATTTCGTAAAGATATATCGCAGAAGATCAACCGCATCCCGCTCAAATATTTTGACGGGACGAACCATGGCGAGATACTCTCGCGAGTGACCAATGATGTTGATACGGTCAGCCAAACACTCAATCAGAGCTTGTCGCAGGCAATTACTTCAGTAACTACCGTCCTCGGTGTGCTGGTAATGATGCTTTCCATCAGCTGGCAGATGACGCTGGTGGCACTGGTGATCTTACCCATGTCGTTCTTAATCATAAGTATGATCGTCAAGAAATCGCAGGTTTACTTTAAGCAACAGCAAGATTACCTCGGGCATGTCAACGGTTTGGTGGAAGAAATGTACAGCAGCCATACTGTGGTCAAAGCTTTTAATGGTGAGGAAAAAAGCAACGAAAAGTTCAATGGCCTCAACGACACACTAACTAACTCTGCCTGGAAATCACAGTTCCTCTCAGGCCTAATGTTCCCAATCATGAACTTTGTTGGAAACCTGGGTTATGTAGCAATCTGCATCCTAGGCGGTTTCCTCGCAACCCGGAACCTTATCACCATTGGGGATATCCAGGCATTTATTCAGTACGTGCGCTCCTTCACCCAGCCCATCACCCAGATAGCCAATATCTCAAATATTTTCCAACAGACAGCTGCAGCGGCTGAACGTGTGTTTGAATTTTTAGCTGAAGCTGAAGAAACACCTGAAACTACTAATCCGGTAAAACTGGTGAAGGTTGAAGGACAGGTGGAATTCAAGGACGTTCAGTTCGGCTATGATCCTGAAAAAATCATCATCAATGACTTTTGCGCGTCAGTTAAACCCGGGCAAAGGATCGCCATTGTCGGACCGACCGGTGCAGGAAAAACCACCATGGTCAAGCTTTTGATGCGCTACTACGATGTCAACAAGGGGGCAATACTCGTAGACGGCCATGATATCCGTGATTTTACCCGTGCTGACCTGCGCAAGATGTTCGCAATGGTTTTACAGGATGCCTGGCTTAATAACGCTTCGATCATGGAGAATATCCGTTACGGCCGCGCAGATGCCAGTGACGAAGAAGTCATCCAGGCTGCAAAAGCTGCACATGTAGATCATTTTATCCGGACACTAACTGATGGCTATAATATGGTGCTCAATGAGGAAACGAGCAACGTTTCACAGGGACAGATGCAGTTGATCACTATTGCCCGTGCCATCCTTGCGGATCCCCGGATCCTGATCCTGGATGAAGCCACAAGCTCTGTTGACACACATACCGAAGTCCTCATCCAGAAAGCAATGGGAAGCCTGATGAAAGGACGCACGAGCTTTATCATTGCACACCGCCTTTCGACCATCCGCGATGCTGATATGATCCTGGTCATGAATAAGGGCGATATTGTTGAACAAGGCAGCCATGAAGAACTGCTGGCACGAAAAGGATTCTATGCCGAGCTTTACAACAGCCAGTTTGAAAATATCGAAGCAATTTAGAAAAAGCCTCATTAAGGAAGTCAGACATGACTCAAAGTAAACTACAACCCAATTCAAAAATGTGCTTTATTTGCGGTCTCGAAAATCCAGTCGGGCTGAAACTTCGAATTTTTGAAGTTGAACCAGGGAGAGTGGAAAGCACTTTTACCGCCCCCGAACATTTTCAGGGTTACCCCGGCGTGCTTCACGGCGGGATCATCGCGACCATCATTGACGAGATCAGCGGACGGGCGCTGCTGGGTTCGGTGGAAAAACCGCGTTTCATGTTTACGGCTAAACTGGAAGTTAAATACCGCAAGAATGTACCGATCGGGAAACCGTTAAAACTGGTGGGTAAAGCCGGGCAGGACAAAGGCTTTAGCGCCGAAAGCTGGGCGGGGATCTATGACGCTGAAAGCGGAGAACTGCTTGCCGAGGGCAATACCTTATTGGTCAATGTGCCAGAGGAAAAGCTGGAAATTGCCAATCTGGCGGATATGGGTTGGAAGGTTGATCCGGAGTAAAAAATATAACCAGGTGAGGGTCAGGCTTAGAAAAAAGGATTGACTCTTAATAGATCAAATCAAATCTTTACCAGTCTGACATTATGCCCTGTTGAGGCAATAAATCTTTTAATATCCTGAAGTGAAATGACCAAGGTGGCCGTGTTGACTAAGGGATGGCACTGAAGGAAATCCGCCTCCCAAAGGTCCTTATCGACAAGAACTTCGACCCTGCCTTCCGGGTCGTTGACCAAGGCCATCAAAGAAACCGCGCCGGGGCTAATGCCAAGATATTTCAAAAGCCGCTCGGGCGAGGCGAGCGAAAGTCCAGAAAGACCCAGGGAGACCGCCAGGGATTTGATGTCTAATGCTTTTGAATCTGGCAGAGAAAGCAAGAAATGGCGATGGCCTTTGCGGTCACGCAGAAAAAGGTTTTTTGCAGAAGCGCCTGCAAGCGGCGGGATCAAACGGCGCGCTTGCTCACTGGTAAAAACAGCAACATGCTCGTGGTATTCATATTGAATTGAAAGCTGCTTGAGGTATTGAAGTAAGGCAGACAAATCCATAGTTGGAAAAGTTTACCATTTTCCTTCTTTCAAAACAATAATTATTCATGAAAAAATCTTTAAAACGATGCTCTTGACAAATAATGAAAAAATGCTATACTGGGGTATAGTATAAAAATACGGAGATAGATAATATATGCCTTTATATGAATATCGCTGCAATGATTGCGGGGAAGCATTTGAAAAAGTGGTTCGCTTTCTGGACGCTGATCTAACCCCAGCTTGCCCGAATTGCGAAAGCCCGGATACGAATAAGTTGATCTCAACCACGGCATCTTTTGGAAAATCCGAAGCGGCTGCTGCCAACTTTTCTGGCAGCAGCTGTGGTTCGGGCGGGAGGTTTACCTGAGCAGGGTAAATCGATACCGGCCGTGCGCCGGCAAGAAAACTGGGTGATCAAATGAAAATTTATAATCCCGAAACGAAAGACACACTGATCCAGCGTTTGAGACGGATCGAAGGCCAGGTTCGCGGTGTTCAGGGTATGCTGAACGAAGAACGCGACTGCCGGGAGATCATGCAGCAACTTGGCGCGATCCACTCGGCGGTACAGTCCACCAGCCGTGTCTTTTTGCAGGATTACGCGACGGCCTGCCTGGCTGAAATGGAGGAGGTTCCGGATTCTGGCGATGGAAAGAATTCCAAAGCGAAACGGGAAAAAATGGTCCAGGATATGATCGCGCTACTGGATAAAACCCCCTGAATGAATGATGAATGACATAAATAGGCAACCAGAGAATATCAAAAAATCAAGCCAATATGATGTGCTTGTCATCGGCGGTGGGCCTGCCGGTGTCACCGCGGCCATTTACACATCGCGCGCTGATCTCAGGACATTAGTCATCGATAAGGGCTTAACCTCAGGTGCGCTGGGAATAACGAACAAGATCGTAAACTACCCAGGCGTTATGAATGAGCTAAGCGGGGCTGAATTGCTGGAAAGGATGCGCGGCCAGGCGCGTTCGTTTGGAACTGAATTTGCCACGGACAGGGTGATCGGTGTTGACTTACTTGCAGATGAAAAAACTGTATTTGGCAATACTGGAACATACTCCGGAAGATGTGTGGTTATCGCCACGGGATCGATGGGACGGGGGATACGTGTTAAAGGTGAGGACGAACTGCTGGGGCGCGGCGTTTCATACTGTGCCACCTGTGACGCGGCATTCTTCCGGAATAAAGAGGTCCTGGTCGCGGGCAACAATGATGAGGCGATCGAGGAAGGGCTGTATCTAACAAAGTTCGCCAGCAAGGTTCATTTTTTGTCCCCGACAACCGAACTTAAAGCGCCTCAGACGCTCACTGAAGAATTGAACGCAAATCCAAAGGTAAAACTTTACAAAGAAGCCAAACTGCTGGAGATCTTCGGTAATGAGCATGTTGAGGCTGCCAGATTTGAACTGAAAGGCGAACCTGAACAGACCATGCCAATCGCAGCTGCGTTTGTATACCTGCAGGGCGGGAGGCCGATAACGGATTATCTGCAAGGTCAACTTGAAGTGAGCGAAACCGGATGCCTGGTGGTTGACCGCGAATTCAAGACCGCTGTTGAGGGAGTATATGCAATAGGAGATGTTCTATGTAATCATGTGAAACAGGTTGTGATCGCGGCTGGCGAAGGCGCAGTGGCGGGGATGGCAGTTGAAAAAACGCTGCGCGGCCGTAAGCAGATCAAAGCCGATTGGGCAAAATAATTTAAAAAGATCAAAAAATTTAAATGGAGAAACTGCAATGAGTGAACCAATTCATGTAACAGATGCGGAATTTGAAAAGACGGTATTGAAATCAACCTTGCCGGTGATCGTGGATTTTTGGGCGCCCTGGTGCGGACCCTGCCGGATGGTTGCCCCGATCCTTGACAAGATCGCCAAGGAGCAAGATGGAAAACTTGTCGTTGCGAAAGTCAACACAGATGAAAGTTCAGAATGGGCATCCAAATACGGCGTGCAAGGTATCCCCACCATGCTTTTCATAACAGGCGGCAAGGTCATCCAAACCCAGGTTGGTGCGCTGCCAGAAGCCATGCTAAAGCAGATCGTGGACCAATTCCTTGAAAAAGTGGCAGTGGTGAAATAAGGATTCGTTTTCACTGCAGAAGAAATTTTAAAAATTAAAAGAACCGCACATTGATTTCTTTGAAATGTGCGGTTTTTAATCATCTGTTATCCAAACGATATTATAAAAAATCAATCACGCATTCAATTGATCCAATAATTCCAGGAGTTCAGAATTCTTGGGTAGGTCGGACATTGAATGACCGTAATGGACAAAGCGGGCAATACCGGCTTTATTCACAATTACTTGTGCCGGCATACGACCCAGCTTAAAGAGATTTATTTCCTGCCCGAAAAGTTTCAGGACGCTGGCTTTTGGATCGGGCAGACCGATGAAAGGAAGATCGTTATCACGCCAATAAGCTTGAAAGGTATTGGCATTTTCCGGACCGATGACGATAACCTGGGTGTGGCGATTAATAAATTCAGAATAATCAAGACGCAACTGCGCCAAATGCGCGCGGCAGAAAGGTCAGGTAAAACCGCGGTTAAATACCAGCAAGACATTGGATCGGCCTTTGAAATTTGAGAGCTGCACGCGTACACCCTGAAAATCATTCAAAATGAAATCGGGGGCAGGGGTGTTGATGGCAACTTTTGGCATGGGTTGTTTCCTATTTTACAATATCGACAGTAGGATTCAGAATCGTGGTGGGAGAATCAATATTTAAGAATTTTTTAAAGTTGTTGTAAGCCCGTGTTCCCATTGTGCTGTTATGAGTACCACCGAGATCAATGGGTATTCGGTCAATTTCCTGGTGTTCAAGCGCTCGAAGGACGCGTTCGCGTGATTTCAATAAATTCATAAAAAAAAATACCTGATCCAAAGTTGGTATGGAAGAATTATAAAATCATCTATTGAATAATACAAAACTGGAGCAAACCCCTATTGACTTTTCATGAAATCGATATACCCCATATCCACATCCACAGAAAATAACTCAACACGCAGCCGATCGCCCACATCCTGGCCTTCAAATCCTTTAACTAGTTTACCTTCTACAGGTATCGAGAAGAGGCGCACCCAGGTACCTTTACCTGAATGACGGGTCCATCCTGAAAAGAAACGATACGCTGATACTATAATCCTTTCATACAAGTTGAAAAAATGATGGAGAGTTCAGATGAAGCCCATTAGCCGAAGACAACAATAAATTAGAATGGCTGAGCAAATATCAATGGTTAATGACTACTGGTCAATTGGTGCAAAAGACCTGACGGCTGTGCTTCAATCCGATAATGAGGGAATTTCTCAAGCCGAAGCGGCAGTCAGACTCCATCGATATGGATTAAATTCTCTGGAGACAAAAAAACGTTCATCGACCTTTGGATTGTTATTGAGCCAGTTCAAGAGCCCGCTCGTTCTTATTTTGATCTTTGCATCCATTTTTTCTGCTTTTGTGGGAGAGTGGACGGATGCGGTCATTGTCTTGGCTGTAGTGATCGGAAGCACAACCCTTGGTTTTATCTAGGAATATCGAGCTGGCAATGCGGTAGAAAAACTGCGCTCACAGGTGACGATCAAAGCGAACGTCTTGCGGGATGGCAAACTCCAGACGATCCTCTCTGAGCAAGTAGTTCCTGGTGATGTTGTACTGCTTTCGGCCGGCAGTCTGATCCCGGCGGATGGAATTGTGCTGGAAACCAAGGATTTTTTTGTCAATCAGGCAGTGTTGACCGGCGAAACGTTCCCAATGGAAAAAAGCCCGGGAGCTGTCTCGGCAAAAGCCAGCCTGGCAGAACGGATCAACTGCGTATTTATGGGAACAAGTGTCAGAAGCGGTACTGCACGCGTATTGATCGTTCAAACAGGAAGGGGGACTGTTTTCGGCCAGATATCAAATAAGCTGAACCTGCGCCCAAGCCAGACCGAGTTCGAGCGCGGCATTCTAAAATTTGGCAACCTACTAACACAGGTCATGCTGGTAATGGTCATTGTAGTTATGGCCATCAATATCTTCCTTCACAAACCCCCCATTGATTCACTGCTATTTGCACTCGCCCTGGCTGTGGGACTTGCGCCTGAACTATTGCCCGCTATCATCAGCATCACATTGGCGCACGGCGCCCAACAAATGGCCAAAAGGGGCGTGATCGTTCGGCGGCTGAACTCGATAGAAAACTTCGGGAGCATGGATGTGCTGTGTACTGACAAGACCGGTACACTGACTCAAGGTGTTGTGCACCGGATGGTGCATTTGATCCAAAAGGAGAGCACTCAAAATCGGTCCTGTATTTTTTTTATTTAAATTCACAATACCAGACCGGGATGAGCAACCCTTTGGATGACGCCATCGGCGCTTTCGCCAAAGAAGCGAAACTGGAGATTAGCTCTGAACAAAAAGTGGATGAGATCCCCTATGACTTTGTACGCAAACGCTTGAGCGTGGTTACAGAGACATCAGAAGGAAAAAGGACGTTGATCACCAAAGGTGCACTTGAAAATATTCTGATGATCAGCAGCAAGGTAACGGTTGGGAAGGAAGCCGTTATACTGGATGCCACTAAAAGGAAAGAAATTAAAAAACGTTTCAGCGAATGGAGCGAAAAAGGGTTTCGGGTTTTGGGGGTGGCAACAAAGACGGTGGCAATTCAAGATGATGTTTACACACGATCAGAAGAGAAAGACCTTTGTTTTATCGGATTTCTTCTTTTCTTTGATCCGCCCAAGGTCGATGTGGAACAAATTATTACAGATCTCAAAAACCGGGGTGTACAGATCAAGATCATCACTGGTGATAATGAAAAAGTGGCACGGCATGTGGCAGAAGCTGTCCATTTACCCATACACCGTTTGTTGACTGGTGCTGAACTTAATGCAATGTCTGATGATGCACTCTGGCATGCCGCTGAACGCACAACGATCTTTGCGGAAGTTGACCCAAACCAGAAAGAGCGCATTATTCTGGCCTTGAGAAAAACCAAACATGTCGTTGGATATATGGGCGATGGCATTAATGATGCCCCGGCGCTGCATGCTGCCGATGTGGGCATTTCCGTGGATACGGCTGTGGATGTGGCCAAAGATGCCGCCGACTTTGTGGTTTTAAAACAGGATCTGGATATCTTAAAGGAAGGGATCGATGTAGGGAGGGTAACCTTCGCGAACTCACTCAAATATATACTGACGACGATCAGCGCCAACTTTGGCAATATGTTCAGTATGGCAGTGATTTCCCTTTATTTGCCTTTTCTGCCGCTGCTGGCTTCGCAAATTCTGCTTAATAACTTTTTATCCGATATTCCTGGCACTGCCATTGCGAGCGATAATGTAGATCCGGAATGGGTGGCAAAACCGCGCCGCTGGGATACCATCTTCATCAGAAGATATATGGTGCTGTTTGGACTGGTCAGCTCAATCTTTGACCTTTTGACCTTTGCTGTTCTATTATTTATTTTTCATGCTTCGGTAGATGAGTTCCGAACAGGATGGTTCCTCGAGTCCTTATTAACAGAATTAGTGATCGCGCTGGTTGTACGAACGCGCCGGGTCTTCTTCCGCAGCCGGCCTGGCAAACTACTGCTTGTGAGCACGATCATCATCATCAGTATCGCGCTTGCGCTGCCTTATCTGCCAATCAATGCGCTGTTCGGATTTATACCTCTGCCAGCGCCGCTCCTTTTGAATATCATCGGATTGACTATTTTATACATGCTGGTTGTGGAAGCAGCCAAAAAGTATTTTTACTCCCGGGCAGAAAACAAAGTAGATTGAAGTTTATTTAAGCTCATTGCGCCAGGCAAGAATCGCTTTAGTATGTTCCGGGTAATGACTGTAGGTATCCAGCCGAATACGGCGGCGGAAGCGCGTTTCAGTCGTGAACATTTCCTCCGGCGCGCCCGAGATATACGCGACAAGTTTCTTATGGGTCATTTCTGATTGTTCAAGGATCTCGGATAGCGTTAAAGCGCGTTTCTTTTCGTTCATAAGCGCATTGAACTTATTCAACCCGCCATAAAGGTCCTTGTAGCGAGGCAGCTTATCCCCATGCAAAATAAGCGCCAGCGCTTTCAGAGCTTCCTCTTCCCAGGTAGTGACATGACCTATATTGTCTTTGATCGACCATTCTCCAACGACACCCGGCTGTTGAATCTGGGCTTCAGGAAGGCCAAGGTAAGACTCCTTGAACTCCGTCCAAGCTTTTTCAAGAGTGAGAATAAGCTGTTGTTTTTTCATTTTCATTTCCCTGAGAGATGACCTGGTTACTTACATTTAATAAAAGAGAACCATTTCCAGGATTATAAAATAAACCGCCTGAAGGGCAAGTTTAGGCGGAATTAATCGTAAGCAGAAAATCTTATTTGGTTAATTTGCTTAGGGGGATACCCAGCGCTTTTGCCACCCCCTGGCCATAGTTGGGATCGGCTTTAAGGCAATTACCAATATGGCGGATCTTGACCATTTCAGGCGCGTCTCCCATCGCACGTGCAGTGTTATCAAATAGCACCTGTTTTTGATTGGAGTTCATCAGATTAAAAAGTTTGCCAGGCTGAGTGTAGTAATCATCGTCATCCTCGCGGAAATCCCAGTGATCGGCTGCACCTTCCAAATGAAGCGGGGGTTCGGCAAAATCTGCCTGCTGTTCCCATTCGCCGTAGCTATTAGGCTCATAACCCAAAGTGCTACCATGGTTTCCGTCAACGCGCATTAAACCATCCCGGTGGTATGAATGGGTAGGAACCTTGGCTGAATTTACCGGGATCAGATGGTGATTGACACCCAGGCGGTAGCGCTGTGCATCGCCATAGGAGAACAAGCGCCCTTGAAGCATTTTATCTGGAGAAAAACCAATCCCAGGGACAACATTCGCCGGATTAAAGGCGGCTTGTTCAACCTCTGCAAAATAATTCTCTGGATTGCGGTTCAACTCCATCACTCCAACCTCGATCAAGGGGAAGTCCTTTTTAAACCAGACCTTGGTCAGATCGAATGGGTTATAAGGAAGGGCAGCTGCCTGTGCTTCTGTCATTACCTGAATGAACATTTTCCAGCGGGGAAAATCACCTTTCTCGATCGCTTGCATAAGGTCGCGCTGATGACTTTCGCGATCCTTACCAACCAAAACCTCGGCTTCCGAGTCGGTAAGATTCTTAATTCCCTGCTGGCAAACCCAATGGAATTTGACCCAATTCCGTTCTCCCCTGGCATTGATCATACTGAATGTATGAGAACCAAACCCATGCATATGCCGGTAGCTGGCAGGAATACCACGATCGCTCATCGTGATAGTGACCTGATGCAGGGCTTCAGGCAAATTGGTCCAAAAATCCCAGTTATTCCTGGCACTGCGCATATTGGTATGTGGATCACGTTTAACTGCATGATTGAGATCAGGAAATTTCAGTGGATCTCTCAGGAAGAAGACCGGTGTATTATTTCCAACCAGATCCCAGTTGCCCTCGTCGGTGTACATTTTTACAGCGAAACCACGGATGTCTCTTTCAGCATCCGCTGCGCCGCGCTCTCCCGCAACGGTAGAAAAGCGCACGAAGAGTTCGGTTTTTTTGCCAATCTTTGAAAAGACATTGGCTTTTGTAAAGCGGGTGATATCCTGGGTAACGGTGAAGGTGCCAAACGCACCGGAACCCTTGGCATGCATACGGCGCTCAGGGATCACTTCCCGATCAAACTGTGCCAGTTTTTCGAGGTACCAGACGTCCTGAAGCAGCATTGGACCGCGCTTGCCAGCTGTCATTACGTTCTGATTGTCGGGGACTGGCGCCCCAGCATTGGTGGTAAGTTTCTTATTCTTGTTGTTCATGTTTTTCCCTTTCCTGATTACTTATTATTCGTCATCGAATCGCTGCTGTTTATCTTTGAAAGCAGAAATATTATAAAAAATTAGCAGAATAATGTTCTTTATAGATAATGATTATCTGAAAATTCGAATTTTTTTTACCCCTTTTTATCAATTGAAGCGCGACAATCCTTGCAAAGACCATAAAAAATTTGTTGGGGGCGGGTAATTTGAAAGCCATATTTACTTTCAATTTCGTTATTAAGTTCACCGATTGACTTTATTTCATCCCCATCCAGAATCATTCCGCAACACTCGCAAATAAGATGCGGATGAGGAAAAGGATTGGCACCATCATAACGGCTGTCGCCATGGAGATCGATCTCAAGCACTTCACCTTCTGCTTTGAGAAGCGCGAGGGTTTTATAAATAGTTGCCAGACTAACTGAGGGAAATTGGATTCGCAGTTTTTTAAATAACTGAGATGCGTTTGGGTGGCCTTCTGAAACTGAAATCAATCGAGCCAATGCGATACGATGTGATGTCAGGCGGCTTCCACGTTGTTGAAGTTTGGAGATTAATGTTTTATATCGAAGTTCAGGGTCTGTTTTCATAAAGGATAATTATTCTTTACAAAGAACAATTATCCTTTATTGTATCACAAATATTAATAAATTAAGTTTAAACAAAACTTGAATCAATGGATCATATTATTTATGATGTTCTTCTTCAGCCGCATCCGCATCTGCTTTGGTCTTATGGATAGTTCCATCCGGATGATTGGGCGGGGCATAGACAGTATAGAGTTTCAGTTTATCGGTTTTTGATGTATTCAGCACATTGTGGTAGGTACCTGCAGGAACAACCACCGCTTCACCGTTCTTTACTATATGTTCTTCAGCATCGTTGAAAATGAATTTTGCTTCACCTTCTTCGATGCGGAAGAATTGATCTGTACCTGGATGAACCTCTCTGCCAATCTCCTCACCACCTTGAAGACACATGACAACCAACTGGCAATGCATTCCAGTGAACATCACCTGCCGAAAATAATTGTTTTTAAGTGTTTGTTCTTCAATATTGCCAACATAACCGATCATATACTGCCTCCTTTTCCAATAACAAATTTGATAATATCCTTTATTGATTATATGAGATTATCATCGGTAAATAACATTCAAACTTGGTAAGTTAGGATTCCCCACTTTTATTAAAGGCGAATAATTAGTAGCTTGCCAAGATTGATATTCACACGCTTGAAAAAATGTTTATGATATATTAAAAATCACCGTCCAAAATTTGAAAATGATCCAGGGAGGGTCACTTCAATGAGACAGCAACCCTCAAAACTCAGGTTGGGTGCTTTTTATGCAGTCTACTTGCTGCTGATCGGGGCAGTGTTTTTCAGGATGATCCCTCATTACTTCAGAACACAATATCAATGGGTGATCATCGGATTACTTTTCACCTTTCTGGTTCTATTTCTTTCCGAACGCTTTTTTGCCAAAATACCTGATGCGTTCATCCACTCTATTTTTGTATTTGAACTCGCAATCATTCTAGCTTTACTTATCACCCCTTCTGACACCGCTCCAAAGGATTATTTTACAAACCTGGTTCTTCCCTTATGTGGTCTGGCCGTATGGAACCTGCCGGAAAAAATCGCGAAAAGATGGGTTATTGGATTCTGCCTTTTCTGTTTTTCAACCATGATGATCTACTATGGCAATTTGGAAGGATTAAGCTTTGGATTAACCTATGTAGTCGGCTGCCTGCTTATCGCGATCCTGGGCTTGGTCACTTTGCGAGCTGACCAGGCACGAAACGAAAGCCAGGCCTTGCTGGCAGAACTGCAAGTTGCCAACCAAAAACTCCGGGATTATGCCCGGCAGATCGAGACACTTGCGGCGGCTGAGGAACGCAACCGGCTTGCACGCGAACTGCACGATTCGGTCTCGCAAACGATCTTCAGTATGAACCTAACCGCCCAATCTGCGCGGATTCTAATAGACCGTGATCCTGAAAGGGTGGCTGGATTGTTAGACCACCTGCAAACACTTTCACAGAACGCTTTGGGCGAGATGCGATCCCTCATACAACAGCTCCGCCCCCATTCTTTAATAGAAAACGGGCTGCCGTCAGCATTAAGAGATCACGCTGCTGAACGACTTGAACAGGATAACCTTAAAGTTGAGGTGCAGGTAAAAGGAGAGGGGCACCTTCCAGCGAATGTTGAAGAAGGGTTATTCCGAATCGCACAGGAAGCCCTTAACAATATTGTCAAGCATGCAAAAACTGACAAGGCAACAATCCTATTGAATTTTGAAAATGACCTGGCGTCGCTGACCATTGAAGACCAAGGCGCCGGATTTGACCAAGCTTCAGCAAAATCTGCAACCGGACACATGGGACTTTCGAGCATGCGAGAGCGGGTCGAAGCTCTGGGTGGGACTCTGGTTATTGAAACTGCACCAGGCAAAGGAACGCGTGTCAGAATCGAGATTAGAACTACCAAAGATCTAAAACTGGACGCTCTACGAGATATGGATAACCAAAGAACGGGCAAGGAGGCAGAAAATGCCTGAAAAAATGATCACAGTATTGATCGTCGATGACCACACCATTGTGCGCCAGGGATTGCGAACACTGCTCGAACTGATGGATGACATTGAGGTTGCTGGTGAAGCCCCCAATGGAAAGATCGCTGTTGAGATGGCGGCCAAGCTCCATCCAAATGTGATCTTAATGGATCTGATGATGCCAGAAATGGATGGGATCACTGCTATACAAAAAATATGCGAACGAGAAAGCAACACAAGGATCATCGCATTAACCAGTTTTTTGGAAGATGGCAATATTATCCCTGCTATCCGGGCGGGGGCGACCAGTTTTCTCCTTAAGGATGTGTCACCGACTGAGCTTGTTGAAACGATCCGAGCCGCTTCTCGGGGTGAGGCGCGGCTGCACCCCAACGTCGCTCGAAAACTAATGGACCAGGTGACAACGCAACCTTCAAGCCCAACCGTTCCAACCAGTGATATCACCGACAGGGAACTGGAGGTGATCCAATTGGTGGCTAAAGGGATGAGCAACAAAGAGATCGCCAGCGCGCTTGTGATCAGTGAAAAAACCGTCAAATCACATGTCAGCAGCTTATTAAGCAAATTTAATTTGAACGACAGAACCCAACTGGCGATATACGCACTTAAAAATGGGCTCGTGAAGGAATAATCTCCATACTTAATAAATTAGGTCTTAAGACCTCCGACTGATGTAGTCATCCCCAAGGCTGGTTAAAAAACCAGCCTTTTGTTTTTATTTAAACCATACGCAAGCCCGATGACTCTGAGAAGTGTGAAGGCTATGATGATAGCGAAATCAAATGATGAAAGGAAATGAAAAATGAACACAACCACAAATCAGAAGGTCTTCTCAGTAAACGGACGGCTGCAGGCAATTTGGATCGAATCCATCCTTGTGCAAGCCGGTGTCCCGGTCAGCTTTCGCAATTCAAAGGCAGGCGCTTATTTAGATGTTTTTGTCCCTGCCGAAAATGTTTATGACGCGAATATCATCCTGTATCCCGAGCACCCTGGCAAAGGGATCAGGAACGCTTTTGCGAACCTGTGAGAGATCAAATCTTCCGCAGTTATTTAGAGGCCAGAAATGAAAAATAAAACCAGGATCCTGATCGTTGATGACAATGCGGATGTACGAGCTGACCTTCGGGTGCTGCTTAACCTGGCGGAAAAGACCGAAGTCATTGGAGAAGCTGCTACAAGCCGGGAGGCGATCCTGCTCACGGAATCACACCACCCGGACATCATCGTGATGGACCTGGAAATGAGCAGGGCTAATTCGGAAGAAAAGATTTTCGGCGGGATTGAATTGGATGGAATCCGGACAATACAAAATATCAAAGAAAGCCAACCCGAAACTCTGATCTTTGTTTTAACAGTTCACGATTACGACCAGGCAGTTAAGGCAGCAAAGGAGGCAGGCGCCGATGCTTTTTTGGTTAAGGGCAGGGATACAGCGCAATTATTGGAATTGATCAAAAATTTACAAAATAATGAAATTACCAAGATGGCAAGTAAAAATTCAAAATAAACAAATAAAGAAAAATAAGGAGAATGAAATGGAAAACACAAGTGAAATGAAGATTAGAGGAAAGATAGATAGCAAGATCCTGGAAAACACCAAAGCGGCAGCATCCAGCCGAATGGCGTACATTGACGTGGTGCGATTCTTGCTGATCGCTCTGGTGATCATGGTGCATGCAGCTGTAACTTATGGGTCAGCAGGCAGTTGGACGTATGTGGATTCCAAATCCACCAATGAAATGACATCCGCATTGCTCACCTTTTTTGTGATGTACAGCCAATCCTTTTTTATGAGCCTGTTCTTCTTTTTCGCTGGATTTTTCACTCCCGGCTCCTACGACAAAAAAGGGACATTAAAATTCTGGAAGGACCGAATTGTTCATTTGGGAATCCCGATGGTCCTCTACACCTTCTTTCTCAGCCGAATTCCCAATTATATGGATGATGTTGTAAATAATGGCGAAACTGCAACTTTTTGGAAGTACAGCGCCAGGACATTTATTTCAGATGCCGATGAAGGGCCGACCTGGTTCTTATTCGCACTGCTTGCGTTTACCATCGTCTACACCATTTGGCGCCTGATAAGTCGGTCGGTCAAAAATCAGGACCAAGCCGCAAAACATATATCCGCTCCGAATAACCAGACCTTGATCATCGTGGCATTTTTGATAGCGGCTGCAATGTTTGCAATCGGACAGATCCTGCCGATCATTGAGCCGGTTGACATATTTGGTGTTTTCTCGCTCCTGATCGGTTTCTTCCCCTTCTATATCGTTATCTTTGTGGGAGGCATACTGGCATACCGCAATAACTGGCTGACCGAGATGCCTGCAGATATGCTGCGCTTCTGGAAATGGCTCTCGCTTGGGTTGATCGTATTCCTGCCGGTATTCATCATATCCACCGGTGCGTTAGAGATCGAGATCGATCCTTACATGAGCGGCATGAACTGGCGCTGCGCGATTATGAGCCTGTGGATGGGGATGGCATGCATCTCGTTCTGCACGACACTAACCCTGTGGATGCGTGAAAAGATCCATTCGGGCAGCAAGCTGACATCTTTCCTGAGCTCAAATACCTTCACCGTATATCTTATCCACCCTATCGTCCTGGTTGCTTTCACTGTCGCCATCCGGAATCTCGCAATAAATCCGCTTGTCAAATTCTCACTGGCTTCGATCTTCACAGTAATTGCCTGTTATGTACTGGCAACGATCATTAAGCGCATTCCAGTAGTGAAAGAAATGCTTTAAAGAATTCCAATTAATAAACCTGCGGGATTGCCTTTGCAGCCCGCAGGTTTTTGTTTTAATTTTAAAATGCAATCTGATTATTCTGTACGCAATTTTCGAACAACCTGCATAAAATCCTTTACCCGGGCTGCGTCCACCCCATTCCACAGATTTCCATCTTTTTTAAGTGCACTGCCAACAATGGCACCATCTGCCACCCCAAGCTGAGTAGAAACATTCGAAGATTTGACTCCGGTACTGACCAGGACAGGAATGTCTGAATTCAATTCCTTTACCGCGATGACACCATCAAGCGATGCTGCTTCACCTGGCTTAAGGCCGGCTATGCAAAGTGCGTCTGGCCTGGCATTAAAGATGGTTGATCGGATCTGGTCTTTCAGCGAACGGTCGCCCAAATAGACTGCTGCTTCGGGAACAACCTCGAATAACAGCCGAACGGATTCAGCTTTGATCTGCCTCTGATGACGCGCCGTTTTCCCAAAATTCGTATTCCAAAGGCCAAAATCACTTGCGTAAACGCCAGTAAATACTTCCCAGGCAAAATCCGAGTTCACCGCTGCTGCCAGATCAAGCGTGGCCATGGGGCTCCAAATGACATGCACGCCGAAAGGCACGCGAATCGCATTGCGCACCTGTCCAATGAGCGCCGCCATGGCAACCGCAGTTACTGGTTCAGGATCAAGCATCCAGGGCAGACTGCCTTCATTAGAAAGCATGATGCCATCAATGTCGCCCTCCTGAAGCGCTTCGATATCCTGGCGAAGCAATTCTGCAGCCTGCCTGACCTCGGTTGAGGACAGGTATCTGGGATCTCCCGGCAGCGGCTTAAAATGCGCCATCCCGATGATCGGTTTTTCAACGCCGAATAATGATCTCAGCCAATTCATCGGTCTGCTCCTAAATTGTGAACTTTCCGTCTTTGAAGACAAGTTTTCCATCCAGGAACATTTCAGTATTCTTACGGGTATCTTTGACAATATCCCAGTGAATGGCTGATTTATTTGTTCCGCCGCAGATCGGGTATGCCCGGCCAAGCGCGGTATGAATGCTGCCGCCGATCTTTTCGTCGATGAGGATGTCGGTTGTGTAAACGTCGATAAATCGGTTGACGCCAAAACCAAACTCGCCTATAAGACTTGAACCAGGGTCTGTGGCTACGATCTCGCGCAGATATTCCTGATTGGAGGAGGAAGAAGCACTTACGAGCTTGCCTTTTTCCCAGGTCAACTGAATGTCGTTCATGATCCGCCCACCAAGAACACCGGGAAATTCGTAATAAATTGTGCCATCAAGCGTGGTTTCAACAGGTGATGTGTAGATCTCCCCGTCGGGAACGCTGATGCGGCCATCGCCGATCACCCATTTTCGTCCGGCAACCGAGAAGGAAAGGTCGGTTTGTTTACCTACAATGTGGAATTGAGATCCTTTTTCAAGAATGGCAGCCACACGTTTCCATTCCTTGGCTTCTTCATTGATATCCAGAAGCGATGAATCGAAGAACATATCCAGCATTACTTCATAAGGGATCTTCGCCTGCTGGGCAAACGATTCATTGGGAACGCGCACCAATACCCAGCGTGTGTGATCCCAGCGCATATTGGAGACCTTGCCCATGGCGCGCTGGTTCATGCTGAGGCGGTCGGTGGGAACATCTGAAAATTCATACAGGCTATGAGCGCCGCGCAGTCCAAAATAGACATCTGCCCACTCCATGCCATAAGCTTCAATTTCAGGGATCCAGTTCAATTGGTCAAGATTGCCGTTTTTAAGCACCTCGCGGCGCAAGTAATCGGAAAAGAACTGCACCTGCGGGAAACCGCCAGCCTTGATCACAGCGCGATATACCGCAATGGTCATATCCAGGGTTTCAACTTCGTGCATGGCGATCATCACTTTCTCGCCGGGTTTAACTTCTACTGACCAGTTGACCAGCAGGTCTGCCAGTTGATGCCATCTTTTATCCATATTCTTTCCTTATTAATCCTAAGTGTTATTAAGAACCTTATTTGCGGATGGACTTTACCTTATCCATGAAAGCGCGAACCCGTTTTTCGTCCACTTCATTCCATATATACCCATCGCGTTTGAATGTGGTGCCGGTGATCGCACCATCAGCGACTGCCAGCTGCTTCTCGACATTCTCCAACCGGACGCCGGTATTTGCAAAAACAGGAACTTCGCTGATCACATTTTTTACAACCTGAAGGTCTTGAAGGGAGGTCTCCATGCCAGCTGTCATTCCGGAGATGCAAAGCGCATCCGGGCGGGTGTTAAAAACAGTGGACTTGGCCACGCTCGCGAGGTCACGCCCGCCGAGGTAGACTGCCGCTTCGGGAGTGATGTTGAAAAATAACCGCACATGCTGGCCGCAAACCGCGCGCTGATGGCGGATGATCTCGCCGCAATTTGGCGCCCAAAGACCGAAATCACTGGCATATGCACCCGTGAAGATCTCACGCACAAAAAGCGCCTTGCTGGCAACTGCCAGATCAATTGAGGCGGTCGGATCCCAGATCACATTGATGCCATAGGGTATCTTGATCTCGCTCATTAGCTGGCCAATAACATAGGCCATCGTCATCGGGATGACTGGTTCAACCTTGGTCATCCAGGGCATGCTGCGCTCGTTGGAAAACATGACCGCATCCACCCCGCCGTTCTGCAGCGCACGCAGATCGGCGCGCGCAGATTCGAGGATCCAGTCAATTGCCCGTTCGGCATCATAATCACGATCGCCAGGCATCGCCTGAAAATGGCACATTGCGATCACCGGTTTTTCAACACCAAAAAGTTCTTTTACCCATTGTTTCATGACGTCTTACCTCCAAATAATTATTTTATTGATTTTAATAAAAAATTCCCTGACTTTAAATTCTGCGCTAGTTGATCAGATCAAGCAGGGGTGTAAAAAATGATCTGCCTCAAGAGAACCAAACCTTATCTTTCGAAAGACGCAAGATCAGAGAGGAAATAAAAAACCCGCCAAAATGAGCGAGTTTCAATTCTTCCAATTCCGGATACAGGTTGTTCACATCCTTGAATATGGAAAAATCTGTGCATTAATGCGCATTATACTACAGGATAATGTTCAATAATAAACATTGGTTTATAATGAGAACTCGATAAAATAACTTCAATGTATTGAGTGTCAGGCGGGAAATAGTTAAGGACCGCAGAATGTATTAAAAATTTATGAATTTCGACAGATTGAACATATACCTTTATTTTTAACGAAATATAACCAAAGGCGGATATGAAATTATGAGCTTGGTCACTACTGCAATGATGAACTTTTTATCATACATTTCAGGATTGGGAAATGTATTGATGATGCCCTTGGTACTGACCCTGCTTTCACTTACATTTGGAATGAAGCTTGTCGATGCCATTCGAAACAGCGTAAAAGTCGGCATCGGGTTCATTGGCTTTTCACTTGTCAATAATATGGTTGTCAGTATTGTCGGCCCGGCCGTTAATCTGATGGTTGGGCAGCATGATATGGGCCTGAATGTCCTGGATCTCGGATGGCCTGCGGTTTCGACGATCACTTACGGAACTGTGATCGGCGCGTTGATCCTGGTGGCGGGCCTTCTCTTTAATTTTTTACTGGTCTACTTAAAAGTCGTCCATACACTGGATGTGGATATGTGGAATTACTGGCAGTGGGCGCTGACTGGATCCTTTGTTATGCTATTGACCGGCAGCCTGGCTTGGGGCATGGCTGCCGCACTCATACAGGAATTGATCACCCTGATCCTGGCAGACGCATCTGCCAAAACTGTTCAGGATTACCTGGGCATCCCTGATATTTCTGTCGCGCATTCGGTGGCTGTTATCGTTTGGATCATGGCGTGGCCGATCGCAAAATTCTGGGACCTGATCGGCTGGCAGGGAAATAAATCGATCGAAGATGTAGGCAAATTAAAACAAAAATTTGGGATATTGATGGATCCGATCATTGTTGGCCTGGCAATTGGTATTTTGATCGGTTCCCTCGGCTACCTGGGAAGTGGTTTAAGTGCGGGCGAGACCTTCCAAAATATCTTTATGGTTGGAATGGCTTCAGCCGGAATGCTGGTGCTGCTCCCTAAGGTTGTGGGCGTCTTGCTGGATGGTATTAAGCCGATATCTGAACAAGCCAAAATAATGCTGCAAAAGAAATTTGCGGGCAATGGCAGGGTTATCTATATCGGTATGGATTCGGCTATTATGGCCAATGATGAAATGATCCTCATCGTCAGCGTTTTACTTATCCCGATCCTTATCTTTCTCGCGCCGATATTGCCTGGCAATTCATTGATCCCATTTGCAGGAATTTCCGGTTTGGTCTATATCATCTGTCTAATTGCGCCGCTGGTGAGGGGGGATTTCCTGAAGCTGCTGGCGACAAGCGTGATCATCATGAGCGTTATTATGATCCTGGGTTCCAATCTGGCTCCTGAAGTGACATCTGTTGTTGCTCAAAAGGGGTTTGCTATGCCGGAAGGCGCTGCCACAGTTTCTTTCCTGACAAATCCGATGACCTGGGTTATGGTAGCGATAACTCGATTAATATAGAGAAAATAAAAATGGAGCAGTTTTCAAGGCAGACCTGAATTTTGCCTGAAAACCAGATCGTTCATTTTCCTTGATTTTTCTTTATACATCAAGTCATCCGAGATCTTCAGATGCCCATACAAAGATTCACCTTGACTGGCAGTTGAAACACCCAATGATATATTGATCGGAAGATCCCGATGTTCAATATTATTGGCTTTAATCCGGTTGTACATTCTTTCGATGATCAATTTAACAACTGCCATGCTTGTATTGGGAAGCAGCACAACAAATTCATCCCCGCCAATTCGCGAGATTATGTCTTCCTGGCGGAAGACCGAGGTTAGCAGGTTTGCGACTGCAATTAAAATCTGATCCCCTGTGTTATGCCCGAAAGAATCGTTTACTTTTTTTAAATTATCCACATCCATCATAATGATGCTGATAGGAAATTGACGGCTTCTATCCAACCGCTTTAATTCGGTATCGAAAAACAGGCGGTTAAACAGGCCGGTTAAAGGGTCGTGATTGCTGAGATCGGAAAGGCTTTTTTGAGTTTTATGTAGTTTGGCAATTGAAGAAGAAAGAATTAATGAGGTTGTGTACATAATGCCTAGAACGCTTAAGAAAATGTTGAATGAGGAAATTTGAACTTCGGAAAAAAAACGATTTTGATTGGCAATTCCCCAAATGAAAAAAAGTGAAATAAAAAATAAAAAACTGACCAAACCATGAATATTCATTCTCATTGATGCCCAAATGACCAGCGGGATCATTAGAAAAGCTGCAAAATTGGCGGCTTCAAATCCGAGATTTCCAAAAAAGATTGAAATCACAAGAAGAATGGCGGTAATAAAGATAATGATCCCTTCTAATAGCTCATTTCTATTGACCTTTGGGAGAGGGATTCCAAACCAGACTAACAAGAATGGCGTGAATAGTAACGCACCAAGGGCGTCGCGAATCCACTTAGTTGCCCATATGAGCGGCAAGTTTTCCCCGACCTTGAGTTGCACAAACATCGCAAGGATACTGAACGTAGCTGAAATGATCGGGCTGAAAATCACTCCAAGCAGGATGATCTCGAGGATCGAACTGATCTTTTCCATGGCAAATGAAAAATTTCCCTTGCTCAAAATTACATAGGATGGAAAAAAAGCAGCGAGGGAATTCCCAAGCGCGATAAAAACAGAAAATCCGGCTGGCTCACCATTTAATAAACTCATAAGGAATGAACCAGTCAATAATCCAGGAAGCGCATCAAGGCCCATTAAAAGGATTAAGGCGATCCCAATTCCAATCTGCGGCGCGATCAAATAAACCTGGTTTTGATCGGTTAACAAGAATTGTAAAAACAAGATAGTTAATAAATAAACAGCAGCGATAAAGGTGGTTTTACCAATAAAATGATAAATTGAATTTAAACTATTGCTGTCCCTGTTCATTTTGTCCCATTAACAATAATTGAAAATCGGAAAGCGAATTCACTTTAAAAAGTTCAAACTGCTTATTTGCTCATACGATAATAAATGAATTAACTATAAAAAAGAAAATAACAAAAATTTGAAATTTCTCATCGATCTTTCAATTTAGAAAAATTTCAATCGAACACTTGACATTGCCGTAACGTTAAGGTGTATGATAACTGTCGAAAGGTATCTGAATGGCATTCAGCATTAAGAAAATAGCAGACCTGGCAGGTGTAACCACCCGGACGCTGCGTTATTATGATGAAATCGGATTGCTTATTCCCGCGGAGACTGGTGATAATGGCTACCGCTACTATGATCAGGGAAACCTGATGCGCCTGCAGCAGATCCTGTTCTTCCGCGAGTTGGACGTGCCGCTGGATGACATTTTGCTGATTATGAGCCAGCCGGATTTCAACCTGGTAGAAGCACTTGAAAAACACCGGAAAGCGCTTGAGAACCGGGCATCACGGCTGGAAAAATTGATCAATACTGTAGACCAAACAATAGACATTATTAAAGGAGAAAATTCAATGAAAGAGAAGGAATTGTTTGAAGGTTTTAATGAAACCAAATATGAAAAAGAAGCCAAAGAGCGTTGGGGAAATACGCCCCAATATGCGGAATCTACAAGAAAATGGGCAAGCTATTCCAAAGAACAGAAACAAGCGATCAAAGAAGAAGGCGGACAGTTTGCTTTAAGAATGGTGACCACAAACCCAAATGCGAAACCGGATGATCCTGAAGTGCAGACAGCGATCGGAGATTATCTTGCATATTTTAATAAATACTTTTATACCTGTGACGCTGAATTCCTGCGAAATCTTTCGGATATGTGGGTTGCGGATGAGCGATTTGCTATAAATTACGATCGCATCCGTGAGGGAGGTGCGAAATTTCTGAGGGATGCTGTTTACATTTTCGCTGACATAACGAAGGAAAAAAAATAAAATATAAATCCGGCGACGTCAAAACCGCCGAATCTTTGTTAAATATGCAATGCTTTGATCATGCGCGTGTTCAAAATTAAAAATTGATACCAGGTATAAGCATAGCGACAATTTGCAATGACTATGAATGAGTTAATATTCCGCTTGCCATCTCCTGAAAAGCAAATCAAATGATTTGTTAAAGGGAGGGGCTTTCCGAAAAAATGAATAATTCTCAAGCCTGAGAAGACTTAGTATTTCGTCCGGAAATATACAAGCCAAACAAGATCAGCAATACACCCAGCAATGCTACTAAGGTGATTTTTTCTTTAAGAACTAAAGCTGAAAAGATGATTGTAATGATCGGGATTAAATAAATGTATACACTTGTATTTACAGCCCCTAATACGCTCACCGCATAATTCCAGGTAACTAAACATAAAGCAGAAGCGAAAAAACCCAAAAAAATAATATTCAGTAAATTGGGTAAGGTAGAAAATCCTGACAGATCTAAATGAAATCCAAAAATTTTTAGAAATGGCAAGAGCAGCAACAGCCCATAAAAAAATATTTTCCGTGTGAATTGAATAGTGCTTAAATTTAAGGAGCTGATCTTTTTCATAATCAGTGTATAAACCGCCCAAACAAAAGCTGAAAGAATTGCTAAAATATCCCCGAGTGGGTTGAGCTTTAGTACAAAATTGCCGTTAAATCCAATCAGAAATATCCCAACGATAGATATTCCGAAACCATAAAAAAAACTGGACTGAAACCGGTCTTCCTTTGCGAAGAATTTGGACAATATCGCAATGAAGAATGGCGAAATGGAAATGAGAACGCTGACATTTGATGCCTGGGTCAAGTTAAGCGCAGAGTTCTGGAAAATAAAATACAGGGTTACACCGCAAAACCCAGCGACCATGAAGAGGAGTTCTTCCTTTAAATTATTGACCTTGATGAAATGAGGGCTGGCTGCCAACAAGACAAAGTACGCCAAAATAAGCCGGAAAAGCAATATCTCAATCGGCGTAAAATCCTTTAATAGCACCTTGATCGAAATAAAAGCAATAGCCCAGACAAAGATCGTGAAAAAAGCGCTTAAATGACCTTTAATAATTTTTTGTTCACTCATCCCAGAGATCCTTTAGAGAAAATAATGTTTTGTGCGCTGATTAATTTTGCCATTTATAGCACAGGTTTACATAGACAGTTGCCAAAAACGCAGAACTGTTTAAAATAAGCCAATGCAAACTTTTCAATCCCTTCTCGAATTATTCGGCGGTCTGGCAATATTCATCTACGGTGTTCATCTATTAAGTGAAGGCCTTGAGAAAGTCGCAGGATCCAAACTACTTTCTTTTCTGGATAGGTCATTAAAGAATCCGATCAGACAAGGTTTGTTCGGCATGGTCGCAACTGCGTTAATGCAAAGCAGCGGTTTATTGATGGTAACGATGATCGGATTGATCAATGCGAACCTTGTCACCTTGCAGCAAGCCATTGGGATCATGCTTGGGCAGGAGATCGGTACAACAATTACCGGCCAACTCGTTTCATTCAAGATCGGCAGTTTTAACCTGATCTTTTTGATCATTGGCTTTTTCCTCATGTTTTTCTCCACTAAACCAAAACTCCGAGCGGTTGGTCAGCCGCTTTTTGGTTTTGGCATCGTCTTTCTGGGAATGAACCTCATGTCCAAAGCCGGTGGAACGATCAGCCAGATGCCTTTTTTTCAGGAGTCGATCCTGCTGCTGAGCAAGCAAGTTCTGTTGGGTGTGTTGGTTGGCGCGGTATTTACCGCTGCCATCCAAAGCAGCACAGCAATGACCGGCCTGGTGATCGCCATGGGCCACAGCAATGGGATCACACTTCCTGTAGCCATCGCCATAATCCTTGGAGCAAATATCGGCTCCTGCATCATGGGTTGGTTGGCAGCGTTTCAATCAGGCTCCAGCGCAAAACGTGCATCATATTCGCAAATATTTATAAATATTGTCGGTGTATTGATCTTCCTTCCCTTTATCTACCCATTTACGAATCTTGTTCTAAGGACCTCCCCTGAACTTCCGCGGCAGATCGCCAATGCACATACAATATTTAATGTTGTGGTCAGCGGGTTAATGCTGCCTTTTGTAAAACCGCTGGCAAAATTCATTGAAAAGGCAATACCTGATAAGGAAGAAGATAAGGAGAAACGCAAAACCCGCTTTATAGATCAACGGCTTTTAAATATGCCGGTGATGGCTGTTCAAATGGCAAAAGAAGAAGTGCTGCGAATGGGATGGATCACCCATGAAATGGTTGACAAAGCAACGGATGCCATTGTGAATGGAAGCAGTGATGGAATTAAATGGGTATTCAAACATGAAAAAGATGTTGACCAGATCTGCCATACGATGGAATCTTTCTTGGAATGCATCCCGGGGGAAAAACTTGGCCAAAAAGAACAGGAAATGTTAGAAGATCTAAAGCATCTCATAACAGATATTGAGAGAGTTGGCGATCATGCCAACAACCTGGCAGAATTTGCAAAGGAAATTGAATCAAAAAAGCATGGCATGACCAAATATGGTCACAAGGAATTAAAATCGATCTCAACCAAAGTGCTTAAAACCTACGGGCTTGCCTTAAAGGCGTTAAAAACCGATGACAAGAAATATGTTGACCAGGTCATAAAAGGTGAAGAAGAGATCGATGATCTTGAAAAGACCTTTAAGAACAATCACATTGAAAGGCTCAAAAAGAAAATTTGCAATCCGGAACTGGACACAATTTTTCTGGAGTGTTTACGCAACCTGGAGCGCATCAGTGACCATTCTTACAACATTGCCTTAAGCCTGATCTATTAACGTACTGCCTATAGGTTGGATTATAATTTGCTCAACTTATAATAACCTGTTATGACAACTATTGAAAGGAATAACCAGTAATGAAGCTGACTGTTTCTGATATCGCCAAAATGATCGATCACTCCCTCCTCAGGCCGAATCTCACCGATGCGGAATTTATTGAGGGAGTTGAATTATCAAAACAATATCAGGTCGCAACCTGCAGTGTTGTACCTTTTGATGTTGCTCGGGCAGCAAAATTGCTAAAGGGCAGCGGCGTGCCCGTAAGTACAGTTGTTGCCTTTCCGCATGGCACGGTACCAACCGAAGTGAAAGTATTTGAAGGAAAGCACTCACTGGAAGACGGGGCGGTCGAACTGGATATGGTCATGGCTATCAGCCGCATGCTCTCAGGTGATTATGCGTACGTTGAAGATGACATCCGGGCAATGGCAGAATTGGCGCATGACAACGGGGCTGAATTAAAGGTCATTTTTGAGAACTGTTTCCTTACAAAGGATATGATTGTGAAAGCCTGCCAGATAAGCGAAAAGGCCGGGGCTGATTTTGTTAAGACTTCTACAGGATATGGATCGGGCGGCGCAACTATGGATGATATAAAACTAATGAGGGCCAGTGTTTCTGCAAAAATGAAGGTCAAAGCCGCTGGCGGTATCCGAACCCTGGACGAATTCCTTCAGTATCGTGCTGCCGGCACCAACCGGATCGCAACGCGCGGGAGCCAAGCGATCCTTGAAGAGGCTGCCAAGCGTGAAGCTGCAGGAACCCTGATTGAACTGGAATAAGGATTTTTCGAGGGGAAGATCC
>Ga0172371_10001859_pt1 | contig 33552 bp, 28 predicted proteins | sample Lak12m_FD_114543 | JGI IMG/M metagenome (GOLD analysis project Ga0172371, IMG submission 114543) | Freshwater microbial communities from Kabuno Bay, South-Kivu, Congo - kab_022012_12m | ecosystem: Environmental > Aquatic > Freshwater > Lake | place: Democratic Republic of the Congo: South-Kivu...
AATTCCCGAATCAGGCGAGCATGAGCCCTGGCCGAGGTTTCCAGCTCCGGCCGTGCTCTTTGGCAGATCCCATCCGCCGCTCGCGTTCTGCTCGGCGCCGTCATCCATGTAGAGAGGCGCCGCGAAAACGTCGCCGACGCTCAGCAAAGCGCAGGCCCCCAGAACAACGCTCGCCAGGAGCGCGGAGCCGGCGTAAAAGGTTGGAATCTTTGTTCTCATCTTGGTAGCTCCTCCTATGTTCCCACGCGCCCGATCCTCGGCGGTCGCGCATCTCCTTTTTCGGAATCCGAACCCCACGCTACGCGCACTTGGCGCAAACGTGGTGTCGCGGCGGTGGCAATTTCTCGGCGTCTATACCTGCAATTATCGAGCCGGCAGGACTCCCCCCCTCGGCGCCGACGACACCCGATGTGGGCCGTGCATCAACGTTCGAGCGTTGACGCTGGCGGTGGTCCTGCTTGTGTCCAGGCCCCCACGCTGCCTATTTTTCTTGGCGAAGAAGGCCCCTGCCCACAGCAACTATCGCGTGACGTTACAATGACGATTCCGGCGCCTTTCGGCGCCGATTTAGCGCGTCAGGAAGACGCTTCTTGATTTCCGGTATTGGGAAACGACGAGGCCGCTTGGTGGCCGAAATGGGAAAGCCCCGCATCGGCGCAGGCCATCGAGCACAAGAAAAGGTGAGAAGGGAATGGCTCCCATTCTGCCGCCTTATATGAGCGAGAAGACAAGCTCGATTACGGAGTGGCCGTGCCCGAATCGTCGCCCTTGTCGTGACAGGATGGACTCCTACGTGGTGTGGGACTGACGGCGTCCGCTGTACCAAAGCGCGGCGGCAAACGCGACGACCAGCGTCATGCCGAGCGCCGCGCCGAAAGGCCAGTTGCGCGCGCTGCCCTTGAACTGGTTCTCGATGATGTTGCCGATCATGTCGACCCTGCCGCCGCCCAGTATGTCGTTGACGGCGTACAGACCGAGGGCCGGAACGAATACCAGCAGAATACCGGCGGCGATCCCGGGCGACGTCATCGGCACGATCACCTTCGAGAACGCGCGCAGCGGTCCGGCACCGAGATCGAATGCGGCCTCGACCAGCGCGTTGTCGAGCTTTTCGACCGACGTGTAGATCGGCAGGATCATGAACGGCAGGAACGTGTAGACCAGCCCCACTATCACCGCGCCGGGGGTGTAGAGCATCTCGAAAGGCCGCGCGATCATGCCGACCTGCAGCAAGACGCTGTTGAGCAATCCCTCGCTCTTGAGGATCGTCACCCACGCGTAGGTGCGGATCAGAAAGCTGGTCCAGAACGGGACCATCACCAGCATCAGCAGCCGGTTGCGCCGCGCTTCGGGCGCGCGGCCGATGTAGAACGCCACCGGGTATCCCATCACCAGGCACGCCACCGTGGTCAGCAGCGAGAACAGTACCGAACGCACCATGATGTTCAGATACGTGGGATCGGCGACCGCCGCATAGTTGTCCCACGTGAACCGATAGATGACGCCGCCGAGCGTGCCGCGTTCGCAGAAGCTGTAGACCAGCATTATCAGCGTCGGCGCTACGACGAAGGCCAGCACCCACGCCAGCAACGGCGCGATCAACAGCCACGCCGCCACCGACGGACGGCGCCGGCGCACCGGCGTGCCGCCGTCGAACGACGTCAGATCCTGCCGCATCCGCGACCTGACCGCTCAGTCTTTGGCTTTCAGATCGGTCACGAGTTTGTCGATCGCGACCGCCGCATCGCCGATGTCGCGGAAGCCCTCGAGTTTGGGATTTCCGGGCGGATAGCTGGCCGGGTTGGCGAGTTCCTCGGGCGACAGCAGTTTGCGCGCCTCCAGGTTCGGGTTGGTGTAGGGGAAGTCGGCCGAGATCAGTTTGCTGACCTCGGGACGCGTGACGTAGTTCATGAACGCCATCGCGCCGAGCGGATTGGGCGCGTCGATCGGAATCGCCAGACTGTCGAGGAACTGGTGGGCGCCCTCGGCCGGCAACACGTACTCGAACTTGGGATTCTCGGCGTATAGCCGCGCGGCCTCTCCCGACCACACCACGCCGAGGTCGACGTCACCGTTGAGCAACGCCGTCTTGGGACTGTCGGAGTCGTAGACTTTGACCAGCGGCAGCCAGCGCGCCAGGATCGGCTTTACCTGCTCGAGGGCCTGCGCGGTGACGTCGTTGGGCCCCTTGCCGAGCGCGGCCAGCGACCAGCTGACGATCTCGCGCGAGTCGTCCAGCACCACGATGCGTCCCTTGTACTTATCCTGGAACACGTCGTTGTAGCCTTTGATCGGATCGGTCACCTTTTCGGTGTTGACCACTATGCCGACCGAGCCTGCCATCCACGGCACCGAGTACTGCTGCTTGGGATCGTGCGGAAGGTTCTTGAACTCCTTGCCGATGTTCTTGAAGTTCGGAACCCGGTCCCAGTTCACCAGTTGCAGCCGTTGCTCCTTGATCAACGCCTCGATGGTGTAATCGGAGGGCTGGATCAGGTCGTACTTCTGCGCACCCGAGAACAGCTTGGCGAGCATTTCTTCGTTCGACGCGTAGGGCTCGTAGTTGACTGTGATCCCGGTCTCCTTGGTGAAACCGTCGATGACGCCTTGCGGAACGTACTCCGACCACGCAAACAGGTTGATCTCCTTGGCGGCTTCGGGCTGGCTGGTACAGCCGTAGGACGCACAGAACGCGGCCAACACGGCGGCAACTGAGAAATGGGCTCGTTTCATGTTTTCTCCTCCCACGGACTCTTCGCGACGCTGGTGCGCATCACGACCGGCGTTGTTGCGGGTTGCGCTCTCACGCCCCCGGCCGCTCCGATGACGGCGCAGCGTTGCGACGTTTGAGGAACTCAGTGGTCACCACCAGCACGGCGGTGAACACGATGAACACCGTCGAGATCGCGTTAAGTGTCGGGTCGAGCCCCTTCTTGACGCGCCCGAATATTTCCAGCGGCAGCGTGCGGGTACCGGCGCTGGCGGTGAAGTAGGTGACAATCAGCTCGTCGAGCGAGAGCGTGAATGACATCAACGCTCCCGCGACGATGGCCGGCATCAGGTACGGCACCAGCACGCGGCGAAAAGCACCCGAAGGCGTGGCTCCGAGGTCCATCGCCGCCTCTTCGAGCGCCGGATCGAGCCCTGCCAGTCGCGCCTGGACTGCCACCAGCACGAACGGGAAGCAGAACGTCACGTGCGAGATGATGATCGAGGTGAAGCCCAGTTCGAGGCGGACGACCACGAAGAAGATCAGCAGGCTCACGCCCATGATGACTTCGGGCACCAGCATCGGCACGAAGATCAGCGTCTGCCACAAGCGCGCGCCCGGAAAGCGGTAACGGTACAGCAGCCAGGCTCCCGCGGTACCCAGCACGACCGACAGCGCCGTGGTGATCGACGCTATGTAGAGGCTGTTTTCGAGCGACTTCACCAGCACCGCGTCGCGCCAGATGGCCGCGTACCAGTCGAACGTGAAGCCCTGCCAGACGATGTTGAGGCGCGAGGTGTTGAACGAGAAACCGATCAGGATTGCGATCGGCAGGTACAGGAAGACCATGGTCGCCGCCGTCCACGCGGCCAGCATGGTGTTGACGCGCTTCACACGCGGCCTCGCCAGACGCGAGCGCGATCACGCGCCACGTGGGGCCGCAGACCGGCGGCCCCGGCTCCATCGCACTTCGATCGCGGCGTCACACAGCGCGCCTACACCAGTAGCGGGGGGGAATGCAACGCCCGCGGCCTGCGCCGGTGCGCTCTGCCCTCTTGGAGTTCGATTCCGCAGACTGTTCAGAAGGGGCCGGATGAAAGCCGGGCGCGGTGTCAGCCAACGCAGGCGCGAGCCCCGAGACGGCGAGGGGCCCGGTCGGATGGTACGCCCGAGTGCGCGTGCCGCGTACAACGCCGCAGATGACCCCTTTCATGGACCGACTGACCCGAAAGCCTCGCGGGCGGCGACGAAGGTGTTCAGATGCACCTTCACCACCTTGGAGACGTCCTCGGTATATCCGCCGGCCAGCACCCACGCGATCGGGATACCGGCGGCTTTGGCGTACGAGAAGACCCGGCGGTCGCGTTCGAACAGGTCGTCGTGGTCGAGTTCCAACGGCGAGTACGGATCCTCGCGCAGCGGGTCGGCTCCGGCCTGATACAGGATCAGATCGGGACACCCCCACCCCTCCAACAGTTCGAGGCCGCGCTCCATCGCCGCCAGCATCGTCACGCGGCCGGCGCCGGCTGCCAGCGCGATCGATCGGTGATTGTCGCCGTCGCTGTGCTGCAGTTGCGAAACGTCGCGGAAGGCCCGGTTGGCGGCGTAGTCGTTGCCGTAGATCGACAGGTTGAACAGGTAGGGGCGCGCCGGTGCCAGCGACGCGGTGCCGTTGCCGTAGTGTAGGTCCATGTCGATCACCGCCACGCGAGCTACGGCGCCGCCGGCGTGCAGGACCTCGGCCGTCACCACCAGCGCGTTGAACGTGCAGAAGCCCTCGCCGTGGTCGCCGTGCGAGTGGTGGAAGCCGCTGACCAGCGCGCCCGCAATGCCGTCGATCAGCGCGCGCCGCGCAGCCGCCAGGCAGCCGCCTCCGGTAAGCAGCACCGATGGATAGAGCTGCGGCGACCACGGGAACTTCTGCGACTCGGCAAGCGGCCGCGGCTCGCCGCTGCGCACCGCATCGACGTAGGCCTTGGTGTGTACGCGCAGCAGATCCGCCTCGGTGAGCGGCGCGGGTTCCTCCAACTTGACGCCGGTTTCGGCGCGCAGCCCCTCGGCCACTAGCGCGAACTTGTCGATCGGCATTACGTGCTTGCCGATCGGAGCGGCATACCCGGGATGGGAGAAGACGCTGATCGTCATCGCTTGTCTCCTGGCGGCGCAGTCGCGTGCAGCGGTGACAGCAGCGCGATCTGGTCGATCGGATCGGGAAAAACGTCGAGCACCGCACGGATCGGCACCATCTGATCGCTGCGCACGTGTTGCGCGAACATCGCGTGCAAGGCCGCAACAATCTCGCGCAGTTCGGCGCCGCGAAGTCCGCACTCGTGCTCGCGGCCCACGCGTCTCATCACCAGCGCCAGCGACACCGGTTGCAAACCGCTGATATCGATCACCTCAGCGCCGCGAAAGTCGGGTTGGCAGTAAGGTGTGCGGCTCGGATCGACGACGCGAAAGCCAGCGCGAGCGTAGGAGCGGAATCTGGTCATCACCGCCGGCACTGTCGGGTCGGCGTGTTCCATTTCGGCAACCAGCGTGATGCGGTCGGGCGTGCGCCCCGCCGCCGCCGCACACTCACGTGCGCTTCGAAGCGGTAGCGCTCGCAGCCAGCCTGCCAGGCCGCGCCCGCGCATCGACGGCTCGACCAGCACATGCGAGAGATGAACGACGACGTGCGTATCGCTGCCGATCTCGCCCCCGCGCTGAGCAGGCTGGCGCAAGATCGCAGTGTGATCACGCACTGCGACCAGTTCGCGGCCGCGGCGTACCACGATCATCTCGTAAAGAAAGGCGTACTCGCCGGCCGCACGCGCGGGATCCCAGGCCAGACGCCCGGCGATCACCTCGCGTCGTTCCATTTCGCCGGCCGCACCGAATTCCGACCAGAGGCGCGCATATGCTGCATCGAACAGCGGGTGATCCACTGAGCGCACCGTCTCGACGGTGAAGTCGGACCAGTCGGCGCCCAGCACGCCACGGTCTCCGGGCGCCAGATCGTCGGCGTGTTCTTCGAAAGGCCCGAGCGCCATCGCGCGCTACGTTGGCCCGTTCGCGGCGACCAGTAAAGGCCGCTGTCCGTTTCAAAGATCGGCCCTGCAATCGACCGAAAGTACCTGGAACGACCCGAGACCTCCCGAGTAGTGGCGAGATCGGTGGCCGCCAACGCGCAGTTGTGCTCTAAACTTTCCGCCATGAACGCCGATCACATCTCCGAGCTGCGCCGCCTCGATGCGGACCACCTGCTGCACCCGTTCACCGACCACACCGATCTGCACCGCGCAGGTACCCACGTGATGGAGTCGGGCTCGGGCTGCTGGGTGACCGACGAAAACGGCCGCCGCCTGCTCGACGCGCTGGCCGGACTGTGGTGCGTGAACGTGGGTTACGGACGTCGCGAAATCGCCGACGCCGTCCACCGCCAGATGCTCGACTTGTGTTACTACCCCTCGTTTTTCAACACCACGACCGAGCCGGCCATCGCGCTGGCCGCCAAGATCGCCGCGCACGCGCCAGCCGGCATCGCCAAGGTCTTCTTCTCGAACTCGGGCTCGGAGGCCAACGAGACCGCGCTCAAGCTGATCCGCGCTTACAACAAACTGCGCGGATTTCCGGCCAAGACCAAGATCCTGACGCGTACCTTCGCCTACCACGGCGTCACCCTCGCAACCACGAGCATGACCGGGCTGGCCGGCTGCGTCGAGCCGTTCGCTCTGCCGCTGCCGGGATTCGTGCAGATACCCGGCCCGCATTCCTACGGCACCGGCAGTTCACTCTCAGGGGCCGAGTACGGCAGCTGGTGCCTGCAAGAAACCGAACGTGTGATCGACGCCGAAGGCGCCGGCACAATAGCGGCGCTGTTCGCCGAACCGGTTCAGGGAGCCGGCGGCGTTGTCGTGCCGCCGCCCGGCCACCTGCGCGAACTACGCGAGCTGTGCCGCCAACGCGACATCCTGTTCGTCGCCGACGAAGTGATAACCGGCTTCGGCCGCCTCGGCGAGTGGTTCGCGTCGAACCTGTGGGATCTGCAGCCCGACATGATCACGATGGCCAAAGGCATCACCAGCGGCTACGCACCGCTGGGAGCGACAATGCCGAGTGACGCGATCGCCGAAGTATTGTCGGGCGCCGGCTACCTCGCCCACGGCTTCACCTACAGCGGTCATCCGGTCAGCACCGCAGCCGGGCTGGCCAATCTGAAAATCATCGAAGACGAGCACTTGATAGAACGCGTGCGCGACGACATCGGGCCCTATTTCCAGAACAAGCTGCGCGCCCTCGCCTCGCATCCGGCAGCCGGCGAGATCCGCGGCGACGGCCTGATCGGCGCGATCGATCTGCTGCCGAAGGGCGGCCGTGCGGCGCTCGAGACCCCGCCGGTGCTCGGTGCTGCCGCAGCCGCGATCGCCAGAAGCGAAGGCGTGATCGTGCGCGGTATCCGCGATCTGCTCGCAGTGTCGCCGCCGCTCATCATCACCCGCGAGGAAGTCGACTTGCTGTTCGGCGCCATCGCCCGCGTGATGGATCGCGTCGCCGAAATGTAAGCGGCGGCGCGAGTGTTCCGCAACGCTCGAGGCCCCCTCACGGGCGATCTCGATTGCGAAACCATCGCGACGGCGATCCACTGCACGGTACGAGCAGATAGCGCAAGAGATCTCCCAGGAAGTCTCGAGATATGAACTCCCCCGAAACCGCCGACGGGATCCTGATCGTGGACGACGCGCCCGAGAACTCGAGCATACTCTCGCGCATGCTGAGCGAGCACGGCCACAGTGTCCGCACCGCCCGGTGCGGTCGCGACGCGCTGGATTCGATTCAGGCTGCTGCGCCGGCGCTGGTGCTGCTCGACATCAAGCTGCCCGACCTGGACGGGTACGAGGTGTGTGCGCGCTTGAAGTCCGACGCGGCCACTCGCGAGATACCGGTGCTGTTCCTCAGCGCGCTCGCCGAGACCAAGGAGAAGCTGCGCGGCTTCGCGGTGGGAGGCGTCGATTACATCGTCAAGCCGTTTCACCCCGAAGAAGTGCTCGCGCGCGTGCAGACCCACCTCGAACTGCGCCGCCTGCGAACGAGGCTGGAAACCCACGTTTCCGAGATGACCGCGGCTCAGGAAGAACTGCGCAGGTCGCGCGAAAAACTCACCACCATCTTCGACAACGTCAAGGTCGGGATCATGCTGCTGGACCCCGAGCTTCGCGTTCTCGAGACCAATCGCCAGATGGAAACGTGGTTCCCGGACATTCGCGCGGGAAGCGAGCGCCGGTGCCGTCTGTCGGCCCAGGCGAACGGCAGCGAGCGGCCGTGCCAGGGATGTCCTTGCATCCTTTCGCTGGCAGACGGCGAGACGCACGAAGGAATCATCGAACTGCGCGAACTGGGCGAAGTGGGCGAACCCGACGCACCCGCGCGCGCGAGCACCTACCGGCTGGTGGCAGCGCCGATCCGCGACGCCGGAGGCAAGATCGTCGCGGTCATCGACATGGTCGAGGACATCACCGAGAAACGTTCGCTCGAAGAACAGGTGCGGGCTTCGCAGCGGCTCGAGGCAGTCGGCCGCCTCGCGGGCGGTGTGGCGCACGACTTCAACAACCTGCTCACCGTCATCAACGGCTACGCGGGCTTCGTGATGGAAGACCTGAGAAAGGACGATCCGATGTGGGCCGACGTCGCTGAAATCCGCAAGGCCGGCGAGCGCGCGACGACGCTGATCAGGCAACTGCTGGCTTTCAGCCGCAGGCAATTCCTGAGACCCGTCGTGGTCAACCTCAACGACGTCGTCGCCAACATCGAGAAGATGCTGCGCCGCGTGATCGGCGAAGACGTCGAGTTGGTGACGGATGCGGCACCCGACCTCGGAAGCGTCAACGTCGATCCGGGGCAGCTCGAACAAGTGATCGTGAACCTGGCGGTGAACTCGAAGGACGCGATGCCCGAAGGTGGAAGGCTGACCATCGAAACCGCCAACGTCGATCTCGACGCCGACTACGCTAGAGGCCACCCGGAAACGACACCGGGACCCTACGCCGTGTTGCGCGTCACCGACAGCGGTCACGGCATGGACAAGGCGACACTCGAGCGCATCTTCGAGCCGTTCTTCACCACCAAGGAACCTGGACGCGGAACCGGCCTGGGGCTCTCGACGGTCTACGGGATGGTCAAGCAGAGCGGCGGTAACATCGAGGTCCACAGCGAGGAAGGGAAGGGTACGGCCTTCACGTTGTACTTCCCCAAGGCCTTGCCGCGAGCGCAGCCCGAAGAGCCGCCGCCGGACGCGACCCGCGGCTCCGAGACGCTGCTGATCGTGGAGGACGAAGAGGCGGTGCGTGAGTTGGCAAGGCGAATCCTCAGCGCCGCCGGTTACGAGGTGCTCACCGCGGCCGACGCCGGCCAGGCGCTGCTGCTGTGTGAGCGCAGCGAGAATCCGATCCACCTGATGCTGACCGACGTCGTGATGCCCGGCATGACCGGTCCCGAACTGGCGCAGCGGCTATCGGCAAGCCGCCCCGAAATGAAAGTGCTGTACACGTCGGGGTACGCAGACGACGCGTCGGCTCACCGCCGCATCGTCGCCGAGGGCGCGCAACTGATCGCGAAGCCGTTCGGTGTCGCCGAGCTGACACGCAAGGTACGCGAGGTTCTCGACAGCCAAGCGAACGGCGGCAAGTAAACTCGAGCGCCGCCAATCCTTCGGAGTCGGCCCCTCGAAAAGCGGGAGCCGGACTGCGGCGGCGAACCTTGTCGCCGCCGCAGTCCGGCTCCCTGTCGGCGCTCCCGAGCGAGGTGGAGGTACCGTGGCCCTGGGGGAGAGCGCGAGGGGTACACTCGCTCGAAGCGCCGCGCCGGACCGTGCCTACGCCCCGTTCACTGCACCGTCAGCGGGAAGGCCAGCCGCGTGCCGAAGTCGACTTTACCGCCGCCGGTCCCGTAGGTGACCACCGTGCACGCCATCCTGGCCGTGACCCGCTTGTCCGCGCCCGAGGGCTGCACACCGGTCACCACCACGGTCGCGACCCCGACGATCTTGATCCGCTTCGATGGGTTCGAGCAATCGTTGCCGTCGTAGACCGGGATCTGCGTGCGCCACTCTCCCTGCGCGTCCTTGCGGCTGTTGTAGAGATCGGCGATGTCGTACAGCGCGGTGGCGATGGTTCCGCCGACGAACTCGAACTCCGACTGCCCGATCACGATCGCCGGGCTGGTGAAAGTTCCGTCCTTGATCCCGCGGATGATCGAGCGCAGTTCGCTGGCGCTGGCCGGCTTCTTCTCGAAGCTGTGCCACCCCGCACACGACGCTGCGTCGTTGGTCGGGTAGAGCCTGATGGTAGCGTCGGTGCCGCACTTGGTCGCCCGTTGCTGGTACCAGACCTTGGACACCCCCACCGGCAACTCCACCCTGCCGGCCGGCAGCGAAGACAGCGGAGTCAGCGCGCCGGATGCGCTCGCGCTGAGATTGAAGTCGCTGACGCCGAGCGCACCAGCCAGCAAGGTCGATACCGGACCGTTGACCTGATCGTCGCGACGCGCCCGCACCGAGATGGCGGTCGGGCCGGTCTTGGTCTCACTGAATGTCACGACGTCGCCGAACCCGTTGTCGCTGTACTCCCAGCGGCCGTAGCTGAGGTCGCCGGCAACAATCGACAACGGCTCGGCCGCGACCTTGTTGCTCAGCGCCACGCGGTTGACCGCCGCGAGAATCTGCGCCTCCTCGCCGCCGGTCAGTGCGTGGGTCTCAGGATCGGTCTTGCCCAGAGCCGTGTAGACCCGTCCGAGTTCGAGGTTGGCGGAGGTGGCGGCCACGTCCGCGACGTTCTGCAGATCCGCCTTGGTGGCCATCATGTAACACACGTCGGCGGCCAGAGCCGCGAAACCCACCGCGCCGACCAGCGCCACGGTGCCCGTCACGGCCATCGAGCCACGCTGCGACCGCAATCTTGCCGTTCTTTCCTCGGTTTCTTCCCTGATTTTCATGGCAACCTCCTCGCGGACTCCACAATCCGCCTCTCGTGTCCTGCGACGTCTTTACTGCAGCTCGGACACCAAGGTGACGCTCAGCAACGACGGTCCCGAAAATGCGCCTCCACCGCCGATGGAGGCCAGTAGCGGCGTGACCGCTGAGAGAAGACTGAAGTCTGACGGGTACTGCACCTTGACCGTCAACAGGTCACCGATCTCGTTGCCGGTCCTGGTGACTTGCACGACAGTACCAGCGGGGTTGAGGCCGGAGCCGGCCAGGTTCGCGTTGACGATGGCGGTGATCGCGTCCGTCGTGGGTCGCGGACAGGCGCGGGCCGCGCCGACCCGCGATGCCTCGTGAACCGCCGTAGCGAGCTCTTGACGAACCGTGAGGGCCCTTCCGAAGTCGATGATGGCGGCAAACAGTACGAGGAACAGCGGCAACATCAGCGCGAACTCGACCGCCGCCATCCCGCGCTCACGGAGGCGCCCCCGTGACGTGTGACGATTACGTTCCATGACCCTTCCTCCGTTTTGGGCGTCAGACCTTGGCGTTTGCTGAAGTGATGCTGCCCGGCTGTGTGCGACGATGTTCATGCTTGCTTCCCGATGCCGCTTGGCGTTGCGACTCTCCCCACGGGTTGGGAAGCAAGCCGGGTGCCGGTCGCGGCTATTCGACGTAACCAGCGCATCTCGTTGAGCGTCGGAGGCCGCGCAGGCCGACAGAGTGATGCCAAGGGGTGCTCATTTCGATACAACCGCCAACTTCTGTGTCCGAGGGGTAAAGGCTCGCTAACACGGGAGTTTCAGCGCCTCACCGGCGAACCCTGTAGCATTTCTTTGCAGCGGTCGCGGCGCTGCATGTCGAGCCGCGATCGACGCAGGAACGTCGCGAAATTGCCGTGGTGAGGCTTCTTCGACAAGATGCGCGCGGCGCTCCGACAACGAGGGCCTGCTGAAGCACGGAGCGGCCGAGTCAAATGCCCGAAGCCTACCTTGAGACCCCGGCATGACCGACGCGCGTCGACCAGTCGGCGCGATCCTCGCCGTGGACGACGAAGAGGGCGTGCTCGCCGTGATCAGCCGCACGCTCGAGGCCGAAGGCCTCGGGCCGGTCCTGAGCTGCGCGGACAGCCGCCAAGCGGCCGGTCTGCTCGACAGGAACGAAGTCGCGCTGATGCTGGTCGACCTCAACATGCCCCACCTCGGCGGCATCGACCTGCTGAAGTTCGTATCCAAGGAGCACCCGGGGCTGCCGGTCATAGTCGCCACCGCCGACAGCGACGTATCGACGGTGGTGGCCTGATCGCCGCGCTCGACCGCTACGCCGCCGCCGGGTCGCCACCGCCGACAGCGACGTATCGATGGTGGTGGCCTGCATGAAGATGGGCGCCGTCGATTACGTGACCAAGCCATTGTCGCGGACCGCGCAGGTCGCCACCGTCCGCCGCGCGCTCGAAAGCGGCGCGCTGCGCTACGAGTGCGACCGTCTTCGCGAACAGTTCTTCGAAGAAAAGTTGCGGCAACCCGAATGTTTCCGCGACATCGTCACGGCCGACCCGGCGATGCTGCGCATGTTCGGCTATCTCGAAGCGATCGCGCACAGTTCACAGCCGGTACTGGTGTCGGGAGAAACCGGCACTGGCAAGGAACTGGTCGCTCGCGCGCTGCACGCGTGCAGCGGTCGCAGCGGGCCGTTCGTCGCCGTCAACGTCGCCGGCATCGACGACGCGACGTTCACCGACACCCTGTTCGGCCACAAGGCCGGAGCCTTCACCGGCGCGACGACGCCGCGCCGGGGGCTCGCCGAAAGTGCCGGAAGCGGAGTGCTGTTCCTCGACGAGATCGGCGATCTCTCCGATGCCTCGCAGGTCAAGTTGCTGAGGGTCTTGCAGGAGAACGAGTATCTAACCCTCGGAGAAGACCGCTATAGAACGCTACGCGCACGGGTCGTGACGGCAACAAACCGCGCGGTGTCGTGCCTGCGCGAAGACCTCTACTACCGGCTCACTTCCTACCACGTCAGAGTCCCGCCGCTGCGCGATCGTCTCGGCGACCTGCCGCTACTGATCGACCGCTTTCTAGATCTGGCCGCCATCGACCTGCACAAGCCCAAACCGGCGGTGCCCGCGGAACTCTGCGTTTATCTGGCCAACTACGATTTCCCCGGCAACGTCCGCGAATTGCGCGCGATCGTCTTCGACGCCGTCGCTCAACACGAGTCGGGAGTCATGCCGCTGCGTCTGTTCCTCGACCGGATTCGCAGCGGCGGACGGCGTCAGCCCGACGAAACCGGCAGTGCCAAGGAGCGCGCGCTGCGCTATCCCTACCCGCTGCCCGGTATGCACGAGCTGCAGGAATCGGCGATCGCCGAAGCGCTCAAACGCGCCCAGGGCAACCAAAGCGCGGCCGCGCAGATGCTCGGAGTATCGAGGGTGACGATCGCCCGCTACGCTGCCCGCCAGCGCCGCGCTTAGTCGCCCGTTCAAAACGACCCATCTGCGGCGTTGGGCACTGACCCTGGTCGCTACGACGTACCTAAAGGTACCCCTGCGCGCCTACGATCCGCACCCGCCTTGCATCTGCGCCATTTTGAACGGGCTCACGACGCTCTTCACCAACCTGACAGGGCGCCCGTTGAAAACGACCCACGAGCGCGGAGCTGCGACGCGCGAGAATCACGCCTGTCTGCTGAGTCTCGCCCCTGGCCATCTCGGGGCTCGTGCGCGCTAGACTACTCGCTAGGGCGGAATGCTCCACAGAGTTTCGCGTTGAATTGCGCTCGAGATATTACCGGTTCCCGCCACTTCGGCGGCAGTCAGCAGTTTCCAGGCACCGCCTCGTTCGCGCCTCCACGCGTAGCTGCGCGTTGAGGCAGACGGGAACACCCAGCCGGCGACGCCACCGGTAGCCTGGAGCACCACGGCACCATTGCCGGCGCTCTCGATCTCGCCGCGCACGCGTTTCCACACTTCATCGGCCTCGTTTCGAACGGCAGCGGCGTCTTTGAGCGTGAGAAAGGTCTGGTAGCGCAGGATCACCGCCGGCTTGGTGTTCACCTCGATGCCGGTCATTCCGAGCACCCGTACGCGGCCGCCCGAAGGCAGCGCCAACAGTGCCTGGGCCGGATCGAAAAGCGGGCGCGCACCCGACTTGGCGAGCAGATCGGCTTCGCCGACGTTCTTGCCCGCGCTTCGTACCGCTGCCGCCACCGCCTCGGCGAGCACGCGGTGATACCAGCGTCCGGCATCGCTGCGCGCGAAGGCGACGTACTCGTCGAGTTCGGCGAGCGACAGTTCTCGATAACGGTAGAGCAGCGCCGCAAGCACCGCCGGCTCGTAGCTTTTCGCGACCTGCGCGGACCTGCGCTCGCGATTCACGACGGCGTCGAGTTCGGATTGCGCGAGCCGGTCCGGCGCCGGCATCGACGCGTTGACGAGACCGGCCGACACCATCCCGACGGCCTGCGTGAGGTCGAGCGTGTTTTCGATCACGCCGGTCGCTTCGGCCAACGCACGGATGCGCGACATGCGCTCTTGCGGGCTCGCGTCGTCGCTGACTCTCGCCAAACTCTCGACGAACGAATCGCCGCGGCCGAGTCCGCTACGTGAGACAGTCGCCTCGACGAACTTGAGTTCGGACGCCAGTGGCGAGCGCAGCCACTCGACGGTCTTGGCCGCCAGCGCGGGGTCGGCGGCCGCTGCTGCCGTCAGGCGCTCCGAAGCCGGCGCGATCAGTTTCTTCTCGTCGAGCACTTCCAGCAACGCCGCCTGCAACGCGCCGTGCTGGAAGTCGGGGATTCGCGACCAGTGCGGTTCGACCAGGCGCCAGGCCTGCACCGGCACGTTGCCCAGCCGCAGCCTCAGCACCGACAGATCGGTCAGGTCGCCAGCCAGGCTCGGCGCCGCGGAACGCGCGGAAGACGCCGCCGGTGCAGGTCCGGCAGTCGGCCGCGCGGCGGTGCACGCGCCGAGCAAGCTCAGCGTGGCGGTCAGCACGACGGCAGTAAGAAGCGCCCTTGCCGCTGCGGGCCTCGGCGTCGCGACTGTGGCGCGGGCCGCCGCCGCGAACGCGCCGCAGCGGCCGAACAGAACTTTCAGTGGTTGCGGTGTCTTCACAGTTGTTACCGGCTGCCAACCCTGACCCGGACTATTCACGGCCCCCTCTACTACGACCGCCAAATGCACGCCATCTCGGGCCGTGCTCACTCTTCGCTCCTCGACGTACTGCAAGTACGCCTGCGTCGCTCATCGCTGCGCGCGGCCCGAACCGGCGCACCTTTGGCGGTCTCGCGACGAGCGTTGATGAATAGTCCGGGCCAATCGCCGCAGCCGTGCGTGTCGAGTCGGCACCACTCGACCAACAGCGAAGTGAAGCGAGCGTGGTCGTTCACAATCGCGCAGCCGCCGCCTCAGGGCCGCGCGTCGAAGAAACCGGCGAAGTCTCGCAGCACCATACGGGTCACTTCGCTGAGTCTCACGGCCTCGATCTCGTTGCGATCGAACCAGCCGGCTGCACCGGCGTCGCCGGCCGCGCAAACCTCGCCACCGAGGTAGTGCGCTTGGATGTCGACGACGACATAGTGGAAACGCACGCGGCCGGCCGCGTCACGCGTGATTCCGTCGAAGGCGTGAACGACGCGTCCCGCGCGCACCGACACGCCGGTCTCTTCGAGCACTTCACGCTCGGCAGCCCGCCCCAGCGTCTCGCCGAGTTCGACGCTGCCGCCCGGCACTGCCCACTCGCCCAGCGCCGGCGGTTTGGCGCGCTCGACGAGCAGCACGCGCCCTTCGTGCACGACCACCACGCCGACCGCCACGCGCGGACGGTCGGGATATTCCACGCTCGAGGTCAATAGCTCTTGGGAAGTCCGAGCACGTGCTCGCTCAGGTGGTTGAGCGCCATCTCCTGAGAGATCGGCACGATGCGCAACAAGCGCGACTCGCGCCAGTAACGCTCGATGTTGTACTCGCAGGCGTAACCGAAGCCTCCCAGCGTCTGCATCGCGCGGTCGCAGGCACGAAAACCCGCTTCGGCGGCGCGCAGCTTGGCCATGTTGGCGAGCGCGCCGACGCTGTCACCGCGGTCGTAGGTCCACGCGGCCTTCGTCCACAGAAGGTCGGCGGCTTCGAGTTCCGACCACGAATCGGCGAGCGGGTGAGCAATGGCCTGGTTCTGGCCGATCGGACGGCCGAAGACGACGCGCTCGCGCGCGTAACGCGCGGCGCAGTCGAGCGCACGCCGCCCGATCCCGACGGCTTCGGCGGCGATGACGATGCGTTCGGGATTGATGCCGTCGAGCAGATGGTAGAAGCCGCGCCCGACTTCGCCGACCACGTCTTCGGCTGCGACCGGCAGTTCGTGGATGAAAACTTCGTTCGAGTTTACGGCGTTGCGGCCGAGTTTGGCGATCTCGCGGATCTCGCAATAGCGCGGATCGAGGTCGGCCAGAAACAGCGTCATGCCGTCGAGCGCTTTGGCGCACCGCTCGCGCGGCGTAGTACGCGCCAGCAGCAGGATCTTGGCGGCCTGCTGAGCCTTGGTGTTCCAGGTCTTCTTGCCGCTGACCACCCAGTTATCGCCGGCGCGCACGGCGCTGGTACGAATGCTCGCGGTGTCGGTACCGGCGTCGTCCTCGGTGACGCCGAACGAAACGTGCAGTTCGCCGCTCGCCGTTGGCGGCAGGTACTTGCGCTTCATCGCTTCGGAGCCGTGGTGAATGACCGGGCCCATGCCGAAGATCGAAAGGTGAAGCGTCGAGGCGGCGTTCATCGCACCGGCGCTGCCCGCCACCGCGTGCAGCAGCGTACCCGCCGCCATCACGCCGAGCCCCGCACCGCCGTACTGCTGCGGCACCAGAATGCCGAGCCATCCGCCGGCGGCGAAGGCGCGGTAGAACTCCCACGCGAATTCGTGAGCGCTGTCCTTGGTCCGCCAGTAGTCGTCGTCGAAAGCCGCGGCGAGTCGCTTGGCTTCGACGCGGATGGCGTCGATTTCGGCGGGAAGCGCGAAATCCATCGTCGTTCAACCCGGCCTATTCACGAACGCTGGTAGCAGCCTGTTAAGAATGGCCCATCTGCTGCGTTGCGCGCGAAACAATTCGCTACGGCGTCCCGGAAATACGCCTCCGCTCGTTGCTTTTCGCGCGCCTTGCATCTGGACCATTTTGAACACGCTGATGGACGGTTTTTCAACAGACTGCTGGCGAGACCACCGGCGGTGTTGCCGCGCCGCCAGCGCGAGCAATCGCGACGCCGCAAGCGGCTCACACCAGCGAAACGCCGATGCCGCGTGCAGCGAATGTCGCTGCCAAATCGCCGGCCAGGAAAGCCGCGGCCTCCTCGCGGCCCTTGAGCGCTGCGTCCATGTGGGCAAGGCCGAGCGCGCGGCTGAATTCGTATGCGTGCTTGCCCGGCGCAAGTTCGCTCACTGGAGGCAACGCCTTGGCGACCTCGGCCAGCGGGCCCGGCGGCGGCATCGTGCGGAACAACTCGTGCATCGCTTCTACCGAATCGCAAAAGTGCATGTGGTCGGAGTTGGCGAGAATCGCGATGCGCTTGTTGCGCGACGGAGTACGCGCGAGCAGTTCGCGCATTCCGGGCAGCGGTAACAGAGTGTCTTTGTCTGCAACCAGATAGAGGGTGGGAACCTCGCGTCCCCACGCGAAGTCGAGTCCGTCGCGCAGCAAGTCGGCGGGCAACGGGCTCGAGCCGCCTGCCGGTGCCATCGGCAACGCGGCGCTGATGCGGCGGTCCAGACCGGTGACTTTGAGCGTCGTCCAGCCGCCGAAACTATGGCCGCTCATGCCGATGCGCTCGGCGTCGATGCGGTCGGCATCGATGCCGGCCTCGCCCGCCAGCACGCGATCGATCACGAAGCGGACGTCGGCCGGACGCGCGACGACCAGATCGCTGATCATCGTGAACACGTCGGGCAACTGGCCCCCGGCCATCACCTGCATCGTCATCATCGCGATGTCCATCACGGTGTTGCCGGTGTGGTCCATCGCCGCTACCACGTAACCGTGACTGGCCAGGTGCGTGCACAGAAAAGTCGACTGACGGCGATGACCGCCAAAACCGTGCGAGAACACCACCAGCGGGAATCGCCCCTGCGCCGCCTCGGCGTCGCGCACGGCGTCCTGGGTCTGGGGCGGGAAGCCGGGCAACAAATCGTAGTGATCCTTGCTCTGCGCGCCCGTGTCCTGGCCCTGATAGACGGCGGTTGCCGGATACCAGAGTTCGAGCGCCAGACACCGCGAGCGCGTTGAATCGGTGAGGTCGACGCTGCGCACGCCGACCGGGTTGGAGCCTCGGGCAAACGGATCGTACTGCATGGTGCCGCGACTGTAGCCCGAGCCGCCTGCAGAAGGAACGCCGCAGAACCGTCCGAGCAGTGGCTGACAGTCTGAAAAGCCGCCCATCAGCCTGTAAATGGTCCGGATGCAAGGCGCGCGAAAAACAACGAGCGGAGGCGCGAGCGCCGAGCTGGCCAGGGGCGAGACTCAGCTGACAGGTGTGATCCTCGCGCGTCGTCAGCTCCGCGCTCGTGGGCCATTTTCAACAGGCTGGGCCAAGCGCACGGCGTTGGCGCGCGGCCGCCGCCAGCCTTTCGAGCACCGGTACCGTGGCCTCCCACGAGATGCACGAGTCGGTGATGCTCTGCCCGTAGACCAACGGCTTGCCGGCAACTAGATCCTGACGCCCTTCGACCAGATGAGACTCGAGCATCACGCCGCAGACGTAGGGCAAGCCGCCCTCTATCTGCGCCGCCAGGTCTTCGACCACCTGGCACTGGCGACGGTAGTCCTTGCGGCTGTTGCCGTGGCTGCAGTCGATCATCACGCGCTCGGACAGGCCGGCGGCGTGCAGTTTCTCGACCAACGCCTCGATGCCGGCGAGGTCGTAGTTGGGTCCCTTGCTAGAACCTCGCAGAATGACGTGGCAGGCATCGTTGCCCTTGGTCGAGACGATCGCCGACAGGCCCTGCTTGGTGACCGACAGGAAGTGATGAGAGTCGCGCGCCGCACGGATCGCGTCGATGCAGATCTGCGTGTTGCCGTCGGTACCGTTCTTGAAGCCGACCGGCACAGAAAGGCCCGAAGCCAGTTCGCGATGCACCTGACTCTCGGTGGTACGCGCACCGATCGCTCCCCACGAGATCAGATCGGCGATGAACTGCGGGCTGATGGTGTCGAGGAATTCCGATCCTACCGGCAACCCCAGATTACCGAGGTCGAGCAGCAGACGCCTGGCTTTGCGCAGCCCACGGTTGATGTTGAAGCTGCCGTCGAGGTCGGGATCGTTGATCAGACCTTTCCAGCCAACCGTCGTGCGCGGTTTCTCGAAGTAGACGCGCATCACTATGCACAGATCGGCGGCCAGCGTGTCGCGATAGGGCAGCAGGCGGTTGGCGTATTCGAGCGCGGCTTCGGGGTCGTGGATCGAACAGGGCCCGACGATCACGAGCAGACGATCGTCGCCGCCGAGTACGATCCGCGTGGCTTGGTCGCGGCCCTCGGCCACGGCGGTCGAGGCCCGCTCGGACAGTGGCAGCTCTTCGATCAAAATCGCAGGAGGAATCAGCGGGCGCAGGCCCGCAATACGAAGGTCGTCGGTTTGGTGCAGCATGGAGGTACTACGCGCCGGTGCTCCACCACGACGGGAGCGAGGCAGTTTCCGGCCAGGAACAGCCCTCGGGCTCTTCCTGGCCGGAAACTGCGGTCGGAAAACCCAGGTTCAGACCTGGTCCTTGACGGCCTTGAGCGGGCGCACGCGCACGCCGCGCGAAGCCGGTCTTGCCTTGATCATGATCTCTTCACCGTTGAAGGGGTTGATCCCCTTGCGGGCCTTGCGGGCAGGCTTGTTCACGGTAGTGAACTTCGCGATGCCCGGAAGCGTGAACTTGCCGGCGCCCTTGGGTTTGAGGTGACGGATGATGTGATCCGAGAGCGATTCCATGACGCTCGCCACCTGTCGCTTGGAAAGTCCGGTAGCCTCCGCAATCGAGCCCATCAACTGGCTCTTGGTCTGCGCGGCCGCGATCGGTCCTGATTTTTTTGCCATGCCTCCTTCTCCTTCTCGTCCGGCGGGCACCTGCCCGTGTATTATCGCGAAAGTATAGGGAAACTTCTTCCGCGAGGCGAGTATCTTGCAGCGAAAAAAAGCCTGTAGTCAACGCGGGGGGCTGTGCAAACCCCTATTTTTCAGCTGCAAGCGTGCCCGGCGCGGGGTCGCGGCAAGCTTTCGCACCATCCGTGACCGCCGCCGCAGGGCGGCCGCCGCTGAAAATCAGTCGTCTTCGTCGCTCCAGACGAAGTCTTCACGACGCATTCCGCGTCGCCGTGACTCGCGCAAAGCGGCAAAGGAGGTTGGCCCGTTGCCGCGCTGCGCGTGGCCGTCGGCGCTGAAACTCACCTGCCCGCTGCGACCGCTCCGGCTGCGCGCCACCACGTCGACCAGGCGTCCGCGCTGCGCGGCGTAACTCCCCACCACCAACGCCCCGAGCCTCAGCAGGCTCCAGCGCAGCCACGTTTCGGCGAGCGCGATCAGAGACAGTTCGTCACGAACCGCAGCGGAGGCCAGCGCTCGTTCGTTGGGGCCGAGCTCGATCGCAGAGGCCCAGACCACGACCAGTGATGCGAGCATCGCCAGCGTCAGCCACCAGCGGCGCGACCCGCGCACACCGAGCCCGGAAAGCCACGCGAGCAGCGTCGCCAACATCAGAACCGCGGCAAACGGCACGAAGAATCGCTCGGGCTGCGGCCGCAGTGCCAACTCGGCCCAGGTTTTCACGGACAGCGGCGGCGCCGCGGTCCACAGCGGCGCGATCACGACGAGGTCGAACACCTCCGCACCCAGCCCCACCCAGAACGCTGCCGCGCTGAGTGCGCCCCACAACCTCGACCAGCTGCCGGCTACCGTCGCCATACTTGATCCGCCGCCACACTATAGCTGAGCCCCAGCGCGGCCGCTCTTTGTTGCACCGTGCGCGCTGAGCTATCAACGCGGCATGACGCAAACTCCAGACACCTCCGTGCCCGAAACCCCGCCGTTCCAGACCATCCGCGTCAGCGTCGATGGACCGCTCGGGCGTTTGAGGCTGGCGCGGCCCGAGCGCCTCAACACGATGAACGCCCTGATGCTGCAGGAACTGGCGCGCGCGGCGCGCTGGTTCGACGAGCATCGCGAGTTGCGGGTCGTGATCGTCAGCGGTGATGGGCGTTCCTTTTCGGCCGGTGCCGACCTGCGCGACGCGCCGGTACTGCCGGCCCTGCCAGGTTCGGGCAAGCCGTGGATCTACCGCCGCGAGGCCGGGCAGTACGGCCTGCGCATGGCCGACGCGATCGAGCAGATGCGCGCCGTGACGATCGCCCAGGTTCACGGCCATGCCGTAGGCGGCGGTATCGTGCTGATGGCGGCCTGCGACCTGCGCGTAGTGGCCGAAGACACGGTGATGTTCATTCCCGAGGTCGACATCGGCATCCCGCTTGCGTGGGGCGGCATTCCGCGCCTGGTGCGCGAGATCGGCCCAGCGCTGACCAAGGAACTGGTGATGACTTGCCGGCGTTTCTCAGCGGCCGAAGCCAAAGCCATCGGGTTCGTCAATCGGGTGGCGGCAGCCGGCGAAGTGGCCGGAGTTGCCGAAGCGCTGGCCGCCGAATTGGTCGAGAAGCCTTCGGTGCCGGTGCTCGTGACCAAGGAACACGTGATGTCGATCACCCGCGCGTTGAGCGTCGGCACCACCAGCTTCGCCGATGGAGACGGACTGCTCGCCGCAGTGGCCGACCCCGAGTACCTCAGGGCCGCCAGCGAGTACGTAAACAAACGTCTGAACAAGAACCCGACGCGCAGCGAGTAGCGGCGACGCAGGGTCGCGAGTCGCGGTCACTGATCGTCGGCTGCGTCTTGGCCGGTGCCTTGTCGATCGTGGCCGGGCTTGGAGCCGTCGCCGGCCGCTTTGGCCTTGGGCGCGCCGGACTTCGCGCCGGCTTTCTTGGCGGTGCCGGGACCGCGACCCGCCGCGCGTCCTGCGGCGTCCTTGCCCTGCCCGGCTTGCTTGCCGCCGGCACCGGGCTTCTTCTTCTCGACTTTCGCCGCGTCGTCCCCTGCTTCCTTGCGGCGGTAGTAGGCACGCAGCGGAGCCGGTGCCTTCGCGGCCGAGATCTCTTCGAAACCCGCCTCGGGACGATTCGACGTGAACCACTTCGAATCGCGGCGCTCGAAGAAGACACCGTTGCGGAAATAGACGTCGGGCTTGTCGACGACGCGGAAGAGCGCGAGATCGCCGTCGTACTCGAGCACCGGTCCCGATGGCACGGTGACTCGATCCCCCGGCTCGGGAGGTTTGACCTTGCGCAGCAGCAGTTGCGGAATCCCTTTCAGCGGAGCGAATTCCCACGGCCCCGTTTGGCTTGCAGAGACCAGCCAGACGCCGCTCGAGTAACGCAGAAAGCGGCCGTCGAGCAGGTACAGGTCGGGCTGATCGGCGACCGCAAAAATCCTCAGCCCCGGCTCGTAGACCGCCACCAGCCCCGAAGGCAGCGTCACGCGCTCGCGCTCCTTGGGGCGTGCAAACGCATTGCGCAACGGCTCGGGCACCAGCGCCGAAGCGAGCGTCTCCCACGGCCCGGCCGCAGCCGGCGCGCCCAGCCAAATGCCCTTGAGGTAGCGGTAGAAGCGGTCACCGACCCAATAGGTTCTCACCTGCCCGGGCACCGCATAGGCGCCGAAGACCCCGTCGAAGATGACGTCGCTGCCGTCGCTGGCTTTGGCGCGCTGACCGTTCGACGGCGCCGCGGGCGCGGCCGGCTCGGCCGCTACAACGAACGCAGAGCAGAAGAGCGAAAAGACGGTAGATACGGCGATTGCCGCCGCTACCTTGTGACGCCACCGGCGCGGTTGCGCACCGCGGCCAACGTGAACCGGCATCTTCAAGGTCTGTCTCGCACGAAAAACGGACGGGGTCAGTAGCGTAGTTTGTCGGTCGATTTGCCGTGCGTTGCCGGAACTGGGGTCGGCTTCGCATCGGCGCCGTCCGCGGGCGCTCCGCTCTGTGACTCGGCTGCAGCGGCGGCCTTGTGAGGACAGCCGGGTTTGTTGCAGCAGACGTGGGGTTTGGCCGCAGAGTCGCCAGCCTGGGCTGAGGCGGGCTCGGCGGCCTCAGACGGCTGCGAGGAGGCTTCGGCCGACTCCTGGGGTTGGTTTCCCGCCAGCAAGATCGCGTTGGTCACCCAGTGCTGCTCGTACCAGGCGCCGTAGGGCGAGGGGCCACCGGTTGGACCCGACGCCAGCGGATATACCTCCGGAAGCGAACAACCGGCTACGACGAGGCCAAGCACAATCGTAACAACCCCGAGGATCTGTCGTCGCATCGCGCGCTCTCCTTGGCGGCTTTCAACCTCGGTCGAAAGCCCACAGCGGATTAGTTCTCCGAACTTACCGGCGACGCAAGCTCGTGCGTCGTGGAACAGCCAAGCTGCCCCGGATAATGCCGGGACCATCTTAGCGACCTGTTGAAAAACCGTCCATCATTCAAAATGGTCCTGATGCAAGGCGCGCGCGAAAGGACCGGGGACGGGAGACCAGGGACCAGGTGTTCAAAATGATCCAGATGCAAGGCGCGCGCGAAAAACCGCGAGCGGAGAGGCGAGTACCCAACGAACGGGCGTGAGCCTCGCGCGTCGCCAACTCCACGCTCGTCGGCCATTTTCAATACAGGCTGTTAGAGGAGGCACGGCATGTCGATAAAAACCGAAGTGAAAGAAGCTGTCTATACGGTGATTCTGTCGCGTCCCGAAAGACGCAACGCGGTGGACCGCGACACGGCCACGATGCTGGCGGAGGCGTTCCGCGATTTCGAAGCCCGCAGCGACGCCTCGGTCGCCGTGCTCTACGGCGAAGGCGGCAACTTCTGCGCCGGCGCCGACCTCCAGGCCGTGGCCGAAGGCAACGGCAACATGGTCACGCCCCAGGGCGACGGCCCGATGGGTCCCACCCGCCTGCGCCTGTCAAAACCCGTGATCGCGGCAGTGGCCGGATACGCGGTAGCCGGCGGGCTCGAACTGGCCCTGTGGTGCGACCTGAGAGTGGCGGAAAAAAACGCGGTTTTCGGCGTATTCTGCCGGCGTTGGGGAGTGCCGCTGATCGACGGAGGGACCGTGAGGCTGCCGCGCTTGGTCGGCCACGGGCGCGCCCTCGACCTGATCCTGACCGGCAGGCCGGTGGGCGCAGACGAGGCGCTTCGCATCGGACTGGCCGACCGCGTGGTGGCCGACGGCAGCGCACGCGAAGAGGCTGAAGCGCTGGCGCGTCAGATCGCGGCTTTCCCTCAGCGCTGCCTGCGCGCCGACCGGGCCTCGGCCTTCGATCAGTGGGATCTGCCCCACGAGGCCGCGATGCGCAACGAACTGCACGGCGGACGCGATGTGATCCTCAGCGGCGAGACGGTAACCGGAGCCTCGCGCTTCGCGGCCGGCGCCGGACGCCACGGCAAGTTCGGCTGAGCGGCGCGAGGTCTGCGCAGCACCGGCAAGCCAGAGGCGGCCGATCTACGCGGGGCCTTTCTCGCCGCCGTCGTCGGGCTCGAACGGCTCGTGCAGACCGCACTCGCGTTTGAGACCGAAGAAGCGCGTCTCTTCTTCCGTGACTCCGTCGACGAGACGGTGCGAAGTGTGGGTGTCGCCGATTGAGATGTAACCCTGTTCCCACAGTGGGTGGTAAGGCAGGTCGGCGTCCCACATGTAATCGAAGACTTTCTTGTCGTTCCAATCGACGATCGGGTGAACCTTGAGGTATCCGTTCTGGATGCCCAGCACATCGAGTCGCCGCCGCGTCGAGGCCTGCGAGCGGCGCAGCCCGACAATCCAGCCCTTGGCGCCGAGTTCGTCCAGGGCGCGCTGCATCGGCTTGGTCTTGTTCATGCGGTTATAGCGCTCGATGCCCTCGAGACCTTCCTCCCACAACCTGCCGTAGCGCGCCTCCTGCCAAGCCGGCGAAAGCTCGGCGCGATAAATCTTCAGGTTGAGCTTCAGCCTGTCGGTGAGTTCGTCAATGAAACGGTAGGTCTGTGAGAACAGGTAGCCGGTGTCGAGCACCACCACCGGGATGTCCGGTCGTAGTTGCGTGCACAGGTGAAGGCAGACCGCAGCCTGCGCGCCGAAACTCGAAGACAGAATGATGTTGGCGCCGAGCGTGTCGAAGGCCCAGACCAGTCTTTCCTGAGCGGTCTTGTATTCGAGTTCGGCGTTGAGCGTCTCAAGATCCAGCGAATCGACGTCGGCGAAGCGCGAGACCGTTGCGGTGGCGGCGGATTGGCTCATGACCGTGGAAGATGGGTCGGAACCGGCGAGAAATCAACGAGCAAGTCGGGTCGCGTCGGGCCAGGTGGAGCCGTGTTGGGCCCGCTGCGCTCCACCGTCAGCGGCCGCCGTTGTCAGTGCGCGTCGCCGACGGCCTTGATCTGCGAGAAATCCCGCCTCGCTCCGCCGTCAGCGGCCGCCGTTGTCAGACTTGTCAGCTCTGGCCGCGTCGATGACCTCGACTGCGACCAGCGGTGCGTGGTCGCCGATGCCCTCGCACTCCAGCGCGGTGCGCTGCCAACTCTCGGGCGAAGCCAACACCGAAGGCCACCACGGGAAACTGCGGCACTGGGCCGGCCGCTGCTCGTATACGGCGCAGAGTTTTCCCCTTAGAAAAACGCAGTCGCCGCCGACACCGTCGAGCAGTGCCAGGCGCATCCCGACGCGTCTGAGGTAGCGGCGGCCGAAGTCGTCGAGCGCAAGTCCGAAGTGACCCGCAAGCGCGGCCGCTTCGCCGGCGCTGACCCACACGTAGCTTTGAGCGCCGCTACAACAACGGCCGCACGAAGTGCACGCGAAACCAAGGCCTGCGGCGTACCAGGGTTCTCGCTCGGCGGCGCCGAGGCTACCTTGCGCCGACGCCGCAGAATCACCGGCCGCCGTCTCGTGCGGACGCGCCGCACCGCTCGACGTGCGCTTCACGTCTTGCGCCGTACCGACCGGCCGCGCGATCCGGATGGGCGCGGGACGCTCAGCGGACTCGCCGGCAATTCGAGAGCGCGCCACAGGTACCAGCATCCCACCGTGCGCCACGGGCGCCACGCGCGCGCCAGTTGCTGCATACGCTCGGCGCTGGGCTTGGCCCGCATCCGATAGACTCTCGCGAACGCGTTCTGGATGCCGAGGTCGTCGACCGGCAACACGTCGCCGCGCATCAGCACGAACATCAGGAACATCTCGGCCGTCCAGCGTCCGACGCCGCGTACGCGCGTGAGTTGCGCGATCACTTCCTCGTCGTCGAGCGCCGAAATCCGTTGCAGGCTGAGGTCGCCGCCCACCACCCGCTCGGTCAGATCGCGGACGTACGAAACTTTCTGACCCGACAGGCCCGCGCTGCGCAGCGTCGCGTCGTCTACCGCGGCGATCGCGGCCGCGCCCACGCGACCGCCGGCAGCCGCCTCCAACCTCGCGTAAATCGTTCGCGCCGCCGCGGTCGAGACCTGTTGGCCGACGATGGCGCGCACCAGCGACGCGTAGCGGCCGCGACGCGCGGTGAGCGTACAGGGGCCGACGACGTCGATCAGCGCCGCCATGCGCGGGTCGGCTGCCGCGACGTGACGGGTAGCCGTCTCAAGAGCCCCAGCAAGCATCGGCGACGTTTTCGGCGTCGGATTCCCGGGGTTCCCGCGCTCGAGCGCCGGCGACAACGGTCGGCTCACCGGCACAACGACCCACGCCGCGGGCGTCGCGCGAAGAAGGCTTTGCGTGTCAGCGACGACGGCCTGTTCACCGGAACAACAACAGGAAGCGCATCAGTTCGACGCGGCTGCGATCCACTTTGACGTCGCCGCGCACGAACGCGGCCGCCGCGTTGCGCCTGCGCGCGATAATTTCCTTCCACACCTGCGAATCGACGGTCACCAGCATGTCGTAGTTCTCGGGCAAACGCGGCTGCAGTTCCGCGATGCTGTTGCGCACCCGGATCCCCCATTCCTGGCCGAGATCGGGAAAGCGGAATCCGACCGCGAGCGTTCGGTCTCGCGCCTTGTCCGGACGCAGGTGCGTACACAGCGAGCGCATGAACGCTTCGATCGATAGCGCGCGCAGCAATTCGATCGGAACCATGGCAGGATCCGGCTGCCGTATCTCGATCTTCCCTTCGGCCTCGAGGGCCTCGGTCAGGTAATAGTTGCGGCCGTTGGCGCTCGGCTCCGACTCGGCCAGCGCCCGCAGCGCCGCTGCACGCACCTGCGCCGCGACATCGGTGAACTCGCCGAGCGCCGCGACCTGGTCGGCAAGCTGCAGAGCCCAGCGCGCGTCACCCCTGGCGAGCGCGCTGCGGGCGGCGTCGCGCAGCTTCTCGGAGCCTCCGGCCAGAGCGGCCATGCGGCGCGCGCTCTCCTGACTCGTCATGGTCGGCAGATCGGCCGCATTGCCGCCGAACCAGCCGACGTAGGCGTCGAAGATGGCGCGCACCGACCAATCCACGCGTCCGTAGTGCTCTGCCAGATAGGGCCGACCAGCGAGCGACGCGGGAAGGTGCACCTGCGCGGCGATGTCCAACGCCGACAGCCCTTCGTTCATCAGCGCGACGGTGCGATCGTGGACGTACTGGATCGCGTCGCGATAGTCGGTCAGCGCGCGCGCAACGTCCTGCTCACCAGAGATCGGCAACGTGTGGCTCGGTATCAGGAAAGCCGGATGCCGCGCACGCATCTTGTCGAGACTCGCCACCCACTCCAGCACGTCGCGGTGGGAACTGCCGCGGATGGCGTAGAGGTTCGGGAACGAGTGGTAGAAGTTGTCGCCGGCCAGCAGCACGCGCCGGTCGGGCAACCACACGAAAATCTGATCGGGTGTCTCGCCGGCGGCGTGGACCAGTACCAGGTGGAGACCCGCCACGTCGATCTCGGTCTCGTCTCCATCGAAAGTGCGCGTGGGCAGCAGCGGTGCCGGCGTCGAGCTGGCGCCGGCGAGCAGGCGCGGACCGATTCCGCAATTGAGGCGCTCGGAGGGCGGAAGCAGGGTTCCGAACTGGCGCATGCTGCGCTCGTAGAGAACCGGTCTGAGCGCACCCGCCAGTTGATCGAGTTCGCGCGCGAAGGTCGCGTGGGCGATCACCTCGGGGTGATCGGAACCGGCCAGCACTGCGGCCCCGAAGATGTGGTCGGCGTGGTTGTGGGTCAGAATGATGGCCCGTACCGGTTTGTCGCTGATCTTGCGGAATGCCTCGCGCACCGGACGCGCGGCTTCGGCACTCTCCATCGTATCGACGATGACGACGCCATCGCTGCCTTCCAGCAGGATCGAGTTGCCCAGGCCGAAACCGACCGCAACGTGAACGCCCGGCGTGACCTCGATCACCTCACGCGGGAATTCGGCGTCTGCAGATGCGAGCCCGGGATCGGACTTGGCAGCGTCGCCGTTGACGTCCGCTTTGGAACACCCCAGAGCCAGGCACAACGCCAACCCCGACAGCGCGAGCCGCGAACCGCCCCTGTACAAAACGCCATTGCACGACCTTGGCATCGCAGAGCGCATCGTGCCCGAGAGCCGCAAGTCGTGCCACCACGACGCCGAATAATCATCGCGCGCGCGGGTCGCGGCCACGATCGGAGATTCTCCGTGGCGCCAGAAGAGAATAGTCCTCGCGCGCGGGTCGCGGTCCACCAGCGGCGCGGTCACGGCGACTGCGTACTCACGAATAGTCCTCGCGCGCGGGTCGCGGCCACGAACTTCGCGGACGACTTCCGGGCCGTTCACCTCAGCCGCCTGTTGAAAATTGCCCATCTGCGGCGTTGCGCGCGAAACCACTCGCTACGGCGTACCTGAAGTACGCCTCCGCTCGTGGCTCTTCGCGCGCGCCTTGCATCTGGGCCATTTTGAACAGGCTGATGTACGGTTTTTCAACAGACTGTCAGCCGCGCAGCGTGGCGAGCCTAGCCGCATCGAGCCTCTGGTAGGTTCCATTGGAAGGGTCTCTCCACAGAACCCGCCCTTCCTCGATCTCTTGTGCCGGAATTCCCTGACGGCGCAGCGGATCTTTCAACACTCGATAGCCCGGTGTCCTGGGAAGCTCGCACAACACGCGCACGATCACCGGCCGGCTTCTGACCGGCAATTCGCCGGCCTTGCGTGCCAGATCGGCCGCATCGAGCGTGACACCCGTGCGCAGAACCAAAGCCGCCGCCGGCACGTCGACCGACGGCGAGAGTTCGAGCGCGTAAGCCGCGACTTCGCTGACCGCGTCGATTTCCCAAAGCGCGAGTTCGATTGGCCGTGAAGGAAACACCCCGCGGTCGGTACGGATCATGTCGGCAACGCGGTCGACCAGCCAGTAGTCGCCGTCTTCGTCGATGCGGCAGATGCTTCCGGTAACGTGCCAGGCGTCTCCCACTTCGAACACGTTGCGCATCGGCCGGTTTTCCAAACCGCCGCGGTCGCGGTCGACGCGCGCGAGCAACATGCCGCTGGCGCCTCTGGCAGCCCTCCACACGTAGCCGGCGTCGTCGAAGACCGGGCGATCCGTCTCGACGTCCCAGGCCGCCAAGCACACCTGTGCACTGCCGGGAATGGGCCGGCCCAGCGCGCCGATCTTGCGTCCCGAGACGTTGGCCAGGATCGCGTTGCTTTCGGTCGACGCGTAGAACTCGAGCACGTTGGTCGGTTCGAAGCGCTCGAGCAGCCGGCGCCACAGCGGCGCGGGCATACCGCTGCCCGCGAACATGCGCACCGAGTGGTTGTGCTCGCTGGAGCGGCGCGGTGCGTCGATCAACTCGCGCAGCACCGCGCCTGTGTAAAAGACCACCGTCGCGCCGTAGCGCCGCACGTCTTCCCAGAAAGTCTCCGCACCGAAGCCGTGCGCGAGAGCCACGCGAGAACCTGCCGCCAACGCCGCGCTCATCGACACCAGCAAGCCGGTAGGATGCTGGATCGGGGTCCAACTGTAGACCGTATCGCCCGGGCTCATCGCCACCGCTGATGCGGTACCCAGAGCCGACAGTGCCCAGCGTCGATTGGTGATGCGATTGGCGTGCAGAGCCGCGCCACGTCCCGAGAAGAACACGAACGCCACGTCCTCGGCTTTGCCCGGAGAAGGACGGTACCACTGCGGCACCGCGACCAGCTCCGGCTCGATCGCCTCCATATCGTTGGCGCCGGCCGGCAGAGAGCGCGCGGGATTTCCGACTCCACCGAGCACGTGAACGCGGCCGTCGAAAGCCGCCATCGCCGCAGCCGCGTGGTTGGGGTCGGAAACCATGTGCTCGACCTGCGCCAGGCGGATTTCCTCGGCAAGATATTCGTCACCGCGCAGCATCACCGACACTGCGCCGAGGCGATTCGCCGCCACCACCACCGCAAGTGCCGAAGGACGGCTGCTCATCAACACGCCGACGTTGTCGCCGGCACGCACGCCGACCGACAGCAGTCCGCGCACGATCGCGTCGACGCGCCGGTCGGCGTCGGCGTAAGTGTGGGCACGCCCTTCGTACAGGAAGAACGTGCTGTCGGGCGATGCCTGCGCCTGCTCGGAGAGGGTAAGTGCGAGCCCGACCCGCGTATCACGGCGAAGCCCTTCGAGTCGCGCCAGACGCGGAATCTGGCTGGCCACGTTGGTGCCGAGTGTCCAGAACGCCTCGGCGCCGCTGCCGACGATGTCGGCGAGCAGGTGCAGTGCGTCGAATCCGAGCGAACTGGCGGCTGACATCAGACTCGGCGCCTCCTGCGAGTGCGCGTCATCTTCGTCGATCGATGCGGACTTCGACTCGGCTCCGTTGCCGGCGGGGCCTCGGCGCTTCGACCGCGACTTGGTGGCCTTGGAACCGAGTGGAACCACACACGCCGGTTTGTCGCCGTTATCCTCGCGCCAGTGGATCCAGCCGGCCACCGTCGGCCAGGTATCGCGCATCGCCGACGAACCGATCACCAGTCCCATGTGGCCGGCGCAAAGCGAGGTTTCGTAGAGACTCGCGCGCAGCGCCGCCTCGCCCAGCGAGCGTACCGTGCGCGCTTTGGCGATGTCGTCGTTCTCGCCGACGAAAGCCAGCACCGGGCAGGTCAGGTCGGCGAGCGTGACGGTACGCCCTTCGACCACGAAGCCGCCCGAGAACAAACGGTTGCCTGTGACCATCTGCTCGAGAAACTCGCTGAAAGCCGGCCCTGGCCATGCCACCCACCCCTCGTCGGAGAGGAAGCGGCGCGCGCCTTCCCTGCGCATCAGTGCGTCGCGGTCATGAAGGCTACCGAGAAACTCGAGTTGGTGGCGGAGTTCCTTGGTCGGGCTGAGCATCTTGAACGCGTTGCGGCTGAGCCACGCCGGCACCGCGCCGCTCGGAAAGCCGGCCGCAACCAAGCGGCTGATCGGCTTTACCAGACCGAGCACGATTTCGTCGGGCAATCCCGGCAGCAAACCCTGGTGCACGTTGACCGGAGACCCAAAGGTGATCACCGAGGCGAGACCTTGCGAGTAGCGATACGCCGCGACCAGGTAGGCAAAGATGCCGCCTTGCGAGTAGCCGGCCAGATGAACGTCGCGGCCGGTCTCGCGTCGCACGAAGTCTACGGCCTCGCTGATTGCGACGATGTGGTCGGTCAGTGTTCGTTCGAGGCCGCCCTCCTGACGTTCGGGCGCGCCGAAATCGACCACCCACGGATCGATACCTGAGGCTGCCAGCGCCGACACCGCGCTGGTCTCGGGTGCAACGTCGTAGACGTCGGCGGTAAGCATCAGCGGCGGCACCAACACGATCGAGGGCCGCGGCCGTCGCGCGTGTGATTGCTCGTCAGCGGCGGCATCTGTTGCTGCCGCGGCCGCCGCGGCGCGCTTGCTCGCCGCGGCGCTCTTGCCTTTGCTCTTGGCGGCCGCCGCAGCCTTCGCGGGATCATCTCCGTTGATGGCCGCCTCGCCTCTCACTGACGCCGCACCGTCGGCCACCAGCGCCTGCGCATCAGCGGTTTCGGCCAGGCCGTAGCGACGCAAACGGAAGTTGGTCTCGTTCATCGCCAGTTCGTAAGGCGTGTGCGCGACGCGCTCGCGGCGTCCGAGTTGCGCTATTTCCACCGCGTTGCGCAGCGCCGCCACCAGACGCGCGGGCAGGTCGAGTAGATCGGATGTGGTGTTTTCCTCGGACATCGGCTGGAGTTCTCCTGCTGCTGCCGCGCCAGTCCGGCGGCAGCCGTGGCGGACTCTAGCACCGTCGCGAGTTCTTTTGCACGGGCGGCCGCAGAGCCCGCGTTCCCGCGATTTTCCGCGCCACGCGGGCCACGAGTTTGTCAAGAAACCGCCCATCAGCCTGTTCAAAATGGTCCAGATGCAAGGCGCGAGAGAGAATCCGCGAGCGGAAGCGTACCTATGTACGCTGTAGCGAGCGGTTTCGCGTGCAACGAGCCCCGAGATGGCGAGGGGCGAGACCCAACAGACAGGCGTGATCCTCGCGTGTCGCCAGCTCCGCGCTCGTGGGCCATTTTCAACGGGCTGACGGGTTGCGGCAGGTGTGTGCCAACACTAAACCTCCGGCGGTGAACGACGATGCGATGAGCGCCGCGCAGTCGGCTGAGACGAGCATTCAGAACGCGGACGTCGTCGCGTATCCGCCCGCGTGGCGCATCGCCGCGGCCGCGCTCACAGTGATCGCGCGCGGCAGCCTGCTGGTGACCGCGGCGGCGATTTTGTTGGCGGATGAACCGCCGACCAATCCTCTCAAACAGATGCGACTGTTCGGCGGCTTGTTCGCTGCGCCCGAGTTGGCGGCGTGGTGCATCGCGCGCGCTTTCGCCGCGCGTGCCAGTGTGAGTGAGGGATCGCTGGTGCTCACGCTACGCGACCGGCGAGTGGAGGTGCCGCTCGAAGCGATCGCCGCCGTCGAGCCGTGGTCACTTGCGCTGCCGCGCGGCGGCGGCCTGTGGCTGCGGCTGCGCTCGGGCCGGCGCTTGCAACGCGCACTCGGGGTTGCTGACCTCGTCGGCTTAGTCAACGCGTTGGTGGCCGCCGGCGTCTCGCCGGGAGTTAGAACGGCGCTCGCTCACCCGATGGCCGTCTTCACACGTGCACGCCTGGCCAATCCGCGAAGCCGTCTCGACCACCCTGTCTTCAAGTTCGTACTGTGCTCGTTGATCGCGACGCTGCCGGTCTTTCGCCTGCACCAGTACATCACCTACGGCGGGACCTTTGGCGAGTACTACACCTTCGGCCTCAAAGCCTATCTGCAGGGATTCGGGCTTTGGTGGGCGTCGTGGTCGCTGGGCTTCTTGTATGTCGCGGCAGCGGCCAGGGCCGTCGTCGAGATCGTCGCACTCGCCGCCGCCGCCGCGACTCCCTCGTACGCGATCGGCGTACGGCGCGGCCTCGAGATCGCCCAGCGCCTGATGTTCTACGCAGGAATTCCCACCTGGCTGGCGCTGCGCCTGACTGGGTGAAGAGAACCGCGCAGCAGGCGCGGCCTCAGTTCACCTTCTGCACGTCCACCCTCACCGCGCGGTCGGCGGGGATCGGCTGCCAGCCGGTCGGGCGATACGTAAGGTGACCGTAGCCGGCCGCGAAGCCGAGGTGCTTGACGTGACCGGGCTCGACGTCCGACTGGCCGTACCAGTTCTTGTGCATCAACGGTTCGAAGCCGTTGTAGACGATGACCTGACCGCGAGCGCACGACGGCGTGACCTTGGCCTGCAGGATCGTCTCGCCGACGTTGCTGACCAGCTTCACCTGTTCGCCGTTGACGACGTCGAGATCGGCAGCGTCGCGGTCGTTGATGAACACGAACGGCTCGCCGCGGTGGGTGTTGAGCAGCTTCTGGCTCAGCATGTTCATCGAGTGGATCGACCAGCGGTTGTGTCCGCTGGTCATCTGGAAACGCCGCGCCGGACCGCCGTG
>Ga0172371_10001860_pt1 | contig 33539 bp, 27 predicted proteins | sample Lak12m_FD_114543 | JGI IMG/M metagenome (GOLD analysis project Ga0172371, IMG submission 114543) | Freshwater microbial communities from Kabuno Bay, South-Kivu, Congo - kab_022012_12m | ecosystem: Environmental > Aquatic > Freshwater > Lake | place: Democratic Republic of the Congo: South-Kivu...
GCTCCCTGGTACTGGCTGCCCAGGTTTATAACCAGAGCGAAGCTTTCAAGCAAGATATGCAACTGCGCCCGCGCGTCGAGCGAGTAGTCTTCGAGCTAACCCATTACAACGGCGCCCGGCGCTATCGCCGACGTGGGTTGGCGAACGCCGATTTCCAGGCCAAGATGTGCGCCGTGGCCTATAACCTGAAGCTATGGATGCGCCGGTTGGCAATGGTGAGCAAATCAAGCAGGTAAGCCGCACCTGCGCCCAGGGTGGATTCTGCCTGGGTGAGCAAACAACGGCTGGCTGAGTAACCAAAACGCTGCCCCAGGCAGGGTTTTGGTTGCTAAAAATGAACTTATAACAAAGGATGTGCATGCAGAGCTGAAATTAATTATCCATTACACAAATTGCTATGTAATAACCGCTCTGTGGAGAATGTTTTATGGGGGTGAACTTGAATTATGCAACGCTCTCCTGGTGCAATATCGTGTCCGGTAATCAATTACCGGCTAGAATGTTTTTCATTTCCTGTCCAAATTTTGACCGAACCATGAGTTGGTATGAATTTGGATTATTGACCCTCTGGCCACTGAGGGCAGGTTTTACGGTAAGTTCGACCAGGTAAGTATATATCCCATTCCGCTTGAGTTAGATTTCTACCAGCTCGCTGACAAGCCATATCAAGCCAGAGCAGGGGTGCGATATCAGTATTTACTGGCTGTGACATAATTGTGCCATCCCAACTACCCGTGTAAAGTGTTTTACCATCTGGACTGAATGAAATCATCGTGATACGATCCGAATGACCAATAAATGGAATGTTTGTTGGTTGGCGATTTTGAATATCCCAGATGATAATACTCGTATCCACTCCAGTAGATACGAGGAGATTGCCAGCCGGATTGAAACCAAGACTTGTTACAGCTCCCAAGTGTCCATATATTGGTTGCCCGCTTAACTCCATTTTATCTAAATCCCACAATCGAATTTCCCCTTGCGTGCACCCCGTGTCACGATCCCCTTGACCACAACTACCAGATGCAAGTATTTTTCCGTCAGGACTGAAAGCCAAACTCTCTATCATGCCACTCTGCCCAGTGAGATGATAGGCATCAGGTATGCTGGCTGACAAATCCCGCAAATAAATCTCTCCGCTGTTACAAAACCCCGTTGGATCGTAGCCAGAACAACTTCCGGAGGCGAGCCATTCGCCATATGGGCTAAATGCCAGGCTTGAGATATTGTCGCGATTTTCAAGGAAAGGCTCTCCTAACTTTTCCCAATCAGCCACTTTCCACAATAAAACCTCGCCCTGTAGACAGACCTCACCCTTCTTGTCTCTCTTTTTACAGCTACCTGTAGCTAATACCTGACCGTTGGGGTTAAATACCAGACTGCTTACAGTATCTGAATGTAAATCCATCTGCTCGAATATGGCCTCCGGATTATCACCACTCACTTCCCATGCGTAAAGCCTCTTGTCTTGGCTCCCTACTGCCAAGATTTTCCCGTCCGGGCTAAACGCAAGGCTAGTAAGAGTGTGTGTAATGGTGTCTGACATTAGGATTGATGCCCCAATCCGGTCGCCAGAATCCCCAATTCGAAATATTATTTGGTTTTGGATGGTTGTTTCCTCCCCCAAAGCCTCTATCTTCTGTGTTGCTGAAGCGACAATATTGCGATTGAGGTCTACAGTTGTGCCTGTAATTCGTGAGTTTTCTCCCTGGGGAATATGCTTTGCTAGTTTTGGTATATCCCAGATTATCGCATTCTTGTCGTTACTTCCTGAGGCAAGTAAATTTCCGCTCGTGTTGAAATCTACTGAAGTCACCGTTCTACTATGGCCAAGAAACTGGGAAATAGGACGCCAGTCACTTGTGTCCCATAGGAGAACGGTGCCATCTTTGCTTGCTGAAGCCATTTTTGTTTTATCTGGACTGAAGACCATACTGTAAACCGAGCCTTTGTGGCCAACTAGCGTTTTCTCAGGTTTTAAAGCATCCTTACCAGAATAAGCCATCAACTTATTTACATCCCAAATTAGTATCCTGTTGAAACTGGTGCCAGCTATCAATTTCTTCCCATCAGGAGTGAAAGACAGGCTCCAAATTTGGCCGTTATCACCTTCGATCCTTGTAATTGGATTTGGAGGCAAATTCCAGGTTGCAGTAATCCAGGTAGATGTGTCCCATAAAAATATCCGACTATCACCACCGCCTGAGGCCAATAAAGTTCCTTGCGGATTAAAGGTGAGGCTTGTCACACCTAAAAGAGTATGTTTATTACCAGGTTTAGAAGACAGCTGAGTGAGGTGTTTACCAGTTGCCAAATCCCAAACTACAATCGAGTTATCTCTGCTCCCGCTTGCGAGATATTTCCCTTTTGAATCGATGACGACAGCGTAGACATCATTTGTATGCTGATCGACGGTTTCACTGATTGGGTGAGCGGATGTGATATCCTTCCAAATAGTAATAGTGCTATCCTCGTTGCCCGTCACGAGTGTTTTGCCATCAGGGCTAAACACGATATCCCAAATCGCGCCGTTATGATTTTCAATTGGCTCACCGTGAACTTCCCAAATCGGTTTCTGTGTGGTTTCATTAGTTGTTCTCTGCCACAAACGGATCCAACCATCTGCTCCAGCGGAGGTTAAAATGTCGCCTTCCTGCGGGTGAAATGCTATATTGAGAACTTTATCATGATGACCTTGTAGAATTTGGGACATATAAGGACTGCGCCCTAGTATTGATAAAAGGTTGTTCCTCGGGATAAATGTCTCGGATTCTGCGAAGTTCTCAATGGCACGATACGATTCGACGCTTAAGAGGTATGCTAAATCAATTTGACTTTCTTGGTGGGAGATAGCTAATGCCGCCAATTGGTTAGAAAATGAAATCTTAGAGGATGTCGAGACCCTGTAAGCTAATAAACCCACCAATATTGAAGATAAGACCGTGATGAATAGGATGAAGCCTAAATAAATAATCCTCCTTAGTGCCGAAGCTCGTTCTCTCTCTAGCCTAAGCTCACGTTGATATTGGATTTCACGTTCAGTTGCTTCTCTTTTGCGCAACTTCTGGCTTGTTTGGATAAATTCCCACTCGCTTTGAGATAAATCATCCCCGCGTTCGATTAACCACCCATCGGCAATGGCCAAATCGTGTCCTCGAAGCAATCGCCCTTCATCACGTAGGCCGGGTTGGGTTGGATTAGTCTCGATCCATTTTTTAACGGACTCCTCAATGCTTTGCCGCCAGACAAGGAAACGTCGGTTATTTTCTACCCAATCGCAGAGCAATTTCCACTCGCGAACTAAAGCATCATGTATTATTTCTACTAACACTTGCTTGCTCTGGCTCTCCTCACTTGTGATGAGCAACCTCGCGTCAGCCAGCTTTTGAACGATAGCGTGTATGGTCTCGCTCTCATCCATCGAACGGACCAAGTTTGATAAATACAATCTCCGTCGGCTATCCGGTACGCCCTCCTGCTCATTTCCTAGGTGCACTAAGTCCGTAAGGATACGCCGTGCCAAATTGCGCTCATTTTCTGAAAATGAATAGTAAGTATTATCAGCCCATTGGGTGAGTCCGCCAGTAACACTGCCGATGTTTTGATAGATATGATGTGTTAAAACCCCATCCTGTCTGCGCTCCCAAAGTTGTGTCAAGGCGAATTCAAGGAGTGGCAGAATTGTACTTGGTCCTTGCTTATCTACAGGACTTGATTCCATTACGTCATTGAGGATTACCTGTGATAATCCCGGTTCGAATATCAGTCCAATCGTTTTTGCCGGATGTTCGATAATGGTGAGTAAATCGTATTGCTCAATCGTAAGCGGCACATTTACCAAACCACGCTCCACCCAGGGCATTATTGACGACGCTTGATGTGCTAAGTTGCCGTAGAAATCATCTCGCAGAGTTAATATAAAAGTGGTCGGCAAAGCCGATTCCAGTACTTCGGTTATTTGAGCCACAAACTTTTGACGTACGAACTCAGGAGTAATTGTTAGCAATTCCTCGAACTGGTCCATAACAACTACAAGCCGTGACTGGTCAGGATGCTCATACAGCCATGCTCTTGTCGCAGTAAGTAGACTCTCAGTCGCGCCTTTCAATCCTTCAGCATCAAATTGCTCAAAAGGTTGATCCGCCGGCCGAGCGACAATAATTCCCCATTTGTCGCCCCCTGGAACCTTTCCCTGTCGTATTTGAGGTATTAACCCGGCCCGAACAATAGAAGATTTTCCACACCCCGACGGCCCTAGTACTGCCAAGAACCGAGGCTCTTGCTTTAAACTTTCAAGCAACCTATCTACTACGCTCTGTCGGCCGAAGAAGAATTCAGCATCTTTCTCTGTGAAAGCATCCAAACTGCGATAGGGACAGAAATCTGAGAGTAAGAGTTCAGGGCAAGTCGCTTGTATTATCTCGGAGGTAATTGCAAAAGCGGTCGCTGCTAGACGCTTATAAGCGTCAGAAGGCGTAATTGAGACCACCATGCCAACGATGCGACGTGTAAGGTTGTCCCATACTGGTGCACCGCTAAAGCCAGGTGTAACTTCTTGACTACGTAATGACAAAACACCAATATTTCTTATGGTGGTCTTCCCCACTATTTCACCACTGCTTGGTAAGCCATCCAACTCAGAAACGGTGGGATAGCCAAAAGTGGTAAAGCTATGACCTCCGACACCACCTGTTGTTCCAAATCGTATTGGTGAAACATCAACAGGTAATGGCCCTGGTAATCGTAGAACAGCGATATCTTCGGTTTCAGGGGAGGCCCAAAGCTCTGGATCTATCAATACTTCAATTGTTTCTCGGTTAATGCGAAAAGCGACCTTTAGGGTTTCGCCCTTATGGGCACCTGCGGCTTTCACAACATGTGCGCACGTCAATATCAACCGCTCATTGGCCACAAAACCCGTACCAACGATCTCTCCCTTGGCATTCAACACTGCAACAATATGAGAATCCCAGTTCGGTATAGTTGACATCTTACTTTGAAGATTCTGGTTTCTTCCACTTGAGGGTTACTTCATAATTGACGCCCAGGCCGACTTTGCCAATGGCCATATTACCCAATTCCCCACTTGTTGTAAGCCCAAACTTGATTTCGGCTTCGCTAACAGGAAGTTCTTCTATCTGGGCGATAAGAAGCTTAGCCTGGACCTTGGCTTCTTTGAAGGCTGCACTGAAGGTTTTTTGGGCTTTCACGATGATATTTTCACCTCCACGGCCCGCTCTAACTACACCACTTGTTTCAGATTCTGGGGCTTGGATAAGGATGGTCTCACCATCTCCTAGATCATATTCAACGAAAGTGGGCATAGTTTTCCTCCAATATCGGTTGGATGTAATTCGCCTGTCATTGTATTCAACATCTCAATTATCCCCGCACAGATATCTTCTGCTCTCGGACGCACTTCCGAGTTACGCGTGAGATCAGCAGACATGCTGCCTGCAACTGCTTCTTTGAAGAATAACCACCGCTTATGGTTCTTCATTTTGCGTCCGATGTACCGAGGACGCAGGCTTCGAGCTTTTGGGACATAGATTATCCCCTAGTAACTCTCAGTGAAAGTAGTCAGTCAACATTTCTTGTCCACCTCATTAGTTTAGTACGGAAATCAAAGCACGTCAATCCTGACTCATCAACATCCCACGGCTTTAACATTTTAGCTTGACAAAATAAGAGGTCTTCTTCGGTATACTTTTGTCGCCAAAAACAAAAAAAGCCGGAGAAGACCTATGACTGATTATACCTATCTTGGCCCGGATCAGGAGATTTATGCAACGGGCATGATCTATGATTTGATGAGTTTGTTCGCCTTTTTGTTGCGTGTGGTCGATACGCGCAAGGCGAAAGGGAAACGCTACATCTTGGGAACCTTGTTGACATTGATTCTATTGGCCAAACTTGGGGGTGAAGATAAGCCAACCGGGATTACCGAGTGGGTGGCTAATCGGGTGGAACAGTTAGTTGAGATGAAAATCCTACCCCAAGCGAATGCGCCTTGCCATATGACGTTTCGGCGCATCCTGAGCTTTGTCATTCAGACGGAAGAATTAGAGCGTTTGGTAGGCGAATATCACCGCAGCCAATTGAAGGAAGGGGTTGAAATCGTTCTGACGATGGATGGTAAAACGCTCAAAGGCACGATTCCAGCTGGAGAAATGCGGGGAATACATCTGCTGAGTTTATATGTACCGGATCAAGGTCTGGTTCTGGTGGAAGCGGCTGTCGATCGCAAAGAGAATGAGATTGTTGTAGCGCCGAAGATCCTCAAACAGGTGAATTTAAGCGGGGCAATTGTTATTGGCGATGCAATGCACACCCAGCGCAGCGTTTCGGAACAAATCGTTACCGCTGGGGGAGACTATATCTGGACCGTCAAAGGCAACCAACCCCGAACCGAATGGGCGATTGAAAAGCTGTTCGTGCATGAAGCCTGTAATGTCAAGCTCGGTGCGGGTCTATCCAAAGAAATTCAGGTGGCCTCGTTGGTCAACAAGGGGCATGGACGGCGGGAGACGCGCACCTTGTGGGCCAGTACAGAACTGAATGAGTATCTGGATTGGCTAGGTGTCAAACAAGTTTTTCGTCTGGAGCGGCTCATTTGGCATGAAAAACACCACGGATACACCCGGGAAGTCGTATATGGCTTGACCAGCTTATCCCCGCAGCAGGCTTCTCCCAAAAAACTGATCCGCCTCTTGCGTAGTTACTAGGGAATTGAAAGCGGTTTGCATTATCGCTGCGATGTAACCCTTCACGAAGACGATACCCGCCTTACCCTTGGGCAGGCCGGACAGAACATGGCTATTATCAACAATCTTGTGATCGGGCTGTGCATCCGCAATGGTCACAACAATCTTGCCAAGGCCCGCCGACGCTTTTCTGCCAAACCGGTGGAAGCTCTCAACCTTGTCCTCCAGGCCTGATCATCGTGATGAAGTTGTCTAACATTTTAATGTTAAAGCCGTGACTCGGTAATCACCATCGCTTGATTTTCCTGGTTTGCTGGGTTATAATCTTTTTAATCTAATACACTATTGCCTTTATTGTTGGCGGAGTCTGACACCAAGAAACAGGCCTATAGCTTGATTCAAGATAATTGAGCCGCAGATTTCATGTCTGTGGCTTTTGCTTTTTAACCTGGGAGGTTTTTGGGTTTCAATAAATGCCACAACTAGAAATTTATCTCTTTGGCAAGTTCGCAGCGCGTTGCGACCAACGCGCGCTGGATTGTATCCAATCACATAAAGCGCTGGAATTATTCTGCTATCTCTTGCTAAATTACCAACACACCCTTCATCGGGATGTGATCGCGGATAAGCTGTGGGGAGAAGATTGCTCACGTGCAAAAATGTATCTCCGCAAAAGTTTGTGGCAGCTCCAAAACAGTTTGAACTCTGTTCGAGAGCCGCAGGATGATCTGATCCTATTGGTCGAAGGCGATTGGCTGCAAATCAATCGGCGGGCAGAGATATGGGTTGATACGTTAATCTTTGAAAATGCCTATGACAGCGTCAAGGGAATTGCAGGACAAGCATTGAGCGTTCCAACGTATACAAGGTTGCAGCAGTCGATTCAACTTTATCGGGGCGACCTGTTGGAAGGCTGGTACATGGATTGGTGCGTGTTTCCCCGCGAACGATACCGCGAGATGTACTTGAGCCTGGTTGACAAACTGATGGGCTACTGTGAGGCGAACCAGATATATGAATTGGGAGTCGAGTACGGAAATTTGATTCTCTCCTGTGATCGGGCGCGTGAACGCACCCATCAGCGGTTGATGCGTCTGTACTATTTGGCAGGTAACCGTACCGCTGCTCTGCGCCAGTTCGAGTGTTGCAAGAAGGCTTTGCGCGAGGAGCTTGACGTCCAACCGAGCAGACGAACGTGCACTTTACGAGATCAAGTAGCCTCCGATGAAGTGATACCAAAGTTGAAAGCTGGGAAAAGCAACGAGCATCTTGATGATGAGCCAAGTACAGGCGCGCTGCGCCAGTTGGCGCGCCTGAAGGAATTAGTGGAACAGCAACAGGCCGCTCAGCAACAGGTTGCCGAGCAGGTAAGCCGATTGGAGCGGCCAATCAAGGAAATTTCTTAAGAAGAACGCTGCTGGATACGGGGGAGATATGTCTACGGATACAGGCTGATGCAATACTCAGGATGAAATGAATCCGCTTTCAAGAGATCAAAGCCCGGAAGCGGGAGCCTCCCGTCCGGAAACTGGTGATATCCAGCCAGGATCCCAAAGCCACACCTTCATCATCAAGATCTGGCTTGAAGAGACCGCCGAAGAAGCTGGTCGGGTGATCTGACGCGGGTATATCACCCACGTGCTTGATAACCAACGACATTATCTTGACAGACTCGAAGATATTCCCCGTTATGTAAAATCCTATATCAACCAATGGGTGTAAAACAAGTTTTGAAATTGAACCAGGAGGATTTGTGATGCCAGTTAACCCAACTTATCCAGGAGTGTATATCGAGGAGGCGCCCAGCGGGGTGCGTACCATTGTGGGCGTGGCCACCGCCATTACGGCGTTTGTGGGCACTGCCCGGCGCGGTCCGATCAACCGCGCGGAGCGGGTGTTCAATTTTGGTGATTATTCCAGAAAGTTTGGAGGGTTATTCGCTGACTCGGAGATGAGCTATGCCGTTCAGCAATACTTCTTGAACGGCGGCAGCGATGCATGGATCGTGCGCATCGCTAAGAAACCCAACCCGGCCACAGCCACCCTGAAAAGCGGCGTATTGGAAGTACTGAAAGCTACCGCCCAGTACGAAGGCAAGGCCGGGAACGGCATCAAAATTGATGTAAACTACAAAACCAGCAACCCGGAAAACACCTTCAACCTGACTGTCAGCTACGAGCCTGAGGACAATCCAAGCCTGGGGAGCGTCGAGAAATTCACCAATCTTTCGATGAATGAAAAAAGCGCACGCTATGTTGTAAAGGTCGTCAATGGCGCATCGGAGTTAATCAAGCTTGAACTTTCACCGATTGATGCCGGGACAGACCCTCGCAAAGACGTCAAGGGTACCAGCATTAGCGGCAAGCTGGCCGACAAAGAGGACAAGCTGCTCGACCTGGTTCCGCTGCTTCCCAACCCCAATTACCAGTTTGCGATTGCGGTCAACAGCCTGCCATCAGTGACTGTCAAGTTCACCCCAGACGACTTTAGAGGAAATGATGCCGCCGAGCGCCTGAATAAGCTCTGCGCTTTCATCCAGGCAAAGATCATAGCAGAAGCGAACACCGAGCCAGCCATGACCGGCTTTACTTGTGTATTCGACGCTGCTTCAAAGATCATCAAGATGACTTCCGGTGAGGCCGGCCCAGGCTCCAGTGTCCAGATTACTCCTGGCTTTGTAGATGACGCCTACCATCTGCTTAAACTGGGTCTGGGCAATGGAGGCGTTGAAGCAACTGCTGACGCCAAAATCCGCCCGAACGCTGAGGAAAAGGCGATGGGGGAAGGCGATGAAAATACTTTCACCGCCAATGAAGCTTCAGGGATGTATTTTCCAGCCGATGGCGAACTTAAGCGTAGCGGCGTGTATGCTCTAGAAGCAGTTGACCTGTTCAACTTGTTGTGCCTGCCCGGCATCCAGGATGCGGATATCCTCTCCAAAGCAGCCGGGTACTGCGAGCGCCGCCGCGCCTTTCTGGTAGCCGATTGTAAAGGCGGCGATGAACAAAAACCCATCACTCCCGACGAGATGGAAAAGCTAGTGATGGGCGCTGTCTTGCCGAAGTCGAAGAACGCGGCAGTATACTACCCCTGGCTGAAGATCAAAGATCCGCTCAGCGGTGAAGTTGTGTTGCGCCCGCCCAGCGGCACAATGGCTGGCCTGTACGCCCGCACCGACAACAATCGAGGCGTCTGGAAAGCTCCGGCGGGCGCTGACGCCACCCTGGTCAATGTACTCAGCCTGGAGTACCAGCTTAGCGATGCTGAGAATGGCGCCCTCAACCCGCGTGGCGTCAATTGCTTGCGCAATTTCCCGGTTTATGGCATGGTGGTCTGGGGCGCTCGAACCCTGCGCGGCGACGATGAGATGGCTGACGAGTGGAAGTATATCCCCGTGCGTCGCACTGCCTTGTTCCTCGAGGAGAGCCTCTATCGCGGCCTGAAGTGGGTGGTGTTCGAGCCGAACGATGAGCCGCTCTGGGCGCAGATCCGCCTGAATGTAGGCGCGTTTATGCACAATCTATTCCGGAAAGGAGCGTTCAAGGGGGCGACTCCTCGAGAGGCCTACTTTGTCAAATGTGACAAAGAGACTACGACAGATAACGACATCAACCTGGGTATCGTCAACATCGTTGTCGGCTTCGCGCCGCTCAAGCCCGCCGAGTTCGTGATCATCAAGCTCCAGCAAATTGCTGGCCAGATCCAGGTCTAAGGAGGAAACCATGGCGCAGTTCAGTGTCAACCCACAGCGTTTCGACCCTTATAAAAATTTCAAATTCCGGGTCAAATGGGATAACAAATATGTCGCCGGCGTCAGTAAGGTCGGCGCGCTGAAACGAACCACAGAGGTTGTCAAGCACCGCGAAGGCGGCGACCCATCCAGTAGCCGGAAATCTCCTGGCCGGACAGAATATGAGGCCATCACGCTTGAACGCGGTGTGACCCATGACAAAGAGTTCGAGCAATGGGCGAACAAAGTCTGGAACTATGGCTCCTTGCCAACCGGCACAGCCGAATCCAAAGAAGCATCGTTGGCGGATTTCCGAAAGGAAATCATCATCGAGACATATAACGAAGCCGGCCAGCTCGTTATCGCCTACAAAGTTTTCCGTTGCTGGGTTTCCGAGTTTCAAGCCCAGGCCGACCTGGACGCCAACGCTAACGCCGTGCTTATCCAAACGATCAAGCTGGAGAATGAGGGCTGGGAACGAGATTACGAGGTGCCCGAGCCTGATGAACCGAGATTTACCGAGCCGCAATAGGTATGCGCGCCTTATCGGCTGGCGAACTGTTGGATGTTTGGGAGCGAGGACAAGGTAGTTCATTCATCCGGCGAGCGCTTCTGCTCCTGTCTGCTGCTTACCCCGACGCTCCGGTTGGCGTGCTGGAGGGCCTGAGCATCGGGCTCCGCGACTCCTGCTTGTTGAGCCTGCGGGAGCGGACATTTGGATCAAAGCTGGTCGGGCTGGTGAACTGTCCGCGGTGCAGTGAGAAACTGGAGCTGATATTCGACGTAGCCGACATCAAGGTCGCCCCACCAATTTTGGAATCCCTGGCTGATCGAAGAGAAGCCGGCGGGCTGGGCGAGGCGCTTTCGGTGTGCATTGCGGATTACGAAGTGGTCTTCCGCCTGCCTAATAGCCTGGACTTGATCGAAGCCGCTGGGGATCAAGCAGGGTCATCCCGCCAGCGCTTGTTCGAGCGCTGTTTGCTGGAAGTACATCACAATGGCGGAAAAACACCCGCCGACCAGTTGCCGACCCAGGTGGTGTCTGCTGTGATAGAACGGATGGCGTCCGCTGATCCCCAGGCAGATGTGCGGCTGTCTCTGGTTTGCCCGGAGTGTATTCATCAGTGGGAGGCGATTTTTGACATCGTCGCTTTCTTTTGGAGCGAGCTGGACGCCTGGGCGCAACGCACGTTGCACGAGGTGCATATCCTGGCGAGAACCTTTGGCTGGCGCGAAGCAGACATATTAGCCCTAAGCCCTTTTCGAAGACAATGTTACCTGGAGATGGTGAACCGGTGAGCGATTATCTCGATAACCTGTTAGCCAGGACCATGAATCCGAAAGATGTTATTCAACCACGACCGGTTTCGATGTTCGAGCCGATTATGGAGACACACCACCTGCCTTCTGACGACCTCCAAACTTTGGAAAGCGAGGCGGGTGCATCTACCTTCACCGGCAGATCAATCAGTGCTCCGGAACTCGATCGCCCGATGATTGAGTCGCCGCAATCACCCCAGAGAACACAGCGTGCTTCCCCCGCGCCGCCTGGCATCCAGCCCGGCTTCAGTGATGAGCAGCCCCAGGCCCTGGCAAGACACACTCCACCTGAAAGTCGAGAGCTAACTCAAATAGCTGTCAACACACCCCAAAAACCTGGCCCAAGCCAGAAAGAGAGCCTGCCTCCGGTCAAGCGCATCGCAGCCAGCGATGAGCGGCGGATTAAGCAGGATCATTCGCCTGCTCACAAGCCAACGCCGCAACCCACGCCTGCCACACAGATTGTCCCATTGGCGACATCTCCACTTTTGCCGGTGATCTCTCCCGCCCGGGAGACTGAACCGCCCCGCAGCGTAACCATCCCAGAAATTGTTGCTCAGATAGCTCCTGACAAAGCTGCGGGAGAGCCCGAAGCGCCCGTCCTGGTACACCCACAGGTGATACGCTATATCGAGCCTGCCCGCATGCCTTTCTCGCCGCCAGCACCCGCTCCTTCAATCACCGTGAGCATTGGACGCGTCGAAGTGCGGGCTGCGCCAGCGCCCTCGCCCGCAACCAAGATGACGCCAGCATCAGCGCCTGTGCAAAGCCTCGAAGAATATATGCGTCAGCGCAGGGGAGGTAGACAATGAGCAATTACCTCGCTATTGCAACCGTTACGGCGGCGCTTCAACAGATCGTACAGGCAACGGCGAAAAAAGTTGTTGGAGGCGCAGATGTCGATGTTGGTCGTCCCAATATGGCGGCGAATCCCGGTGTATTGCACAAGATATATCTGTACCTGTATCAGGTTTCGCCGAACGCGGCGCTGCGCAATACTGATCTGCCCAATCGAGACAGCCAGGGCCGCCTGGCGCAACGTTCACAAGCGGCGCTGGACCTGCACTATCTTCTGGCATTCTATGGTGATGAGAGTGCGCTGGAAACACAACGCATGTTGGGCGCAGTCGTACGCGACCTGCATGCACACCCCATCCTCGCCCGTCAGGATATCAAAAACGCCATTGCAAATTACCCGGATCTGTTGATGGATACGGACCTGGCTAATGCTATCGAATCGGTCAAATTCACGCTGCTCTCCCTGTCCCTGGACGAACTATCCAAGCTATGGTCGGTGTTCTTTCAGACACCGCACGCGCTTTCAATCGTGTATCGAGCCTCTGTGGTGTTGATCGAGGCGGAGGAGTCGCCAATAGCCGCTCTGCCGGTTCGCCAGCCTGGTGTATATGGCCTGCCATTCACGCCGCCGCTCATCGAGCGAGTGCGGGCTGAGGCAGCGGCTGGCGCGCCAGAAGTACCCGGCTTGCTTGAACCACCCATCGATATGAAGAGCACTCTGATCATCGAAGGCAAACGCTTGCAAGGCGAGGACACTTCTGTGTTGATTGATGGAGAGGGGATCAACTCGCAAAATGTAGAAGTGACCGATACGAAAATCAGCGTTGCGCTCAATGCGCTTGGACTGCGGTGTGGAGCGCACAGCATTCAGGTAGTGCATTGTTTGCGGCTTGGCACGCAGCAGTTGCACAAGATCGTCCAGTCCAATGCAGTTCCCTTCCTGCTTCGACCAGTCATCCAGGTTCCCTCGAACGCCGCCAACAGTCTGGTTGTCACTTTCATGCCGGCGGTCGGAAAAATGCAACGGGTGACCCTACTGCTTTTTGAAATTACCGAGCGCTCAGATCCGCCGCCGCGCTCGTACCTGATCAACGCCCCCAAGGACAACGGCATCGTTATCGAAGGAAAGAAGGAGACGGAGTCGATCATCTTTGCAATCGAGGTTGTGAAAGATGGCAATTATCTGGCGCGCGCCCGGGTAGACGGCGCGGAGAGTGTACTTGTTACGGACGCGACAGGCCAATATATCCAGCCCAAGGTGACCAAACCATGAACAGTCTACCCGAATGGCAAGACACGAACAACCAATACCTGGCTGCCGCTGTGGCCTGGTTGCGACTGCGCTTGCAGCGAGAGGTGTATGCTGACATAGGAGTCGATTCGCCAACCAGGCAGAGCGGCTTCCTTTCATGGCTGTTCCGTCGCAAGCTACCCCAACCATCCTCAGCGCCCAGGCGAGTGACGGACGCCGAACTGGAGCGCGCCGCCCAGTCCATGGCCGAAGCAGCGGCAGGCGATGCGCCGGCCCTGCTGGTGCTTGGCGAACGCCTGGGGTTGTCATTCTTCGAGCAGGAGATCCTGTTGCTTTGCACGGCTATGGAGGTGGACACGCGCATCGCCGAGTTGTGCGCCCTCGTCCAGGGTAAACCAAATACTCCCTACCCAACCTTTGCCCTGGCCTTGACGATCTTCGATGCATTCACAGAGGAAGAAGCGAAGCAGCTCTCCGCTGCCTTTTACTATCCTGACCCGACTCAATCCAATAAGCCAACCTGGGAGGCGCTCTCCCCCAAGGCCTCGTTGCGTTACTGGCGGCTGATCGAGATCAACCAACCGGGCGCCCAGCCGCTGACGACCAGCCCGTTGCGGGCTGACGAGCGGATCGTCAATTATATCAAAGGGCTAAATTATCCGGACGACAGGCTGGAGCCTCTGTTGGCGCGTTTTGACATATCCGCAACGGAGGCTGAGCTGCTACCGCCTTCGCAGCAAGCGGTCGCCCAGACTATCGCCCGCCACCTGGCTCAGTTCGACAACAACGGCCGCACGCCGATCTTGCAACTCGTGGGGACGGATCCGTTGAGCAAACAGTTGGTGGCCCAGCAAGTTCTATCCGGGCGCAGGTTGTTAGCGCGCCTGCCGGTCGAACTGCTGCCGACCCAGGTCAACGATATCGACACCATCGCTCGCCTGTGGCAGCGCGAAAGCATGCTCTTACCCATCGCTCTCTACCTGGATGCCCACACAGGGCTGGATTCAGCGCTAGCGCCCGACGGGCGGATGCCTGCCTTGCAGATTCTGTTGTCACGAGACCTTGGATTGGTGCTGCTGGATACGCGCGAGGTGCAGCCCGGTCTGGGGGCTTACAATCTACCGATTGATATCGCTAAACCAACGCCAGCAGAACAGCAACAGGCCTGGAGCGAGGCGCTAGGCCTGCACGCCTCAGATATCGCCGCCCAACTGGCCAGCCAGTTCAATCTTAATTTGCCGACTATCCGGCAGATCGCCCGCTCGATCACAGACGGCTTGCCGGAGGGGGAACAGCCCTCTCCTGATCGAGCCTGGCAGGCGTGCCTGCTGCACACGCGTCCGAAGCTGGATAAACTGGCGCAACGCCTGGAACCCAGGGCCAGTTGGGACGATATTGTGCTACCCAAGGAAGCGCTCAACCTGTTAAAACAGATCTCGGCTCAGGTCGGTCAGCGTAGCAAGGTCTACGATGAATGGGGCTTTCGCCACAAGATGAATCGCGGCCTGGGCATCAGCGCCCTGTTCGCCGGGGAGAGCGGCGTCGGAAAAACTATGGCGGCTGAAGTGATCGCACGTGATCTGAAGCTGAATCTATACCGCATCGACCTGTCGGCTGTGGTCAGCAAGTACATCGGCGAGACCGAAAAGAACCTATGCCAGGTATTCGACGCCGCCGAGGGCAGCGGCGCGGTCCTGTTCTTCGATGAGGCCGACGCCCTATTCGGTAAGCGCAGCGAAGTCAAGGACAGTCACGATCGCTACGCCAACATCGAGACTAGCTTCCTGCTGCAGCGCATGGAGGAATATCGCGGCCTGGCCATTCTGGCCACAAATATGAAGAGCGCCCTGGACACAGCTTTTCTGCGGCGTCTACGCTTTATCGTCAACCTGCCGTTTCCAGACCAGGCCGGGCGCAAGCTGATCTGGCAAAAGGTGTTCCCACCGGACGCGCCAACCGAGGCGCTGGATTATGACTTCCTTGCTCGCTTTAACCTGACCGGCGGCAGCATCCACAACATCGCCTTGAACGCCGCTTTTCTGGCTGCCCAAGGAGGCGCTCCCGTGAGCATGCCGCTGCTCATTTCCGCGGCGAGAACCGAGTTGCGCAAGCTGGAGAAGACGGTCAGCGAAGTGGATTTCCGCCTGCCGGAGGCGGTCAAAGCGCGCCAGGAGACCTGGCTGGCCCGCCTGGTCCAGCAGGTCGAGGAAAATGGTTTGGCTCTGAGCCAGGTGGATTACGAGCGCCTGTCCTGGTTCGAATTGAGCGACGCGGCCATCGCCGCGATTATTGAAAGATCGATACAGCGAGCCAGAAGCGCGAATAAGCCCGTGACGATCGATCTGCTCCTGGACGCGATCGAGGCGCACACGCTTGCAGAGACGGAGTATTCTCCTGCGCATGCCAGCGAACCTAACCTGGAACAGGTTGAATAATCCCTGGAGAACGGATGAATATTGTTCTACATATTGAGCGCTTGATCCTGGACGGCATTCCGCTGGAGGCGGGCAGCGCAGCGCGCCTGCAGGGCGCGGTCGAGAGCGAGTTGGGCAGGCTGCTGGCTGCGGGTGGACTGTCGGCGCAATTACAGAATGGCGGCGCTTTGCCGTCTGTGCAGGCCGTAAGTATCCAACTGGCGACCCAGGCGGATCCACAGCAACTGGGCGGACAGATCGCCCAGGCAGTATACCGGGGAGTAGGGAAATGACCAGCGCCAGCCTGCTCAGCGAGCAAAAGAAGATCCCCGCAACGTGGTTCGGCCCCAATGCCCTCCAGCATGCTGCCGTGCAGCCGGTGGACGAGCATGACCAGGCGGAATATACCCCAGCGGAAAGCGGGCGTGACTTCAGCCGGGTTGCCAGCCAAAGCTCTTTTTGCCCAGTCACGCCGCAGCGCTGCCCTTTCGGCGGCGCCTGCCACACCTGCCCAACGCAGGTGCAGGCCAAGCTCAAGATCGGCCAGCCAGACGATGAGTACGAGCGCGAGGCGGATCGGGTGGCTGACCAGTTGATGCGTATGCCTGAACCGCGCTTGCAGCGCCAAATCGAGCCAGAGGAGGACGAAGATGAAGAAGAACTGCCGATACAATTCAAGCACAGCGTTAGACCCCCATCAGCTCAAGATGAGCTGATGGCGACTGCAAACGACTCGCTCGTCAGCCAGGCGCTGGATTCTCCTGGCAGGCCGCTGGGTGCGGAGATGCGCGCTTTCTTTGAGCCGCGCTTCGGGTGCGATTTGAGCCAGGTACGAGTGCATACCGATGGGCGGGCGGCAGAGTCGACGCGAGCGGTAAACGCTCGGGCATATACAGTAGGACGAGATGTTGTCTTCGGTGCTGGGCAGTATGCGCCAGGAACACACACTGGCAAGAATCTCCTGGCGCACGAACTGATCCACGTGGTGCAACAGAAAGCCGGGAGTTCATCGATGTTACAGCGGGCGATTACCGAGGACTCGATCGAGGCAAAGAACGGAGATTTCTATTCCACGCACTGCGGGTGGGTGGACACCGGGCATGCAAATCCGAAGGTCGCCCGGAACCTGATCGCATATGTACGGGAGGCATCTCAACGCATTGAGCGGCGCGAGAAGGCTCTGGCCAAGACACTCGCTGCCGAACCGCCTCGATTAGTGAGCGAGACCACTTGCTCGGCGTCGTACGAGGAAGGCGAGCAAGCCGAGTCTCGTACCGACACGCCGGTGATGAGCGAGAAGCAGCATCCTTCGGGAGCCGTGGATATCTTCCTCGGAGGCTTCGAGGTGAATGGCTCCGACTCTGCGAAATTCGGAAGTTTACTGCAGCTCATCTCGCAGACTCGCGCCGCCTGGGAGGCGATTCGCGGTCAGAAGTTCGGTGTGGAGGTCTGGGGTCTCAGCGATTGTATCGGTCGTGATGAACGCAACAACAAGCTGCGCCTCGCGCGCGTGGCTGCTATCTCGTTGGCTTTGAGCGGGGCGAGCAAGGGAATGAGGGTGAACGTCAAAGTAGATCACCCCCTGACGGATTATGTGGCAAGCAACTCGACACGCCAGGGGCGTCTGAAGAACCGCGGCGTGCTCATCCGGCTCATACCTCAAGTGACACCGGAGATGTTTGGCACACCCACCATGGAATCGCGCCTGCGGGGCGTCCAGGTCAGCGCGGTCACCCCGCAGGTTGAACTCACGCGGTCGCTCTCAGAAGGCGAGGTTCTCTCGGTTGCGCTAACGATCTTCGCAGCGCAGTCCACTGCATTCGAGCACCTGCAAGGCTGGCACGACGTCATTAATGACGTCATTCCCTTCGCCCCGCCAAGTTCCAAGTTCTCAGAAGAAGACCTACCATCCAACCTCATCGGCTTTTATCGGGCGGCACGCGGGTTCAGTATCGATGAGGTCAAATCCTTCTGTGGAGCGTGGGACAAACAGCGTTCCGTCGACAAACTGAAGGGATACAAGTTTGTGCCGAATCCCACGTTTCGGGCCCAACGTCTCCCACCCGGCGGCTCCTGGCCAGCCGAACTCCAGACGATCGTGCCGGCACCCTTCAATAGCGAGGCGTTCAAGATCTTGCGACTGAGACTGCAGACACCGCTCTTCGGATCCAACTGTTCGATTGATGCCAATACTAACTCAGTGAAGTGCCGATGAAGGATAAATTAGACCAGGAATGATTGAGCGCATCACGTCCCACCAGCATAAGACAACCACACGGATATTTACGCCGGTTGGCGGCGGCCAATTGCAGCGTAAATGCATCTGTGATCAGAATCACATAGCCGGGAATGTGCGTGCCGAGTGCCATCAAACACGATTATACTCACAACACCGGGCTACGAACCGTGCTAAACTGACAACTGCGCTGCCCACTGTGCGTGAGGGGCTACGCTCGCCTGGCAAGCCAATCAACCCGACCACACGTACGTTTATGGAGCCGCTCTTCGGTCACGACTTCAGCCAGGTGCGGGTGCATGATGACGAATTTGCTCACCGGGCGACGAGCGCCCTGGGTCTCGAAGCATGTGCTTTCCGAAATCACATTTACTTTGGCCACACTCGCTGGCAGCCGGAGACAGCCAAAGGGCGTGAACTCCTGCAACATGAACTCGGCCATGTAAGTCGCGGTGATAGCTACTCCGATACGATTGAAGGCTGGTCATCGTCTGGTCATCGGACAATCACACGCCAGGCGCTTGAGGGCGACACCCGTTTTAGCGAGTTTGCAAAAACACTTTTGGCGAACACTGCACCCATTCTCGATTACAACCGCCCTCAAATATTACAGGATATGGTGAGCTTTTGGTCCGGCGAACATTTGTACCGTGCGCCACTCGGTATGGTGGCTGGCGCGATCATTGGAGGTGTTACACCCCCCGAACAAGGTACCCGGCTTGGCGGCGTGCAGATCAGCGGCGCATTACCCCAAGCGATCCTGGGGACTGGCCTTATCCCAACCATACCGGTCTCGGAGAGGGCGCGTGGGCGCGAGGGTCAAGAACGCGCCGAACTCCAGCATACGCGCGTAACCCAGGAACTTGCCAATCACGGCGAAGATCAGCCAACGCGAAATGAGGCGCGCATGAATGAATACACGGATCAAGGGATCGCAACAGCTAATCGGTGCGACATGCACAATGGCTTAGTGCAACTCGGTTATGCCCTACACGTTGCGCAGGATCGGGGGTCGCACGGAGATGGTTATACTGCTGATTATGTGCAGAATAGGCCACATTCTCAAATTGACGACATGAGCGCCAATCCAGATGGTTTGGCCGCGGCGATCCGTAATTCACGGACGATACTAGATCGTTTCTTCAATGGCTTACGTGAATTCAAGAAACGGTCTCTGGCCGATCCGCTGGCGTTGCAACACACCCGACCGCCAGTCGTTGAAACTATCCTTGCGCCACCCGCAACCATGCCTGCCCCACCTTCTGTCGGACCAGAAACAGGTCCCCAACCTGGCGGCTTAAACCTCTTGACAATCCGATTCTGATGACGAGATCGAATCCATGAAAGCGCGTGAGCAATTCCAATCGAAGACTAAACCCTTGCCATCTTTCGCGCTTATGAAGATGAGTGTGCCAGAGCGCCCCGACAAATACGCAGGCGGGTTAAAACGCAGAGCGATCAATGTTTCGCCTGTGCCTGATGTGCCGCCCATCGTGCACGAGGTATTGCGCTCGCCAGGAGAGCCGCTGGATCCGGCAACCCGCGCCTTTATGGAGCCGTGCTTCGGGCACGATTTTAGCCGCGTGCGTGTACATTCCGACTCGAAATCAGCGAAATCCGCTCAAACGTTAAATGCCTTAGCTTATACCGTAGGGGATGATATGGTGTTTGGATCGGGACAGTATCAACCCACGTCTAACACTGGACGCAATCTGTTAGCCCACGAATTGACTCATGTGATCCAACAAAACGGAGTTACATCAACCGATTCATTAAAAGTTGGGTCTACTCACGATCCCCTTGAGCGCGAGGCTGAGAATAATGCAAATCAATTGTTAAACGGACAATCGATAGTATTACCTACCTCGCCTTTTCATTCACTTCTGCTTCAGAGGCAAACATTATCGGTTACTCAAGTAAAGCCAACACCGATATCTAAGCCCCAAATCAACTATCGGCTAGCCAAAGTAAGGAACATTGAGTATTCAAAGATGCCAACAGTTAATAATAAAAGTACATTGGGATGGGAAACGAAGCTTGAGACCGTTGCCGGAGGTGAGTACAAACCATGGGCTGAGCTTTGGGCGAATGGTGAATATGATGCTTTTGCCGATGCTGTGGCTGAATTCCAAGTAAAACAGGGGTGGATAGGGAAATCCGTCGATGGAATTTTGGGTCTAAAGACATGGAGCTTTATCGGAGGCCTTGGTGAAGCTATTGCAGGCATTTGGAATGTGTACTTACCCGAGTCTGAGCATACCTGCACAATAGCAACTCAAGAACGCATCAAAAGAGGATATCGGTTGGCGTCTGGGAAAAGCTTGGAACTCACTAAAGAGGATCTGAGTAAATTCAACATCATCCTTCAAAGCATTCCCAATCGTATGCTAGATGTAGATCTTCAATACCGCGGAACTGGTGCCGCTGGTGCGATGGTATATATTGGCAAAGCCACCTTCGTGTCGGAAGCAGATATCTGGGCCGGGCATCTAAAGCCAGGTGCGGTTCTTCAAGGATGGTGGAACCAAAAAGATTTCGATTTGTTACGAGCAGGTGAAATCACTGAGGGTAAGCAGAAACGCCGTCTCCAAGATACAGATATTTCAGTTCTTGCTGGATCTTCTTTTGTTTTTGTACGGTACGATACAGATACTAACGAACGAATGTTGATTCGGCATATGGGAAGTACAGAATGGGTTTCTAAATCCAGTTATGCCGTGTGGGTTGCTGCCAATATATAAACGGGTCGCGGTCACGATGGCGATGGCTTTATCTACTTGACCAAGATAATCGACCTTGCCGAACTGATCCTGACCGTACTCTCTAGAGAGTTGTTTGATCAACATATTGAGGAATAAAATGACCGAATCACATACCCAGGAAGAATTCGAACTCAACCATAAAAACCAATTGCTCAACTTTGAAAAACTGATCATCATGCTGAAAAGCTTGAATGACTCGGATCTCAGGCCGCTTGACAATAAGCTAGTGGAGACGTTAGAAACCATCTTCGGCAGAATCCCCAAAAACGGGCGTGTACAACCTGAGGATGTCTTCCGCCAGGCGATGCAATCTTTACCGGAAGTGGATTCCCAAAGGATGATCATCGAGAACCTGTTGGAGGCCATCAAGCGTGGTGACAAGTTAGGAGAGACAGTCGATCGTTACCAATCGTTGGGGTTATTGTCGGAGGGCTTTGGTGGAAATAAAACCGATGAAACGCTTACTGGCTTAGGCGAACGAATTGTCAAAAGGAAGGGCATCTGGAACCTAGTGGGTCTGACGCTCATGCAGCTTACTGTCAACGCGCTAAAAACAATTTCTAAATTTGGGCAGATCGAGCCGATCATCACAATTGCTCCGGTGCCCGGGCTCAGTTTTGCGATCAAAGGCAAGGGCATGAGCTTTTATGATTTGTATACAAACCTGACTGAAAATATCATTCTGAGCGAAAAGTAGGCCAGGATAGGAGCGTTTTATGACTACATTTCCCGGTTCTCCACGCTTGATCAAAGGAGGCATCGTTTTGATGGATGCGACCACTGGCGCGGCGCGACAGGTCATTGTCCTGCAATATAACCCGGATAGCCTGTCGCGCACGCTGCAACCGCAAGGGATGGGCGAGGGCGCTCAGCACTCCGAAGCGCTCCGTCTCAAAGGCCCGCCGGTAGAGACCATCAAGCTTGATGCCGAACTCGACGCCACGGACCAGATCGGGGCCGCCGAACCTGACCCCACGGCGCTAGAGTACGGCATTGCTCCAGAGCTGGCGAAACTCGAGCTGATGGTCTATCCGCCCAGCCAGCAATTGATCGCCAACGACCGGCTCGCCAGCCAGGGCAAGCTGGAAATCATCCCGGTCGAAGCGCCGCTGGCGTTATTTGTGTGGAGCAAGAATCGCGTCATCCCCGTGCGACTGACCGATTTCAGCATCACCGAAGAAGCCTTCGACACCCATCTCAACCCCATTCGCGCCAGGGTCAGCCTGGGGATGCGCGTCTTGAGCGTCGCCGATCTCGGCTTCCAACATCGCGGCGGGAATCTGTACCTGCGCTACCAGCAGGAGAAAGAGCGCATTGCCCAGCTAGGCCCGAACGGCTCGTTTGCTACCTTGGGAATTACAGGAGTAAGTTAGCCATGAACCAATTTGCACCCACCAGCCGGTATGCCAACATCGAGCAGGCCCAACTTACGCTGCCTTGTGGCAGGATCGTCGTCTATTTGCGCCGGCGTTTTGCGCCGCCGCCGGAGAGCTTCAGCGAGATTCAAACGCACATCGTCCACCAGGGAGACCGGCTCGACAACCTCGCCGGGCATTACCTTGGCGACGCGGAGCAGTTCTGGCGCATTTGTGACGCTAACAATGCCATGCACCCCGATGATTTGACCTGTGAGATTGGACGCAGGCTGCGCATCACCCTGCCAGAGGGCATCCAGGGCAGCCCTTATGCTCAATAATCTGCATCTCACCTTGATGATCGGCCCTGCCGTACCGCTGCCGGCGTCGGAGGACGTGATCAACGCTTTGACCAGCGTCGAGGTGACCAACACGACCGAGGGGCCAAGTGGGTTCCAGTTGCAATTCAACCTCGATAACCGCTCGCCCCTGCACACGATCTTTCTCCTCAGCGGGCAAATCCCCATCCCGATGGTGCGCGTGGTGATCCTGGTCAGCTATAATGGAAAGACAGAACGCCTGATCGATGGCGTCGTCACACGCCAGGAAGTTCGACCAGGCGCCCAGGAGGGCTTTTCTACACTGGTGATCACCGGCGAAGATTTGACGAAGGTGATGGATTACCTGTCATTCGATGGTACGCCATTTCCCGGCATGCCGGATTTCGCCCGGGTCAACCTGATTCTGCTCAAATACCTGGGGTTCGGGATTGTGCCGGTGGTGATCCCCAGCGTGATGCTCGACGTACCGATTCCCACGGATATCATCCCTCGCCAGCAGGGTACGGATCTGCAATACATTCGCAAACTGGCCGACCAGGTGGGGTACACATTTTTCATCGATTATCCTTCCGCCTACGTCAGCCGCGCCTATTGGGGGCCGCATATCAAGCTCGGCGCGCCGCAGCCGGCGCTCAACACCAATATGGACGCCCATACCAACGTCGAGTCGATCAGCTTCAGCTTCGACGCCGAAAACAAGGTCCTGCCGGTGGTGATGATCCAGAACCGGGCTACCCAAACGCCGATCCCCATCCCCATTCCAACCGACATCACACCGCTCAACCCGCCGCTGGGGCTGGTGCCGCCGCTGCCCAAGCGGGTCTTGTTCATCAAGGGCAGCGCGCATCTTTCGGCGTTGGCGGCGACCGGCATCGGGCTGGCATACGCCGCCAGGAGCGCTGACGGCGTTACAGCAACCGGTTCATTGGATGTGAGCCGGTATGGAAGTATCCTGAAAGCTCGCTCTCTGGTGGGCGTGCGCGGGGCGGGTCTGGCGTTCGATGGTTTGTATTACGTCGCAGAAGTTACGCACAAGATCAAACGCGGTGAATACAAACAGGATTACAAGCTGGTTCGCAACGGCCTGGTTTCTACATTACAGGAAGTGCCCGTATAAGCATTGGGAGCAAGCGAGGAGATGATGAACGGTATATTCGAACAGGTCGATATCGCTGAAGAACTCAAGCAATCGCTCCAACCGCGCAAATACCTGGGGAAGTATCGCGGCACTGTGATCAATAATCAGGACCCGCTCCAAATGGGGCGCATCCAGGCCATCGTGCCGGATGTATCGGAGCTCATCCCCACTGGCTGGGCTATGCCTTGTGTGCCCTTCGCCTTCTTGCAGATGGGTTTGTTCGTCTTGCCGCCGCTGAAAGCAGGGGTGTGGATCGAGTTCGAACAAGGCGATCCGGATTATCCGATCTGGAGCGGCGGTTGGTGGGGCGATGGCCAGGCGCCGATATTGCAAAGCTCGGATATGGCCACGCCAGCTACCCCGAACGTGGTCATTCAAAATGGGATCAATACGATCCTCGTCCACGCAACTCCGGGGCCGACCAACGGCATCATTCTCTCAGCGGGCCCGCACACACCAGCCGGGACGCCCTCGCCCAAGATCGAGATCACGCCGTCCGGGATCAAGTTGACGGTAGGCCCGACGGTGGGCATCGAAATCACAGTCGCAGGCGTCGAGATCAACAAGGGCGCTTTGAGGATCTTGCCCTGACAAACAGGAGAAAACCAGATGCCCGGTTTTTTGTTCCACAGCAGTGCAGCCGCACAATGCCCACATGCCGCTCCGATCACGTTCACGCCAAGCAATACGCGCGTGTTGGTCAACAATAGCATGCCAGTAGCCACTGCTTCCGACGTTTTCACCATCAGTGGCTGCCTATTTCAAGTCCCGGTCGGCGCAGGGACCAAGCCACAGCCGTGTGTGATGGCCACGCTCGCTCCGGCCGTTAAGGTTCTTGTCAACAACAGTCCTGTCATATTGAACGTTGGCGCCAGTGTATGCCGCAGCGCCGAGCAAATTCCGCAGGGGCCTGCATTGATCACGAGCACTCAAAACAAGGTGGTGGCTATATGAATATCGATTTCCCATTCCATTTTGATGAACGCGGACGGACCGGCGTTACAGACCGGAACGATCACATCCGCGACATGATCGAGTTGTTGCTGTTTACCGAGCCGGGCGAGCGCGTCAATCGCCCGGATTTTGGCAGCGGCCTGCGCCAACTGATATTCGCCCCAAACAGCCCGGAACTGGCGGCGGCTTTGCAATTCTCGGTGCAGTCGGCGCTCCAGCGCTGGCTGGGCGACTTGATCGAACTGGATGAATTGAGCGTCACCAGCGAAGATGCGCAACTGCGCATCCTGGTACGCTATCGGGTTCGAGATGAGCAAACTCCCGAAACGATCGAGATCACGCGGGCGGTGCAATGATGGACAAGGATACAAATTTAGAGCTACGCTTCCCAGTTACCGATGTGCATTGCGAAGATATTACAGTGCGCAAGCGCCTGGCGCGTACAAGCCCGGAGATAAACGGGATCGACTACGTCGAAGTTGGCGAAGACTTAGTCAAAGTTGGCGATTACTTTATTCAGCTCCATTTGCTGAAAGCAGCGTTCATAGAACAGGGACACATCCACATTGAGGAAATGACGCCGGAGCATGGCGTCCTAACTGTCAATCAAGTCAATCCTTTGGAGCCAGGTAAAAGAGGTGAAGAAGGTAAAGAGGTAGTTCAAAACTTTGCAGCCGTCTACGATATTCCGGTCAAGGCTGAAGACATCAAAGACGGTATGGATTACAAACTCAAATTGTGGATGGGCAAGGACGCCCCGTTGCCAGGCTTCGACCCGCTGCTCTCGGAAGCAGTGTTCTCCTTCGACGTAGACAAAGCTTCGGATCGCGACCTCCTATCCGCGCCCGTGTGCCCTCCGCCTGCGCTGGTGGAACCAGACAGGCATTACCTGGCCAAAGATTACGCCAGCTTCCGCCAGCTTGTGCTCGACCGCCTGGCTCTGATCATGCCAGAGTGGCGCGAGCGCCATGTGCCCGATCTGGGCATCACGCTGGTTGAGCTGCTGGCCTATGTCGGCGACTCCCTCAGCTACTACCAGGATGCCGTGGCTACGGAAGCTTATTTGCACACCGCCCGGCAGCGCATTTCGGTGCGCAGGCACGCCCGCCTGGTCGATTACCGCATGCACGAGGGCTGCAATGCGCGCGCCCTGGTTTGCCTGACTGTCGAACCTGGCAAGTTGGAAATCGACCTGAAGGATGTCTACTTTGTTTCGGATCATGGACGGATTTTCCCACTGTCGGGGGTTGTCAGCCGGGATTCCGAATTGAGAGAAACCGTCCGGCGCGAACGCTATGAGATCTTCGAGCCGGTCGAGCCGGAGAAGGAGTGGTTCTATCACGCCCATAATCAGATCGATTTTTACACCTGGGGGAAGCAGGAATGCTGCCTGCCGAAAGGCGCTACCCGGGCTGCACTGCGCGACGGCTTGCCGTTGCCCGACGAGGAGCCTGTACAATCGAAAGCAGAGGAGCAGCCGGGCGATTTAGAACAGCGATCCAAGGAACAGGAGGTTGAAGCGCTGCCCGCCCCCGAGGCGCCAGAGGCGCTTCAAAAGCAGCTAGACGACCTGCGGGTCTTGAAACTGGCAGAGGGCGATGTGCTCCTCTTTGAAGAGCTTAATGATCCGCGCACCGGCCTGGCGGAGGACGCGGACCCGACTCGCCGGTGCGCCGTCAGACTGACTAAAGTAACGCCAGCGTACGATCTGGTCGCGCGCCAGGCCGTGTTGGAGATCGAGTGGGAGTCTGCGGACGCGCTCCCGTTTCCGTTGTGCCTCTCGGCCACTACCGACAACTGCGAGTACAAGGAAGGCATCAGCGTGGCGCGCGGCAATGTTATCCTGGTCGATCACGGGGAGACGGTCGAAGAAGACCTGGAGCCGGTCGCGCCGCCCAATGTCCAGAAAACCTGCGACGAATGCGGCGAGGCGCAATTCTTCCCCTCGCGCCGCTATCGCCCGCGCTTGAAGCAGCGCCCGGTCGTGTTTCGTGAACCGTTACACCTGAACGACTCTGCCTACAAACTGCTCTTTCAGCGCTCTGCCCGTGATGCTCTGCCTCTGGTAACGGTTACGAGCGTTGACCCTCAAAGCAAACAGCGCGATGAATGGCTGGCTCGATACGATCTGCTCTCCAGCGGCGGCGATGAGCGCAACTTTGTGGTCGAAGTGGATGATCACGGCGTCGCTTACTTGCGCTTCGGGGACGACGAGCTTGGCGAACTTCCCCAGCCAGGCGCTCATTTCGAGGCGCGTTACCGCTTCGGGGAGCCGCTGGCCGGCAACGTGGGCGCAGAGGCGATCACGAGAATGATCATGCGCAGCGGCTACGTGGATGGCGTAAGCGGTGTGCGCAACCCGCTGGCGGCAATGGGAGGCGCCGCCCCGGAGAAAACCTGCGAGGTTAAGCTGAGAGCGCCCTTTGCTTTCCGCCAGCGGATGCTGCGAGCCATTACGGCCGAGGATTACGCTCGCCTGGCGGAACGCGAAGTCCCTGGGCTGCAGAACGCTTTCGCGATTCTGGAGCCCACTCCAGATAAACCAGGCCGCTTCACGGTCACAGTTTGGTTCGATCCCTTAGCAAATGCTGGAGTGACGCCGGAACAGATAAAAGAGAGCCTGTATCCCTACCGGCGCATCGGGCATGATATCGTGGTACAACGTGCTACGCCTGTTCCGTTGACCGTTAAAGTTGAAGTGAAGATCAAAGAACAAGCCATCTGGGAGAAGGTAAAACGTGCGCTCGAGACTGCCTTAGGCAGCAAGGGATTCTTCCATCCGGACAAACTAACGTTCGATGCTGGCATTTCATTGAGCAAGCTGGTGTCCGCCGCTCAGAGCGTCGCCGGGGTGGCGTATGTTGGTAGTGTCATTGTGGAAGCTCCATCTATCCCGAAGACAGAGACCTGGCCTGACACTACCGATGTAGGCGCAGACCTGATGACGTTCAAGGCAGGCGAGATTCCCGAGCTATCTGAGCTGGTTGTCACAAAGGTTGAGGAGGTGTGAGGATGTCTGATCGCGAGCTCGATACCTGTGGCTGCTGCGAGGGCGAAGAACGCCTGACGCCAGCGGACACTTACAACCGCCCGGGTTTGGATGCGCTGGCTTTTCGCGTTGGGACGCATGCGGCCTTCTTCAAGACGATGATCGCCGACCTGGCGCAAGCGGAGATTGCATTCGAAACGCTTGGCGAGGATGGCAAGCCGGTCGTGGAGCGCATCATCCGCCCGCTTAAGGATCTGAAGACGCGCCGCCGCGACGACTTTTCCATCGCCTTGCTCGACGCCTGGGCGACAATCGCCGATGTGCTCACCTTTTACCAGGAGCGGATCGCCAATGAAGGCTACCTGCGGACGGCTACCGAACGCCGCTCGATCCTGGAGCTGGCTCGCCTGGTCGGCTACGAGCTGCGCCCTGGTGTGGCTGCATCTACCTACCTGTCGTTCATCGTCGAAGAGGCGGAAAAGCCGGCGCTGATTCCCAGAGGCACGCGCGCCCAGAGCATCCCGGCGCCTGGAGAGACGATGCAAAGCTTCGAGACGCTGCGCGACCTGGAAGCGCGCCACGAGTACAACCAGCTGAGCCTGCGACTGGCGCAGCCGCAGTTTGTGGAAACGCCCGAAAATGTAAAAGATTTGACTGTAGATCATTTGCCTGATAGGATCTACTTGCCTGGGCTGCGCAGCGACTTGCAGCCATCTAATTGTTTATTATTGGCGTTTGGAAAAGCTGATGAAAACGGTGTCTTCTCACTTGGCGAGAATGCTTCGTATTTCTTCGCCCGGGTGCGGAACACAAACCTGCTGGTTAAACCGGAGCGTACGGCAGTCAACTTACACGATATCACCGAAATCAGTAATCCGCGCGCGATCTCCAGAACACGACAACCTGCTGCTTCGGAGCAGGCATACTATCGCACGCAGAAAGGATACTATTTGGTCGGAAACTGGAGCAACAATATCGCGGCCATCTCCAGCAGCGGCGCTGTGACCAATCAACTGCCAGAGAGCATATCCGGCGACGCCAGCAACCAGGATGTCAACTTGCAGGGCGCGGCAGCGCTGAACACCCAATTTGCTAGCAATATCTACACGGCGATGGACCAGGAGATTGCGGCGCTCGCCGATGGTACCTCTGCTTTGCGAGCGTTGGTGGCGCTGCCCATCCGGGCCTACTTGCATGGACACAATGCTCCTTTGAAAGGCGCAACCAAAGAGGTGGTAGGAAAAATCATAGCACAGGAAACACTGGACGCAATTTCAGAGGTTGAAAAAGCAGCAATAAGTGGAATAAACGATACGGTCTTAGAGGACAGTATAAAAGCTAACATTAAAGTTGTTACGGCAAGATTAGATTTTAGTGATAAGCATTTTTTCGAAACCATGCTCTCGGAGTGGGAACTAGATGATACATGGAAGGATCTGTTCTCTCAAACACAGATCACATTGAACGGCATCTACGAACAGATCGGCGCGAATGATCTGATCGTTCTCGCTTGGCCGAAAAACCTTGCTCTTTACCGGGTAACCGGAGTAGATATCGTTTCAACCAGCCTGTTCAACGTACCGGCAACCGCCACGCGCCTACAATTAAAACATATCAAGGGGACGGCCTGGGATCCAACAAACATGGCCGTCATCCGCTCGACAACGGTGTACTCAGGGAACGAATTCATCCGTAACCCGGTACCGTACCGTATCCTGGCGGAAAAGCCTTTAGACAATCTACTCGGACAGGTCATTCATGTTGTCAAGAATGACAAAACATATAGCGGGATAGCAAATTTGTATGGCGTCCTGGTAGATGCCATACTTAAAGCCAACCATCTTCCTGATGATACTAATCCAGAATCTAATCCAGATCCTGGTCGAGAGCTTGTCATTCCAATTCCAATCACAGGACTTGAATTCGATGGGATTGTTGATGGACTGAAGCCTGGCCGCTGGCTGGCTATTAGCGGTATGCGCGCCGACATTCCAGTCATCGGGCGCGAAGTGGCGTTGATCGAATCTGTGAAACATGATTTCGCGAAATTTGGTGAAAAAACTCCCCTTCCAGGGGACCTGCGCCACACTTTCGTGACGCTGGCGACCGGGTTGAACCACTCTTACCTGCGCGATACGGTGCGCGTCAGCGCCAACGTGGTTCCTGCCACTCACGGCGAAACGGCCCGCGGCGTGCCGCCCAACGAACGAGATGTGATCCTGGGCAGCGGGAATGCAGCCCTGCCGAACCAGCAGTTCGCGCTGCCCTTACCCGCCGGGAAGCGTCTCACCTACTTGTCTGCCCCAACTCGCGACGGGATCGAAAGCACGCTCGAAGCGCGCGTCAACGATGTGCTCTGGCGTCCAGTTCGCACGTTTGCAGGTGCAACACCGACCGAGCGCGTCTATCGCGTGCAGACCAACGACGATGGGCGTACCCGGATCGTCTTTGGCGACGGCCTGGAGGGGGCGCGCCCGCCCACAGGCCGCGAGAATGTGCGGGCGAGATACCGGATTGGCATCGGCAAAGATGGCAACGTGAAGGCCGGTCAAATCAGCCTGCTGGCGACGCGCCCTTCAGGGGTGAAAGAGGTGATCAACTGGGTCGCCGCTACCGGCGGGACAGACCCCGAAAGCCGGGACCAAGCGCGTGGCAGCGTGAAATTTAGCATACGCACGCTGGATCGACTGGTGGGCTTGCAGGATTATCAGGATTTCGCCCGCACCTTTGCCGGCATCGGCAAGGCCAGGGCGTTCCTCGATGGCAATGATCCCAATAAGCTTATCATTTACGTCGCCGGCGAAGATAACGCCCCGCTGGCGCAAGATGGCGACCTGATCCAGAACTTGAAAACCGCTCTCGATAACCACGATGGCTCGAATTTAACGATCGATGTGAAGGTTTTCACGCCGCGCCTGATTAGCCTGGATGCGACCGTAACGATTTCGCCAGATTACCTGTGGGAGAAAGTGCAGCCTGCGATCCACACGAAGCTGGTCTCGGTATTCGGTTTTGCCCGGCGAGATCTCGGCCAGGATTTGTTCTTAAGTGAGCTTATCGCCGCCATCCAAGGCATAGCTGGTGTGGTACACGTACAGATCACGCGCCTGGAAGCGTTGACGGAAGAAGAACTTTTGATACGCGCCCAAGGCCTAGCAAGAGCGAGCCGTGCTGTTGATCAGGTCAGTATAGAAATGCCTGAGAATGAGCTTGCATTTATCGACCCTGCTGTTCCTTACCTGATTATCCTGTCGAATTAGGAGGATACAAAATGAAAACGCACAACCCGGACCGTTTATATGAGCTGCTGCCTCAGCACATCCGCGCCAGGGACGTCGAACATGATTACCCTCTACGCGCCCTGATGCAGGTGATTGCCCGCCAGGTTGACATCGTCGAAGATAACATAGCACAGCTTTATGATAACTGGTTCATCGAAACTTGCGAGGAGTGGGTTGTGCCGTATATTGGCGAGTTGATCGGCTATGAGCCAATCGAGACCATCGACGACCCAGACATCAGCCGCTCGCCAGCCCGTGACCGGATCCTGATCCCGCGGCGCGAGGTGGCCAATACCCTGCGCTACCGGGCGCGTAAAGGCACGCTGGCCGTGCTTGAGGATCTGGCTATGGACATCACTGGTTGGGCTGCGCGCGCGGTTGAATTCGTCGGTACCGAGCCAATCGAGGGGCAGCAGATTGAAGAACTATGCAGGGCGCTCGGGGTACAACCTGCGGAAAATTGCTTGGAAAACTGGGCGAAACATTTGCCCGAAGGCAAGACGAGTGTAGGCCTGTTCGTCTGGCGCAAGCGCTGCTACCCTTCGACACAATCACGGCCGAACTACGTTGAAACCCAGCAGGGAGAATTCTACAGCTTCAGTCCCCTGGGCAACAAATCACCCCTATACACGCGCTGTGAACGGCGTGAGGGTCCGGCGGATCGCCGCAGCTTACCCATTCCAATTACCAGGGAAATGCTCGAGAAAAATATGGGGGATTATTATGGCAAGGATAAAAGTTTTTATATCGAAGCGCCCGAGTGGCCTCTGCCGCAGGCTGGCAAATATTATCCACCCGTTCAGCCCATCGATTGGAAGCCGATTCCGTTGGAGAGCATCGTTACAGCAGATCTGAACGAGCTGAGAAAAGACAAGCGACCGCATTTCCCCGAAAAAGGCGACAAAATCTTGGTCGACCCCGAGACGGGCCGCTTCATCTTTCCGGCGCGGGCGCGTCAGCGGCCGCTGCGCGAGCTGCGAGTTACCTATTTCAGCGGGTTCAATGCAGATATCGGCGGCGGCGAGTACCAGCGGCCGCTGTCAGCGCATCCCGATGTGCAGCTCGTGCGAACGAAATGCGAGGAGTTTAAAGAAGCGCTGGAGAAAGCTATTTCGCATTTGGAGAGCGAAAAAAGCAACCACGTTCTGATCGAAATCACCGATAGCGGGATGTACCTGGGCTGGCTGCCTGAGATCGTGCTGAGACCCGGGCAAACGCTCCAGGTACGTGCGGCAAATCGCTGCCGGCCTGTTCTCTGGATAGCAGAACGCTCTACGAGCCTGCCGGATAGCCTGCGGCTGTTGGCTTATCCAGCCAGTTGCTTTATTTTGGATGGCATCCTTGTCGCTGGCCGGGGATTACACATCGATGAACCTGAAGCGAAGATCTACCTGCGCGATCAACGACCTGCGCGCGTGATCGTCAGACACACCACCTTAGTGCCAGGCTGGCTGCTGCTCCCCGAGACCATGCCGGTCAAGAGTGAAGGCGCAAGCATTGAATTGAACAACGTCTTCATCACACTATTGGTCCAGCGCAGCATCGTAGGCTCGATTTCAGTGGCTCAGCAGGATATTCCCAGGGTAGATCCAAGTCAAGTAATCCTCGAGGATAGCATCCTCGACTCGACTGCAAAGGAAGAGCCAGCAATTTATGGGGAAGCGGTGCAACCTGCCTATATTGCACTGACGGTGCGCCGTTCTACAATCCTGGGCGAAGTCGAGGTACGGGAATTGGCACTTGCCGAAAACAGTATCTTTCGAGATAAGTTGTGGGTGCATAACCGCCAAGGCGGGATCATGCGCTATTCTTATGCGCCAGACAATTCGCGCACGCCGCGCCGTTTCCAATGTAAGCAGGGCATGGCAGGCAAATGTTCAGAAATTGGTGAGACAGGGCTGTATAAATTCAAAAGCGTTCGTTATGGGTCGCCCGATTATTGTCTCTTGCTAGATGATCCTAAAGAGAATAATAAAGCTGAGCCACACCCGGTGCTGGAAGGAGGCGAGTACGGCGGGGAGATGGGAGCTTACTATCACCTTTTCGATCCAGTGCGCGAGGCTGTTCTGGAAAGAAGGCTGAGGGAATATTTGCCGGTAGGCGTCGGTGCGCGAATTTTCTTTGTTCCAGAGGTAGAAAGTGAGTAGTTTGACAATGTCAGATTAAGTTTGAACATCCGCCTTACGTCGCTTACGCAAACGGCTAGCGGTTGAACGGGAACGATTGACAAGATGTTTGACGACTTGAGCTTGGGCTTCTTGGGGA
>Ga0172371_10001861_pt1 | contig 33529 bp, 26 predicted proteins | sample Lak12m_FD_114543 | JGI IMG/M metagenome (GOLD analysis project Ga0172371, IMG submission 114543) | Freshwater microbial communities from Kabuno Bay, South-Kivu, Congo - kab_022012_12m | ecosystem: Environmental > Aquatic > Freshwater > Lake | place: Democratic Republic of the Congo: South-Kivu...
AAGATGTGATGGTAAGTCAATGTACTCAATATTTACAGGCTTGCCAACGGCGTTAAATAAAGAAGTAACCAAATCATTCCAGGTGCGAGCTTTACCTGCGCCAACATTATAAATTCCATTTTTGTCTGGCTTATCTAAAAAATACAAAGTCATATCAACAGCACCTTTTACATAAACAAAATCCCTCATTTGTTCACCATCTTTGAATTTTGGATTTAGCGATTTAAACAATCGGACTTTCCCTGTATCGCGCACTTGCTCAAATGCTTTGTGAACAACTGAACGCATATCTCCTTTGTGATATTCATTTGGACCGTAAACATTAAAATATTTTATTCCAACAATTCTGTCTGAAATAGAGTTGCGCCTTGCCCACAAATCAAAGAGCTGTTTAGAGTAACCGTACATATTTAGTGGCCGTAATGTTTCAAGCTTAGATTCGTCATCATCAAAACCAAGCGAGCCATCACCATAGGTTGCTGCAGACGATGCGTAAATAAACCGAATATTTTTTTCCACACAAAACTTTGCAAGTTCTTTAGTGTAATGATAATTATTATCCATCAGGTGATCAGCATCCTTTTCGGTTGTAGAGGAGTTTGCGCCCATATGGATGATTGCTTCAACATTATAAGGAATAACATCATCAAGGATCTGCTCAATAAATTCAAGTTTGTTTACAAAATCCTCGTACCTTAGCCCAACAAGATTTTTCCATTTTTCATCTTTCCCAAGCTCATCAACAATAATTATATTTTTTTTGCCAAGCTGATTAAGCTTCCAGACTATTGCACTGCCAATAAATCCCGCACCGCCGGTTACAACTATCATAAAAAAATCCTTTGTTTTTTAGATAACGTAATTTAGCCATATTTAATTGAGTTTTAAAGATTTTACAAAACAAGCTTTGGGTTGATGTGTATCGCATTGACAAAGTATTTATAATTTATATATTTACACCAGATTTTATAAGTTCTTTTATAAATATAATTCTTATCAAGAACGGCAGAGGGAACAGGCCCGCTGATGCCGTAGCAGCCGGTTTAGATTTTTTCTGAACGTCGGGTGCTAAATCCTGCCTTCCTAATTTTGGGAGGGAAAGATGAGATGAAGACAAAGTTATTATACCTCTTCATTTCATTGATAGAGGTTTTTTAATTTTAAAGAAGGCAGTATGAAAACAACATTTGATAGTTTTAAAAAACTACTAACAGAAAGAATACTTGTAATTGACGGCGCAATGGGTACTATGATTCAGCGCCACAAACTAACCGAAAAGGATTTTCGTGGTGAACGATTTAAAGATTATCCACATGATCTAAAGGGCAACAACGATATTCTTTCAATAACACAACCAGAAGTTATAAAAGGAATACACAGAGAATATTTTGCTGCTGGTGCCGATATTGTTGAAACGAACACATTCAATGCAAACGTTATTTCTCAGGCGGATTATCATTTGCAGGAACTTGCATATGAATTAAATTTTGAGTCAGCCAAGATTGCTAAAGAAGTTGCAGATGAATTCAATATAAAATTTGCGGATAAACCAAGATTTGTTGCCGGTGCACTAGGACCAACAAACAAAACATTATCGCTTTCACCAAATGTAAATGATCCGGGTTATCGTGCAGTAACCTTTGATGAGGTTGCTGATGCATATTATAATGCTGCCCGTGGTTTGATTGACGGCGGTGTAGATATTATTCTTATTGAAACAATATTTGATACACTAAATGCAAAAGCTGCAATCTTTGGTGTTGAAAAGATACTTTTAGAAAGATCGCTTGATATGCCGGTAATGATCTCAGGAACGATTGTGGATCAAAGCGGAAGAACATTATCGGGACAAACTACAGAAGCATTTCTAACTTCAGTTTCTCATGCAAAAAATCTTGTTAGTGTTGGATTAAACTGTGCGCTTGGTGCAAAACAAATGAGACCATTTGTCGAAGATCTTTCAAATGTATCGGATAAGTTTTTATCTGTTTATCCTAATGCGGGATTACCAAACGAGATGGGAGGATATGATGAAACTCCCCAAACAATGGCAACCGTACTCGAGGATTTTCTCGCAAGCGGTTTTGTAAATGTAGTTGGCGGATGCTGTGGCACTACCCCAGACCACATAAAGGAAATCTCGACACTTGTTAAAAATCATAAGCCAAGAATTCCGAAAACACTAGAACCGTATTTACGGTTAAGCGGACTTGAACCGGTCGTGTATCGTCCGGATTCCAACTTTATGAATATTGGTGAACGAACAAATGTTACGGGATCTAAAAAATTTGCAAGGCTTATTAAAGAAAATAAATATGACGAAGCACTCTCTGTAGCTAGGGATCAGGTTGAAGGCGGTGCGCAGGTTTTAGATATTAACATGGATGAGGGAATGCTTGATTCTGAAGTTGTAATGACAAAGTTTATTAATCTTCTTGAAGCTGAACCAGATATAGCGAAACTCCCGATTATGGTTGATTCATCAAAATGGAGTGTAATTGAAGCAGGATTAAAATGTTTGCAAGGAAAAGGGATTGTAAATTCAATTTCGCTTAAAGAAGGTGAAGAGATTTTTAGAGAACACGCAAGAAAAGTTTTAAGCTACGGCGCCGCTGTTATTGTTATGGCCTTCGATGAAGAAGGACAAGCAGATACTTTTAATAGAAGAATAGAGATTTGTTCTCGTGCGTATAGAATATTAACAGAAGAAATTGGTTTCCAGCCGCAGGATATAATCTTTGACCCAAACATACTTGCGATAGCTACCGGAATTGAAGAACATAACAATTATGCAGTCGATTATCTTGAAGCGACAAGATGGATCAAACAAAACCTGGCGTTTGCAAAAATTAGCGGTGGAGTTAGCAATCTCTCCTTTTCTTTTCGCGGGAATGATACTGTGCGAGAAGCAATGCATTCTGCGTTTCTTTTCCATGCAATTAAAGCTGGAATGGATATGGGCATTGTTAATGCTGGTCAACTTGAGGTTTATGAAGAAATTCCAAAAGAACTTTTAGAAAAAGTTGAAGATGTTATTCTCAATCGAAGAGCTGATGCAACGGAAAGATTAATCGAGTTTGCAGAAAAGATCAAGAAGAAGGGCAAATCTGCCACGGGAGGAGAAGATAAAAAAGAAGATTGGCGAAACAATCCTGTTGAGGAAAGATTAAAGCATGCTCTTGTAAGGGGCATAGTAGATTATATTGATGTTGATATTGAAGAGGCAAGAAAAAAATATCCGCAGCCAATAGAAGTTATAGAAGGTCCCCTAATGGCGGGAATGAACGTAGTTGGAGATTTATTTGGTGCAGGCAAAATGTTTTTACCGCAAGTTGTAAAGAGTGCAAGGGTGATGAAAAAAGCTGTTAATATTCTAGAACCATACATAAAGAAAGCCCATCCCCCCGCCCCTTCCCTAAAGGAAGGGGAGCAATTGCAAAAATTTAATTGGGCTACCGCAGATCCTGCTTTGTATGATATTTTAAAAGAATATTCTAAAAAGCATCGAGACAATCCTACAAAAGCAGAAATAATTATATGGGAATTTTTAAAATCGAAGCAATTAGAAAATTTTAAATTTAGAAGGCAGCATATAGTGGGGCAATACATTGCTGATTTTGTGTGTTTAGATCGGATGTTGATAATTGAAATTGATGGAAAGATTCACCAAATACCGGAGAATAAAGAATCAGACGAAGTTAGAACTCAGTGGTTGGAATCAAAAGGATTTAGAGTAATCAGGTTTACAAATGAAGAAGTAACTACTCAAACAGAAAAAGTTTTAACTGACATTTTAGAAAACATCAAGAAGCAAAAATCGTATTCGTTATCGGAATATGAAAATGATCAAAAAGTCCTCCCCTTAGGGGAGGATTTAGGTGGGGCTGGTCGAGTTCTTATGGCTACCGTTAAGGGCGATGTTCACGATATCGGTAAAAACATTGTGGGAGTTGTGCTTGGATGCAATAATTATAATGTAATTGATCTTGGGGTAATGGTGCATGCCGAAAAAATTATTCAAACGGCTATAGATAAAAAGATTGATGTGATAGGTTTAAGCGGACTCATAACTCCATCGCTTGATGAAATGGTTCACGTTGCAAAAGAAATGGAAAGACGCGGAATGAAACTTCCGCTGCTTATTGGAGGTGCTACTACTTCGCGTATTCATACAGCGGTTAAAATTGCACCTAATTATAGCGGGGCAGTTATACATGTTCTGGATGCTTCGAGAAGTGTTCCTGTTGTATCAAATCTTTTAGGCGAAAATGAAGAAGAGAGAATCAAATATGTTCAATCTTTTAAAGATGAATATGCTCAACTAAGGGATGATTACTCAAAAAGGAAATCTGATAAAAATTATATCACGCTTGATAAAGCAAGAGAGAATAGATTAAAAATTGATTGGAAACAAGCACAAATTAAAAAACCAAATAAACCAGGAATAACGGTTCTTAATAATTTTGATCTTAAAACACTTCGTGATTGTATTGACTGGACTCCCTTCTTTATGACATGGGAATTAAAAGGTAAGTATCCAACAATACTTGATGACAAAAACGTTGGATCAGAAGCTAAAAAACTTTTTGATGATGCGAATAAACTTCTTGATAAAATCATTTCTGAAAATTTACTTACTGCTAATGGTGTAATTGGATTGTTCCCTGCAAATTCTGTTGGATGTGATGATATTGAAGTTTATACAGATGAATCAAGAACGGGAGTAAAAAGAGTTCTGCACACAATTAGACAGCAGATTGAAAAATCTAAAGACGAGCCAAATATTGCACTTGCCGATTTTATAGCACCGAAGGAAACCGGAATTAAAGATTTTGTTGGAATGTTTGCAGTAACAACAGGAATTGGGATAGAAAAAATTGCTGCACAATTTGAAAAAGATCACGATGACTATAACAGTATAATGGTTAAAGCACTTGCAGATAGATTGGCAGAAGCTTTTGCAGAGCATCTTCACAAACTTGTTAGAAAAGAATATTGGGGCTATGCTGCTGATGAAAATTATTCGAATGAAGAATTAATAAAAGAAAAATACATTGGAATTCGTCCAGCACCCGGCTATCCTGCACAACCCGATCATACAGAAAAACCAATCATCTTTTCTTTGCTAGGGGTTGAGAAAAACGCAGGAATAAAACTAACAGAAAGTATGGCAATGTACCCCGCCGCAAGCGTAAGCGGACTGTACTTCTCACATCCAGAAGCAAAATATTTTAGCGTTGGAAAAATTGAAAAAGATCAGGTGCTTGATTATCATAAACGTAAAGGTATTAGTGTTGAAGAAATTGAAAAATGGTTGAGCCCCATATTGAATTATTAAGTAACCTTGCGCAGAAATTGTTCAATAAATATTGAAATCATAGAAGAGTCTGTTGCGGCGGATAAAGTTGTTTTGCTGATTTATTTTATAAAGTAGGTTTATGCATAAGGTGACATATTACTTCTGGAATGATTTGTTTTTTGATGAATCTGGGCATGACAACGCATTTTGTGATCTCAAGATTCATCTAAGCAAAGCCACAATAGTTATGTTGTTTCACTGAATTAATTACTTTATCTTGTATCTGCCTGATTAAAATTTTGAAGTCATACCACAATAGTCGTTCTATTTTTAATCCACAGGAAATGAGATGCCTCTTATAGATGCTCTCTAATTATTAATTATTTTTATACAATTTTCAGGAGTTACTATGAATATCTTCGTTGGCAATTTGTCAAACGATGTTACGGAAGAAGATTTAAATAATCTTTTTTCAGAGTTCGGACAGGTTAAAGAAGTTAAAATTATTCGCGATATGTTTTCGCAGCAAACAAAAGGTTTTGGATTTGTAGAAATGCCAGGGCTTGCAGATGCGCAAAAAGCGATTAACGGTTTAAATACTAAAGAAGTTAAGGGAAAGAAACTTGTTGTAAACGAAGCTCGCCCTAAAACTGACAGCAGAAAACGCTTTAATGGCGGCGGCGGTGGAAGATCCGGCGGCAGCGGCGGCGGTCAGAATAACAGACGTAGATATTAATCCTTTCTTGAAAGCCGATTTGTAATTCTAATAAAGCACAAATCGGCTTTGTTTTTCAAGTATTAAATATAAATCATAAAACGTACTCTCTTTAATATCATCTAAACACAGATTCTGAGTAAACTCTGAATTGTCATTCCTTCAAGCAATAAAATTATGGAAACAAAAGTATCAGAGCGATAATATTTGTTTTAATCTCCTATCTCGCTAAAAACACAATATCCAGTTTGGTTGATTCTTAGTTCTGCTTAAAATTAACAGGGTTAAGCAAATTTGAGAATTATAGAAAACCTAAATCACAAATTCTTAACTCTGACCCTGATTAGCGAAAATTAATTAGGTTATACTCAGTATTAGTGTTAATTTTGGGCCTCCGGTAATAGACCGGAATTTTTTTACTATTTATTTTTAGAGGTTCTAGTGAGTACTAAGTTATTTGTGGGCTCTCTCCCATGGTCGGTTGACGACGAAGCATTAAGAGAAGCATTTGAAGGACACGGAAGTGTTGTTTCAGCAAAAGTAGTTAAAGACCGCGATACCGGCAGATCCAGAGGATTCGGTTTCGTTGAAATGGAGAACTCCTCCGAAGCAGAAAATGCCATGAAAGCATTAAATGAATCGGATTTAAAAGGAAGAAACATCGTAGTTAATGAAGCAAAATCACGCAGCTAATAACGGTTTCTGATTTGAATTACCTAAGGCGTCCTATGGACGCCTTTTTAATTTTAAAAATTATTCAGATTATCCTTTTCTTAACTTTGAGCCGGCAAAAACACCAAGTGCTCCAATTATTGGGTTTAATAGCAACACAATAGGAGGTTGTTTAGCTTTTTGCATTGCTTCCAAGTTTGGGACATCCGCACTTCTCATTTCCTGGACTTCATTTGTTGAATCATTCAACGCAGGAATTGCCATAACAATACCAAGCGCTAAAACTAATCCAGCCAATACCAACGCAGCGTTATGATTTTTAGATATTAGGACGCAGAGATATCCACCCAGTAATGCCGCCACTAAACCTAGTATAAAACTGATTATTATCCAGATCGGTGAAACCTCATAAGTGCCAGGCTCAAAAGATCCATCTGCACCAAGAATAAAATATAAAATGGTGAATGTTATAAACACAAATGCGAACATCGCCACATATCCCAGCACAACCCCAAAAGTGTTACGAATCATATATGTCTCCTTAAATTATTTTTGTCGTTTGGGCTAAGAATCCTCCAGATTTTAAGCTGAAACTAAAATAATATTTTACAAGGGGCAACTGTTTAGGGCGCAAAATTATCGATTTGCACAAATTAATCAAATATCAGGGGGAGAATCCGTCCTAGCAGAAAGAAAAAGAGACGCATAAATTAATGCGTCTCACTGAATGCCTTGATTATTTGAAAACGTTATTCTTTACTAATTCTTTAGAGTTGTATGGGGCAGGATTTCCGCCAAGATAATTATGGAACCACTCGAGATGCGAATTATAATAAAGCGGCATCGACTTTACATTACTTGGCCAGTGTCCATCATTTTTAAAAATTATCAAACGGCTGTCTATTCCAAGTGATTGCAAAGTATTAAAGTATTGTATGCTTTGTGTGTAGGGTACACGATAATCTTTTTCCCCGGTAATTATGAGGGTTGGTGTGGAAAAATTTTGTACGTAGTTGGATGGCGAATATTTTTTATAAAGCTCAGAATTCCAGGGTTGACCGCCTAAATCCCAATTTGCGAACCACATTTCTTCAGTTGCACCCCACATAGATTCCAAATCAAATATTCCCATCATTGAAACAAGACATTTAAACTTTTTTGTTTGACCCTGCAGCCAGTTCATCATATATCCGCCGTAAGACCATCCCATTGCCCCCATTCTGGCGCTATCCACATAACGCAATTTTTCCAATGCTTCGGTTACCTTCATTACGTCTTCATAAACTTTTCCGCCCCAATCTTTCGAAATTGCCTCTGTGTATTTGCTTCCATATCCTGTAGAACCATGTGGATTAAAAAATGCAATAACATATCCAGAGCCCGGATAAACCTGCCAATCTTCACGGAATGAATCCATCCATTGCATTTGAGGACCGCCATGAACGTTAATAACAAGCGGATATCTTTTATATTCGTCAAAATTATGCGGCTTAACTATAAAAACATGAACAGGAACACCATCGGCACCCTCGACCCACATTTGTTCTGCCGGACGAATATCAACTTCTTCTGTTAGCTTCTTGTTGAAATATGTTATCTGGGCATAAGCATTGGAATTTACAGTAAATGAAAACATCTCAGCCGGCTTATCAACAGTAGAAAAAGTTAAATATACCACCTGATTATCCTTGCTTACCTGATACCCGCGTACTGCTTTATCATCTGTTACCTGCACAATACTTTTAGATTCAACATCCACTTTGTAAACCGGACTATAACCCTTATAATCTGCAAGAAAATAAATTGACTTAGAATCTTCGGACCAGGAAAGATCACTTGTAGTGTAATCAAAATTTTCTGTTAATACTTCAGATTGCAAAGTTTTTGTGTTGAATACAGCAACCCGAAATCTATCCGCTTCAAATCCGGTTATCGATTGAGTTCTGTATGCAATATAATTCCCGTCTGGTGAAAAAGTTGGTGCACCATCCCACGCGTCATTTGCAAGAGTTATATTTACATTTTGCGCACCGCCTAGAGGCATTAAGTAAATATCTGTATTAGTGGAGTTTGCCATATTCTTTTCAGAGGATGAAACATAGGCTAAAATTCTGCTGTCCGGTGAGAAAGCATACTTTGGACCTCCGCCCAGCATATATGTACCTGACAAAACATCGCTGCTTGTTATAGCTTGATATTTGTTTTCTTTAATGTCGAAAAGAACAAGATAGGATTCTTTCTCGCCCTTATAATCTGTCCAATGTCTAAAGAGGAGTTCATCTGCAATATATGCTTGCATCGGTCCACTGGAAGAGGATTCATCTAATCTTTTATTACAATCGTTATCTGTACCGCACTCCGGAAAAAGCTCCGCAGTAAATGCAACATATTTTCCATCATTAGAAAACACAGGATCAGAAACGCCAGCATAAAAATCTGTTACCTGTATAGATTCGTTTGTTTCAAAAGAATATTTATATATCTGCCCTTTGTTCATTAAATAAAGATCATCACTTGAAGACCAAACGGGAGATGAAGCACCAGGAACCTTTTCAGAAATGTTAACTAAAGAAGCACCATTTGTACTCATAACGTAGACAGTGCTGATTGTTTTACCTTTAGGCAGGTCAGATTCGGATACAGTAAATGCAATTTTTTCTCCGGAATTTGAAAGCACAGGCACACTTACGTTTTTCACTTTATATAAATCTTCAATTGTAAACGCTCGCTTTTGGGCACTGGCAGTTAGTCCAATTACAATAAACAAAAAAACTGATAAAAATTTTTTTACAGACATTCTTTACTCCTTGATTTCTTAAGAAACATATAATAATATTTTTATATACAAAAGTTACAACATCGTTATTTTAAAACAACCATCTTTTTCGTTTCAGAATAATTTCCAGCAACAAGTTTGTACAAATAAACTCCACTCGATAACGATGATGCATCAAAATTAATTTCATGTTTGCCGGCTGCCCTGTACTCATCAATTAGCGTTACAATTTCTTTTCCGGTTATATCATAAATTTTTAATGTTTGATGGCCACCAGCAGAAGATAGCCAGCTAATTTTTGTGGTTGGGTTAAATGGATTAGGATAATTTTGCGATAACAAGAACTTATCAACAATCTGAGGTTGATCATTCTCAACATCTGTTACAAGATTAAGATCAATTTTATACATTGATCTTCCATAAGTACCTGCGACAAGAAAATTTTCTGTGGGATGAATCTTTATATCTCCAATTGGTAGGATAGGCAAACCATCACCAAGCACTGCCCAGCTTTGTCCGGTATCAAAACTAACATACATTCCAACATCACTTCCAAGGTAAAGTCTGTTTGAAAAATTATTATCAACTGCAAACGCATTAACAGGTGCATCTGGCAAGTTGCTGCTTATATCATACCAGTCAGTTCCCTTGTTAGTGCTTCTGTAAACATGAGGCTGCGGATCTCGCCATTTTAAACCGCTGAATGTAGCATAAACAATATTCTCATCGTTTGGATCAACAACAACACGCGTAATCCATCTTAGAGGTAAACCATTAGAAACATCATTCCAGCTTGCCCCATTGTTTGATGAAACCCAAACATGTGCATCATCTGTTCCAGCATAAATTACATTTGAATTTGTGGGTGCAACAGCAATTGTAGTTAATGTGCCTAAACGACTTCCGCTATACCAATCTGTTAATTGCGGACTAATCTTTGTCCAACTTGCAGCACCGTCTGTTGTTCTGTAAAGTGAATGTGTACCATAATATAAAACGTCTGATGAGTTTGGATCCATTATAACAGGTGTTGACCAGTTTGTTGGCTCGCTTGCATTAATTCCGTATGTTCCATCGAGCCAGCCAAATCCACCATCAGTGGATCTAACTAAAGCACCGTATTGTGATTCAGCATATATGAGATTAGAATTGTTATAATCAACTAAAACATAAAACCCATCACCGCCCCAAATGTTTTCCCAATTGTCAACACTACCATCAGGAGTTCTATTCGTTCCGTTGTCCTGCGTTCCACCATATAGCTTTTCCGGATTATTATAATCCAATCCAATTTCATAAAACTGAGTAGCAGGGATATTTTTTGGCAGAGAAAATGTTTGCCCGCCATTTGTTGAAACATTTATTCCACCATCGTTACCATTAATAATAAAGTTAGGATCAAGAGGATTAAAAGCCATTGCGTGATGATCAACGTGAAGTTCTGAAGGACCACCATAACCATATTGTATAGGCCAGCTGCTTCCGCCATCTGTTGATCGCATAAAAGCAACATCCATTACATAAACAATGTTTGGGTTTGTTGGATGCACTCTAACTTGTCCAAAGTACCAGCTAAATCCTGCAGTACCGCCGCTTAATTCATTATCAGTATCAACATTAGTCCAGCTGATCCCAAAATCATTTGATCTGTAAAGACTGATAATATTATATCCATCTGTAAAAAGCGAATAAACAATATTTGGATCGTTATTGTGAATTGCTAAACCAATTCTTCCAACATTTGTAAAATTTGGATTTGGTAAAGGCGCCACGGTTATTTTATTCCAGGTATTTCCACCATCGATAGTTTTATAAATTCCGCTTGATGGACCAAATAGATGAGAAGAATTTGGTCTTCTAACTCGCTCCCATGCTGCTGCCATCAACCTATCGGGATTATTTGGATCGACTATTAAATCCACAAAGCCTGTTGTATCAGATACAAACAAAGAATGATCCCATGTTAATCCAGCATCTGTGGATTTATAAATTCCTCTTTCCGTATTTGGCGCAAAGTAAGATCCGACTGAAGCGAGATAAAGTATATTTGAATTTTGCGGATTGATTACAATTCTTCCGATTGATGTTGTGCCTTCAAGCCCAAGAAAATTCCAGGTTGATCCAGCATCCGTAGATTTGAAAACTCCTCCTCCGGGAAAGTTATTATGTCCGCCATTTGCTTCGCCGGTTCCAACATAAACAATGTTAGTGTTGTTAGGATCAATTGCAATATCCCCAATTGTTAACACTGCCTGATCATCAAAAATAGGCTGCCACGTTTCCCCCCCATCAAAAGACTTAAAAATACCACCGGTAGAAAAACCCGCATAAATTATACTTGGATTGTTCGGATCGAATTCAAGATCAACAACTCTTCCGCCTATATTTGCTGGGCCGGCAAATTCCCATTGCACAACACTCGCTCCTTTGCTTAATCGTTTAGCAATGGTTTCCATTTTAAGTTGATGGGCTTGTTCAAGAGCATGAATGTAAACATCAGAATCAGCATTGTAGTAAGGATAAGTTTTTTTGATATACGCCCATTCATCAGGCCGAGGATCGGGACCAGGTTCGTTACCCGTTGATAAAACAAATTCTGTAATCTTGGTGTTTTGTTCGTTGTGCAGAAAAGCAAAAATCGAGTAGCCGATTGTTGCACTTATAAGCAAAACAATTAATGCTGTTTTCATATTCTATCCCAAAAAAATTATTGATATAAGATTACGGCGCTATTTTACAAATGTTTTGCTTTATGGTAAAGCGATTAATTAGAACGAAAACCAATCTTTTGTTTTAGTTATCACAGATTCATTTCTTATCTTCGCAAGGCATTTTATTAATTAGCTTAATCCGAATCTAAAACGCTGTTGCTTTTATTTCATAACCACAGATGAACTATATTCTTAAAAAAATATCAAACATAATTAATATTTTCCGTCTTGCACTTGCAGGTAATGATACCAACATTCTTGAAGGCAATATTAACCGCGCGATAATTCTGCTTGCAATTCCGATGACACTCGAAATGATAATGGAATCCTTGTTTGCAATAGTGGATATTTTCTTTGTCAGCAAAATTGGTGTTAATGCAATTGCTGTTGTTGGATTAACGGAATCGATGTTAACAATAACATACTCGCTTGGCTGGGGATTGGCAATGGGTGCAACCGCAATGATTGCAAGAAGAGTTGGCGAAGGCGATAATGATGGAGCTTCAGTTGCTGCGGTTCAGTCAATTTATCTTGCTGTAATTATTTCTTTACCAATTATGTTTACAGGAATTTTCTTTTCAGAGGATCTGCTTCGCCTAATGGGTGCATCAGAAGAAATTATATCCGAAGGTTCCGGTTACACAAAACTTTCTCTTGGTTTTAATCTGATAGTAATACTTTTGTTTTTAATTAACGGAATTTTTCGCGGTGCCGGCGATGCGGCACTTGCAATGCGGTCTTTGTGGATTGCCAACACATTAAATATTATTATCGATCCGCTTTTGATTTTTGGTATAGCTTTTTTCCCTCAGCTTGATATAAGCGGTGCGGCAGTTGCAACCATAATTGGAAGATCATCGGGAATTATTTACCAGCTTTATCATCTTAAAAAAGGCAAAGGCTTAATTAAAATACACAAAGATAACTGGCACTTTAAACCCGATATAATCCGGAAGCTTGTTAAACTTTCTTCGGGAGTAACGGCACAGTTTATTATCGGGTCTGCAAGCTGGATATTTTTAATGAGGATAATTTCTACTTTCGGCAGCACTGCACTTGCCGGCTATACAATTGCAATCCGTATTGTGATCTTTACTCTATTACCCGCGTGGGGATTTTCAAACGCTGCCGCTACTATGGTAGGACAGAATCTTGGAGCGAATCAACCCGATCGCGCTGAAAAAGCAGTTTGGCGTACTGGCTTATTAAATATGGCTTTTATGGGAACAGTTATGATTCTGTTTTTTCTGTTCGGAGGCAATATTGCTTCATTCTTTACAGAGGAAAAAGAAGTTGTTAATAATGCTTCAAAGTGTTTAAGCATTTTTGCAATGGGTTATTTGTTTTACGCCTTCGGTATGGTGCTTGTGCAATCATTTAATGGCGCCGGTGATACAAAAACCCCAACGATAATGAACCTCTTTGTTTTCTGGTTGTTCCAGATTCCTCTAGCATACACCCTAGCAATTCATCTTGGCATTGGTGCAGAAGGTGCTTACTACTCAATCGTTGCATCAGAATCTGCCTTTTCTATTGTCGGATATTTTTTGTTCAAACGCGGAAGATGGAAAGCCGTAAAGGTTTAATTTATTGATGTAAATAGAACTTAGAAAAAAAGACATTTTATTAACTAATCAGTTTTAAGGTTCGAAAGTATATGAATAAAAAACAAAGATTATCGTTATTGGGGATTTTAATAACAATTACCGTCGGCATACTAACAGCATATTCAATGATTGGTAATGTGGCAAAACTTCCAAATCTAATTACTCTGTATGCAAGCGGTTTTGCAAGTGGCGTTTCGCTATTGGTCTGGATAAAAAATCGTAAACAAAGATAGAGCAGAAAACATTTATAATTTTGAACCAGATAATTCGTTCAAACTGTTTTTTGTATCATTAAAATATTTGTTAAGAATTTTCTTCTAAACGAAAGATTAAAATGAAAACAATCGGACTTGTTGGCGGAACCGGATGGGTTTCTACACTTGAATACTATCGCCTTATTAATGAAGAAACAAACAAGCAGCTTGGCGGACACAACGCTGCTCGATGTATTCTTTATTCATTTAACTATGCAGATATAAACGAATGTAATCTTCGCGAAGATCATGAAGGTGTATATAAATTGGTTCTTGATGCAGCACGAAAACTTAAAAGTACATCAGCAGATTGTATTGTTCTTTGTGCAAATACTCTTCATCAATATGCAGACAGAATAGTTGAGGAAGTTAAACTACCCATAATACATATCGCCGATGCAACCGCTATTGAAATAAAAAAGATAGGACTCTCCACAATTGGGCTGCTTGGAACTAAGTTTACAATGGAAATGGATTTTTATACAAAGAAATTAAGTGATGCAGGGATCAGTTCTGTTGTCCCGGAAAAACCTGAAAGATTATTTATTCACGATACGATTATGAACGAATTGCTAAAAGAAATACTTAAGCCGGAATCAAAAAAAAGATTTTTAGAAATAATAAATGATCTTGAACAAAAAGGTGCACAGGGAATTGTTCTTGGCTGTACAGAGATTCCTTTGCTAATAAAACAATCAGACACTCATTTGCCTGTGTTTAATACTTTAAAGATTCATGCAAAAGCAGCTGTTGATTTTGCTGTTAAGGATTAGTTTTATTCTTGCTTTGGACAAAAGAGAATGCTTTCCGCCCCAAAACTATTGACAACCCCCAAGTATTGTTTTATTTTCAGGTCCAAAACCTTTCATGAACTTGTAATTTTGTCGTTTTGATAAATAATTAACTTACATAATTATCATAGGAGGCAACTATGAAAATATTATTTACTGCTATATTACTTACTCTTCTCCTTTTACTGTACACTAAATGCACATCAACGCCGGCAAGACAAGCTCCTTTATTTACTAATATTGGCACACATAATTTTTCCATAACTACTGATTCAGATCTTGCACAAAAATATTTTAACCAGGGAGTTATTTTTGCTTATGGATTCAATCATGAAGAAGCTTTCAGATCATTTAATGAAGTTGCAAGACTTGATTCAAACTGCGCAATGGCTTATTGGGGAATGGCGTATGTGTTAGGTCCCAATATTAATTTGCCAATGGATGCCGGTGTTGTGTACAGTGCGTACGAAGCTGTTCAAAAAGCAATTACTTTGCTCGATGACGAGACACAAAAAGAAAAAGATTTTGTGATAGCGCTATCACAAAGATATATGAAGGAACCTCCCAAAGACAGAACTCCCCTTGATTCTGCATATTTTTTAGCGATGCGGGAACTTCATCAGAAATATCCGGATGACCTGGATGCTGCAGCAATGTTTGCAGAATCTATTATGGATTTGCATCCTTGGGATTATTGGTTAAAAGACGGAACGCCGCAACCATGGACTGAAGAGCTTTTAACAACAATTGAAAATGTTATTAAGAAGAATCCAGATCATCACGGGGCAAATCATTTATACATCCATGCTGTTGAAGCATCAAAAAATCCTGAGCGGGGAATTCCAAGTGCAGACAAGCTTCGATTTTTAGCACCCGGCGCCGGGCACCTTGTTCATATGCCCTCGCACATTTATATACGCGTTGGTAATTATCGCGAAGGATCATTAGCTAATCAGCGTGCTGTTCAATCTGATGAAGAATATATTAATCAATGTAATCAGCAGGGATTTTACCCTATATCTTATTACCCGCATAACTATCATTTTCTTTTTGCAACATCAACACTAGAAGGTAACAGTAAAACCGCAATTGATGCTGCGTTAAAAGCATCGCAAAAACCGCCGGACTCTTTGCTTGAAGTATGCGGATATAAAACTCTGCAGCACTTTGTTGTTACTCCGCTTTATGCTTACGTAACTTTTGGCAAGTGGGATGAGATTCTAAATTATCCTCAGCCTGCAGACGCACGTCCTTATTCAAAAGCGGTGTGGCACTACGCAAGAGGAATGGCTTTTGTTGCAAAGAATAATTTACCAGGCGCGGAGAAAGAACTTAAGGAAATTGAAAAATTACGTTCAAATAAAGATGTCGAAGAACTTATCATCTGGGAGATTAATTCTGCAGGAATATTAATAAAAATTGCTTATGAGATTTTAAGCGGTGAGATCGCTGCTAAAAACAAAAAGTATGTTGTTGCAATTGAGCATCTTAAAAAAGCAGTTGAACTTGAATACACATTAAGATATGATGAACCCCCAACCTGGTTTTATCCCTGCTCACAAAATTTAGGTGCTGTTTTAATTAAAGCCGGAAAATATGCCGAAGCAGAAAAAGTATATTTAAAAAATCTGGAAGATGTGCCAGAAAACGGCTGGGCATTGTTTGGTTTGCACCAAGCAGTGCAAAAGCAAAACAGATTTGATGAAGCTGCCGAAATACAAAAACGATTTAATGAGGCATGGAAATATGCTGATGTTACACTTACATCTTCCAGGATTATGTAAATAATTTAAATTCTTTTTCTTTAAGTAAGTAAGCCGTTGTGGATTCTTCTTTAGTCAATTTACATTGTAAATTACTAATTGAAGTTATTCACTTATGCTTTTTAACAGAAAAAAATCTTTATTTGTCATTCCCACGAAAGTGGGAATCCATTTTTTCGTTTATTTTAACATAGTAGATACCCGCTTTCGCGGGTATGACATGCGGTTTTGTTAGTATTCATAACTTCAGTTATTAATATGAATTTCATTCCATCTTATATTGAACTTTTACGCAACGGCGAACTTTATAAGCGAGCAGAAAAAGCTTACGCAAGTCTGGCCTCCTGCACAAGCTGTCCGCGTGATTGTAATGTTGATCGCATTAATGATGAGTATGGAATCTGCACAAGCGGACATTTACCAGTTGTATCTTCTTACACTCCGCACTTTGGTGAAGAACCTGTTTTATCTGGAATCAGCGGAGCGGGAAATATATTTTTCGGCAACTGTAATTTAAAGTGTATATACTGCCAGAATTTTGAGATTAGCCAGAATCCAAAAATTGAAAAACAAAAAGAAGTTACGCACATTCGTTTAGCTGAAATTATGATTGAACTGCAAAGTAAAGCTTGCCACAACATTGGTCTTGTTTCCCCGACACATTTTTCTGCAACAATTTTAAAATCAATTTATTTAGCTGCTCAGCATGGATTAAAGCTTCCTATAATCTATAACACAAATGGATATGATTCTGTTGAGATGCTAAAACATTATGATGGTGTTATTGATATTTATCTGCCTGATTTTAAATATGGCAACAGTGAATACGCAAAAACATATTCGCTTGTTGATAACTATTTTGAAAAAACTAAAGAAGCAATTAAAGAAATGTATAGACAGGTTGGCGATGAACTTGTTTACGATGGCGATGTTGTTGTCCGTGGATTAATTATCAGGCATCTTATTTTGCCGAACGATTTATCCGACACAGAAAAAGTATTTAAGTTTATTGCTGAAGAATTAAGTTCCAATGTTCACATATCATTAATGTCGCAGTACTATCCAACTAACAAAGCTTATAAAGATATTTTGATTGACCGAGCTTTAAGAAATTCTGAATATGACAAAGCACTTCAGTTGTTAGATAAATACGGTTTACACAATGGCTGGATTCAAGAATTGGAAAGCACACACACTTACCGCCCTAATTTTAATGAAGACAGATCGAATCCCTTTAAGAATTAAATCTTACCGCTGATTGCACAACAAAAATATTATTACAATATTTTACTATCAATTCCCTCAAAATCATTTAAAACATCAGAAATGAAAAATATTTTTAGATTATTTATCAGTGCCATTATACTTGTATCCGGATATACAAATACAAAAGCCTGGGTTTATCCTGAACACAGAGATATTTTTTTACTGGCAATTCAAAAACTTAGTCCGGAATATCGAAGCACACTTGATGCACTTTGGGCAGAAGCAAGAAAAGGACATGAGTTAAGACTAACCGAAGCTGTTATTGATGCCACCCAAAGTACCAATCCCACCCAAATTGATTATGCTGCTTGGCCGGGAATCGGAGGAGATCATTCAGTCTCTGCAAAAGATATGCTTTATAATATCTTACAAACAGACTGGATTCTAGAAGTAGCAGATATAACGGCACAGCTAAAAATTGATATTGCCGATTCAAAAAACAGAGGTGAGCGTGTAAACGCACTTCGTAATTCTGATATACGACTTCAAAGAGCTGATCCTGATTACGCAACAAGAGCGGGACACAACAACGTTCACTTTTTGCTTTCATTACAAACGGTTAAGGAAACGGCAAAGGAATTTGGTCTTGAGTGTGTGAAAGAAGGTGCCGAATTGAACGCACTTGGTGTTTATATATGGTATCACTACAGCGCACTGGTTAAATGTGCAAGATTGAACGAAGAACAATTGACCGGCGAAGAACGTTCTGCATTAATTCTTTCGGCACTTGCAGATGAAGCTTTTGCAATACATTTTCTTGAAGATGTTTTTGCCGCCGGACATGCCGCCGGTACCTGGGGTGATGCATCCCAAAGAAAAGGAACACATGATTATTATAATGAATATGGTTTTAGAACAAGCACCTGGGAAGGTGAAAACATTGTTTTAACTGGTGATGCCTGGATGAGACCAGAAGACGCAGAACGTACTGCCGAAGTTGTAAAAATAAGTCTAGAACAATTGCTTGATGCAGCGAACGGAAAACAATTTGCCATGCTCTACAGTGATGAAGCTAAAACATTTGCGCCGGATGATTTTAATATATCCATTTTTGATTATATGCCGGCACGTAAATATGATTTGAATCTTGGAAACCTTATAGCGCCTGTCTTTGTAAAAACACCTGTACCCGGTTTGGCCCATGGTTTAGGAGAACTGCCTAGATTTAGAGCAGAGCTTGGACCATTTGTTGGATTCACACCGTCTCTAAGGGGCGCAATAATTTCAAGTGGATTTGGCGAGACACAAACAACGCCTGGTCTTATTGGCGGATTAGAAACTTCATTACGTATCGGTTTGGGTCTAGATGGAATCTTAAATGAATCCAGCGATGGACTTGTATTTTTAGACGTCGGTTGGAGACAGGATGGTTCGTCTTCCCTCGGCATTGTACAAGGCGAAGGAACGGAAGCATATGGTAATTTATTAGCAGCTATCCCAGGAAGATCGGCATATACAGCTCGATTAAGGCTTCCGTTTTATTTAATTCCAGGTGATTTATTAATAGCGGCACCATTTTTAATTTTTACAACCCCAAAAACGTTAACTCAAATGGCTGTTGTTGCCGGCAATGGCGGATTAATCCCATGGCAATCTGCAATTGCAACTTCGTTCGGAAGATTTCAATTTGTGCTTGGAAGAGAACTTGGCGTTTATTTCTTTGGCAGAACAAAATCTCGCGATGCATTATTTAACGTATCCCAAGATGAAAATGGAATTGAGCAGCTTTATATTCTTTCCTACCGCTCTACTCAGTTTGAATTTCCTTTTCTGGAATATCGTCCATTCCGCTCATTTTCAACTGACCAGAGCAGTGGTCTTTTAATTCAATTTTATGCCGGAATAGATGTACCGCATAATGTCGAAGTATTATCGCCAGAAAGCATATTTACACCTGAATTAAAAACAATATGGTACATCGGAACAAGGGTGGTTTTTAATTGGCGGTATTATTTATAAGATGATCCAAACAGATGTGTACCTTCGGAGAAATTAAATAACTAAATACCCTCTCCTTTTAAAGGAGAGGGAAAATAGGTGAGATTAAATTATGATTTTAGATTCTCTTCATTAACAGGTAAAGATTTAACATACACATCCTGCTGCGGAAATGGTATAACAATACCTTTTTCTTTGAACAACTTATCAATAGCAATTATCAAATCACTTTTTAAAATTATTCCGGTCGAGTACTCTGCTACCCAAAACCTAATCGACATATCAATAGAACTGCTGGCAAACTCTTTAAATACAATAAAGGGCGGCGGATATTTTAATATATCATTGTGTGAATTCATTAAATCCATTACTAACTGATGAACTTCTTCTAAGTTAGTTCCGTAAGCAACACCAACATTAATTTCAAAACGCGCCTTTGAACTTCCAAGAGTCCAGTTTACTAAATGCTGATTAAGTAAATCACCATTTGGAATAACAACATCCGAACCATCCCAGGTTGTAATCATACTGCTGCGGAAACCGATAGATTTCATGGTTCCGGTTTTACCCGCTACATCAACAATATCTCCAACAGAAACAGGTTTTTCAAATGCGATGATCAATCCGCTAACAAGATTATTGACTAATGTCTGCAAACCAAAAGCTATTCCAACACTTATCGCACTTATAATTATTGTTATGCGATCAAATGGAATTCCAACAGACACAAAAGCAATCATTAATCCTATGCTAATTATTCCAATGCGGAATATCAGCGCCCAGCTGCTTAAATCGATTCCCTTTTTTTGTTTGTACTTCTCTTTAGCAATGTAGGAATCCGCTAATAGGTAGGATATGATTTTGGAAATAAACGTAGAAATAAAAATTATTAAGAAGAATATAAGTAATTGATCATAAGAATAAACAAGACTTCCTATCTGCCGTTCTTTAGTAAAGAACCCAACAATTGGTTTGATAACAACTTGAAGTGCATAAAAGAAATTAACAAACATAAACGCCCACCCAAACATTGCTAAAACAAAAAGATATTTTGGCATTTTTTTATTAAAGCGTTCAAGATTAATAGTAAAGCCGTAATTGTCTGACTTTTTATAAACCTCTAAAGACAAAGCAAAAACTTTATATAATATTTTACCTGTCCAAACCATTAAAATTATTAATACTACTCCCAAAATTCCGGCAATCATTAATCTTTTAGATGCGTTGAAATAATCCAGCAAATTAAGGATTATTGATATGGCCTCTAAAAGAACAAAGATATACAAGAACCACTTTAAAAATCCAACTTTATCATTTGATTTTTTAAGATTAAAAATTCCGAACAAACCAAGGGCAAGACTTAGAGCCGCCAATATGAAAACAAAAATTTTATCGGCTAGGTGAGGCAGTAAAATCAAATTATCGGAATAAACAATAAAGAATAGAATATCCATCATTAAAATCCAGCGACGCCATCTTGGCTCAACACTAAATTTTAAAAGGTAAACTAATATCGCAAAAGTTATTAACCACAAACCCGCATAAAATAAAAACGGAGGTTCTTTATAGAAGAACTGAAACACATTTAAAATTACCACGATAGAAGTTAGCAGCGGGTACCTTAACACATAATATTCTGTTATTGAATTCTCTTTGGTAAGATAAGCCAGATGGCTCTTTAATGATTTTAAGTAAAAGCGCATACCAATTACAAACAGAACCATCAGAACTATCAAATCAATATGGTTCGCTAAATAAAATGTAAAAGCCAGCATGGCTTTGGTAAGCGAGTATTCAAATATCTCTGAAAAACTTTTTGCTGTCCCCTTGAAGTGAGTAAATCCTTCAAACTCTTTTTCAGCTTCGGAATTAATTCGTTGTGTTTGTAAGTGTTCAGTCTTTAATAGTTTTTCTTCTATCTCAAATTTTAAGGCGGATACCGATGACTCAAATTCCTGAATCTTACTTAATGTTTTATTTATTTGACCGAGTACTTTATAAGCATCATCATATTCGGTTTTAATTCTTGCGGAATAAGTTAAAGTCGCAACAGTATCTCTTGGAATTTGATACAAAACCTCTAAACTGATAAGAGAGTCGATACCAAAGCGGACAACTTCAAATTTATCTCTTTGTAAAATTAAGCCGTCAAGTATTATCTCAACGCGGGTGAGCAATTCTCTGAAGATAATATTTGATACAAAAATATTTGAACTCATAACATATTTTTGATCTTGTTCAAATAGACCCTCAGTGGTCATTTCATTTAGCTTGATAATGCTCTTAATTTGTATTTGTACTAAGTCACTATCAAATCCTTCGCGAAGAACAGATTTGCCAAGATCAGTCTTCGTTTTTAGCTGCATTAAAATTCTGTTTTGTTTTCTTGCTGTGATATTATCATTAACCCCGGATTTATTTTCTTCTTTAAGTGATCTTAAATACTCTTCGGCATTATTTAATGTATCGGAAGTGCTGCTTCTGTATACGTGACTTTCCTGAGCCGCAATTACTTGCGCTAAAAGGAACAAAAGAATAATAATTAGAGAGTTTGTTTTTTTCATAAATCTGAGGCGGATTTGTTTTTTTAATGATCTAAATAAAACGACAGCTAAAATATAGTTATGAATTAACATATTTAGCATCAGGTATTATGGTTAATATTCTCAATTAAGGAAAGGGCGGGCTGGATTGATGTGGAATTATTTTAAATACAAACATTAAAATCCTCAGAATAAGTTATCAACAATTATAAAAAAGATAAGTCTTTTTACTAATTTTACCGTAAACATTATTCCCATAATCAAATGGGTTTTCTCAGGGTTTTACATGGTAACTTGTTTGAGATATTTTAAAACTAATTAAAGGAATTAATTTTATGAAGAACATCATACTGCCTGTAATCGTTTTTTCTTTTTTGTTTTTGGCAGGGAACACGTATGCACAGCTAGAAATAAAACCAGCCATCGGAATAAACGCTACTAATTTTTCTGAAGATCCTGCAAACGGTGAAACTTCTGCAAATATTGGCTGGCAGTTAGGCGGCACAATTTCTTTTGGTGATAAATTATACGGTGAAGGCGGAATATTCTGGACTTACAAAAGCAACGAATATAAATCGGAAGATGAAACAGTAAAGTTTAACACAGAAATGAGCGGCATCAACATTCCAATAATGCTTGGATATCATCTTTTAGGTAAAGGCGCAGGGTCTTTTGGTCTTCGTGCTTTTGGTGGTGCATCAGTTTTGATTCTTACACAAGTGGATGCACTTGAATTAACAAAAGATGATTTTAACAAAGCAAGCTGGGGTGTTTTTCTTGGTGCCGGACTTGACTTTTCTATTCTTTTCTTAGATGTTAAATATGAATGGGCATTAACTGATGTTTCGAGTGTTAGTTCATTTAACGTAGGAAAGGCTACAACATTATTTATAAATGCGGGCGCAAGACTTAGCTTTTAATTATTTTATCAAATTTTTTTTAATTCATTATCACATAAAAAATATAAAGGAAAAAAATGAAAACATTTCTTCTGGCAATTCTCTTAGTTGCCGGTCTCTCTCAGTTTAATCAGGCTCAGGAACTTGGTATCCGATTTGGTGATGCCTGGGGCGGTCACTATGCTGTTGACGGAGTCTTCGGTCTTGGTCAGTTTAGCAGAATACATGCTGACGTTTCTTTTGGTAACGACGGCGTTGGTGTTGAAGCTCTCTGGGATTTATTATATAAACCATTAGAAAAGAATTTATACTGGTACGTTGGTGTTGGTCCATCAGCTTATCTTGGTGATCCGTTTGCACTTGCTGTTAGCGGTGAGATAGGGCTTGAATACAGGTTCGATTTTCCTATGGTTATCGGTGCAGACTGGCGCCCATCGTTTATAATTATTGAGGAAACAGATTTTGAAGCAGGATGGTTTGGGTTAAACGTAAGATATGTATTTGGTAAGTAAGTTATTTTAACATCTGTTAAAAAAGACGCATCCCGGTGCGTCTTTTTTTTGTATACGATAAAATATCCGGATAAACTAAAGCAGTTTTAGAAAATCAAATGAATTCACAATTAAAAAGCAAACTGATTAGTTCATACAAAGATGAAATGGTTGCATTTTTAAAATTGCAACCGGAACATTTTAATGAAGCAATCGAGTTAGCAATTTCGGATGATCAGCCGTTTGCATGGCGTTCTGCTTTTTACCTTAGCAGTTGTATGGAGGATAATGATGCAAGAATTAAAAAATATATTAAACCAATTTTAGTCTGTATTAAAAGCAAAAACGATGGACATCAAAGAGAACTTCTAAAAATTCTTTACAGGATGAAACTTTCTGATAAGGAAGAGGGAATGGTGTTTGATATTTGCATAAGACTCTGGGAACAAATAAGTAAAGACCCATCCGTAAGAATGACGGCAATAAAGTTTATACTCAAGATTGCAAAACAGCATTCTGAATTATTGAATGAAATTAAGCCTCTGATGCAGGACCAGTATTTAGAATTACTATCTCCTGGAGTTAAAAAATCAATTAGAAAAATGATAAAAGGAATAAAAGACTTCGATTAGTTTTTCTTTTTACCAGCCTTTTGTTTTAGTAGCAATTCCCAATCCTCCTTAACTCTAAACTTTGTGATTTTTGAAACAAGGGCAATTGGAATTTTTTTATCAAGCGGAAATTGTATTGCACCTTTTGAAGTTTTATAATCTGCAAGTTCTTTGCTAAAAACTAAAATTGGTTTTGGTGTAGGATAAAACCCTATATGATTTTTGCCGGCGGCAAAGTAAACAAGAACTTTATTCTGTTTAAATGCAGGCATTCCGTAGCTGATAACTTCAGTTGCTTTTGGTGCGGCTTTTTTAATTGCTTTGCGGATCATCTCCAGCTTAGATTTTATTTCGTCAGGAAATTGATTTATATAATCATCAATTGTTTTTATTTCTTTTATTGCGGTTTTCATTTTTAGAGATTAAAAATTTAAAAAATAATTGCCACGATCTTTAGATCGTGGGTGATAAATTAAAAATGTTTGGCTAAAGCCGATAGCCTAATAGAATATCTGTCCCCGACCTGAAGGTCGGGGCAATTAATAAATCTATTCTTCGCAAAGTGATTTTAGTTTTTGCAGAGCTTTTGGCCACATACCTTCAAACATTTCTTTAAACTCTTCATTGATATCCAGATCAACAACAAGTTCGGTTTTACCTTTCTTATTAATAAAAGTATAATTTTCTAAAGCTCCAGCCCAATCTTTAACTCGATCGCTTGTTGTATCTTCAACTCCATCGATCACCTCGCCGAGATGTTCAATTGAAATAAATTCATGAAGTCTGTTGTCTTTAATTCTGCTAACCATTCCTCCAACTTTTCCATCATTGCCGGGACCCAGAAATAAAATTTTGCTTCCCCTTGTCCAGTCGCCATCATAATAAGAGCCCGGCATAAACGCTTCTGTCCATATTCTATAGGTTTTATCTTCAAGCATAGTATCCCAAACTTTTGATATTGGTGCATCAATTAAGATTGAAAAATTAAGTTTGCTCATTACAAATCCTTTCTTAAAATATTTATAGATTCAATATGATTCCACATTACAAGTTGAAATTAATATTATTAGTTAGTTGATTTATTTATAACCAGGTGCATTGCCTTTTCGGTTGAAATATTTTTAACACATTTATATCCAAGTGATGTGAGATCTAAATTCATAAAAAGATTTTCACCGCTTCCTAAAATCACAGGGGAAACAACTAAATTTAACTCATCAATTAATTGAGCTTTAAGATATTGGCGAATTGTATTAACGCCTCCGCCAAGTCTTACATCTTTACCATTTGCAGAATCAAAAGCTTGTTCAAGAGCGGCATTAATTCCACCGGTTACAAAATGAAATGTTGTGCCGCCTTCCATTTCAATTGGTTCGCGTTTATGGTTAGTTAAGATGTAGGTTGGAACGTGATAAGGAGGATTTTCTCCCCACCATCCTTTCCAGTCAGCATTGTGTAACCCGCGGTATGGACTGAACATATTGCGTCCTAAAATCCACGCGCCGATATTTTTAAAACCATTTTCGGCAATTTCATTATCAACACCTGTTGTGCCGGTACTATTTCCCAATACGTTTTGTTGAAAAGTTTTTGTGGGAAAAAACCATTGATGAAGATTGGTGCCTCCAACTCCCAAAGGATTTTCCAGGCTTTGATTTGGTCCTGCGCCAAATCCATCCACAGATACGGCAAAACTTTCAACACGTAGTTTTTGCATTAATAATCCTTTCAAAAAATAATTTTAGTTAAAACTAGTCATCAAACAGTTATTGCATTAAAATATATTTTCCAATCAATCAGGAATATCCGAGTTAACAAGATCAGCTAATTGATCAAGTAAATCCTGCCAGCCGACACAACACATCATTGTAAAGTGTAGCACACCTTAGAGGTGTACTACACATTTAGATCAGCGATAATAATCTTTTTCATCTTTAACATTGCCATCATAACTTTTTGTGATTTTGCAGGATCAGGATCACCAAGCAATTCAATTAATCTTGTTGGAACTATTTGCCAGCTTATTCCGAATTTATCTTTAAGCCAGGCACACTGGCTTTCGCTTCCGCCGTCAGATGTAAGTTTGTTCCAGTAATAATCAACTTCATTTTGATCCTTGCAATTAACCACAAATGAAAACGCTTCATTAAAATCAAACTTATGTTCACCCATTCCGCTCATTGCATTAAAAAGATGATCAGCTAATTTGAACTGAGCAAAAAGTAGAGTTCCATCAGGTAAACCTGCAGATTTATCATACGGCCATTCCATTATGATTTTTGAATCGGGGAAAACAGTTGAGTAATAATTAACAGCTTCTTTTACTTTTAGTACTTTATCATTTACAAATAATAATGCCGGAAGGATTTTTTGTGGATTATTAATCTTATCTACATCAAGCTGCCAGGATAAACCAAACTTATCAATAACCCAGGCATACTTTTCACTCCAATCATACTTATCAAGGGGAAAGATAACTTCACCGCCTTCAGAAAGTTTGTTGTAAATTTTTTCAATTTTCTCATCTGACTCACAGTAAACAAAAAATGAAATCGCTTCATTTAGTTTAAAATGCGGTCCGCCATTTAATACTGTAAAATTTTGTCCTTCAAGTTTAAAAGCAACTGTCATTGCAGTTCCTGCTTTTTGATCGGAAGCTTTTGCGCTAGCTTCATCATACCGGATTACTTTTAAAATCTTTGAATCATCAAACAAAGAAGTGTAAAAGTTTACAGCTTCTTCTGCATTATTATCGAACCACAAAAATGGAGTTATTTTTTGCATAGCTACCTTAGGATAATTTCAATTTAACTTAATTAGATTCCCGCATTCGCCTATCGTCTGGCAGGTTAGCGGGAATGACAATAAGACATTATTGTTTTGGGGCTGAGTAACCAATCATCCATTGAACACCAAACTTATCTACAAGCGAACCAAAATAATCACCCCAAAACTGATCAGCCATTGGCATTTCAGGATTTCCTCCTTCAGAAAGTCCGGCAAAAAATTTATCGGCTTCAGCTTTACTTTCGGCATCAATATAGATGTACATATTATTACCGAAGCTAACTTTAAATCCCATTGATGGAAGAGCATCGGTTGCCATTATCATATTGTTTGGTCCCATCGGTAAAGACATATGCATTATTTTTTGTCTGTCTCCTACGCTTAATTTTTCGGAACCGGGTGTTCCATTAAACCGAAAAATGCCACCTGGAAAATCTCCGCCAAAAACTTTTTTGTAAAAGTTAAATGCTTCTTCGGTGTTACCGGGAAAATTGAGATATGGATGAATAGCTTTCATCTGATGCTCCTTTTTAATGAAATAGTTTTTTGATTATTTCGTACGCTCGGTGCAATTATAAATAATTGTTTGCTTCCAATAAATGACTAATAAAAATATTTTATTGTTGCTCTATCCAAGCAAAACTGGCTTTATTTGTAGTGTAGATTTTAATCTCTTGCAATATAACATCAGTTGAAATCCTGGATGACCTTACAGGAGTTATAATTAAAGTACAGCATCTTTAATTTTCATATTAGCATTAATCATTTTTTAGAAATAATTTTAAATAAATTTTAAGAAGATTATTATGCAACAACAATTCAAATTTATTCTCGTCCTTTTATTTTTAACTACCCCCTCTTTAATTATATCACAAAGTATTACTAAAGAAAAAATTGAAAATGCTGAAAAATTAATAGACCTTATGTTTACTGACGCTGAAAGAGATTCCATGCTTGGATATCTGGAAGAGCAAAAAGGGAATTATGATAAAATTAGAAATGTTGAACTTAACAACAGTGTAATTCCATCCTTACTATTCAATCCGATTCCTGTTGGGTTTATGTTTCCCCAAGGATCTGCAGATGTAAGGTTCAGCGATTATTCAAACACAGTAATGCCTTCCAATAAAGACGAACTTGCATTTTATACAATTGGTCAGCTTGCCGAACTGATAAGAACAAAGCAAATGACTTCTGTTGAATTAACTAGGTTTTTTATCGATCGTTTAAAAAAGTTTGATCCAGTTCTTCATTGCGTTATTTCATTTACTGAAGAAAGAGCCTTGCGCCAAGCTAAAATTGCTGATGAGGAAATAGTAGCTGGTAAATATCGGGGGTTATTACACGGAATTCCGTTTGGAGTAAAAGATCTTCTCGCAGCAAAAGATTATAAAACTACGTGGGGTGCAATGCCCTACAAGGATCAGATAATTGATGAAGATGCAACGGTTATAAAAATGTTAGAAGAAGCTGGCGCAGTTTTGATTGCAAAACTTTCTATGGGCGCTCTTGCATGGGGTGATGTTTGGTTCGGTGGAAAAACAAGAAATCCATGGGATACAACACAGGGTTCCAGCGGTTCTTCAGCCGGTTCCGCTTCATCTGTTTCTGCAGGACTTGTTCCATTTGCGATCGGGACAGAAACGTACGGCTCTATAGTTTCCCCATCAACTGTTTGCGGAACAACGGGATTAAGACCAACCTACGGAAGAGTCAGTAGAACAGGTGCAATGGCGCTTAGCTGGTCGATGGACAAGATAGGACCGATTTGCAGATCAGCAGAAGATCTTGCCGTTGTATTTAAAGCAATTTATGGTCCGGATGGGATTGATCAGACTATATATAATTGTGCGTTTAATTATATCCCATTAAAAACTATGATGGGAATGAAGATTGGTTATTTAAAAAAAGATTTTGATAAGCAATATGATTTTCATTCAAACGATTCTTTAACTCTTCTAAAACTTAAAGAGCTTGGCGCCGAACTAATTCCGATTGAACTGCCGGATTATCCAGTAAATGATCTTGCAATAATCCTTTCTGCAGAAGCCGGTGCTGCATTTGATGAACTTACACGCAGCAATAAAGATGATTTATTGGTAAGACAAATTAAAAATGCATGGCCAAATTCATTCCGGGCATCACGATTTATACCTGCCGTTGAATATATTAATGCAAGTCGAGTAAGAACGCTGCTGATTCAGGAAATGCAAAAACTTATGGGCACAATAGATTTATATGTTGCACCATCGTGGGAAGGAGATAATAATCTGCTTACAAATTTAACAGGACATCCTTGTGTTGTGCTTCCAAATGGATTTTCCGATAAACGAACAACAACAAGCATTACTTTTATTGGAAAATTATTTGATGAGGGAAAACTAATAGCTTTTACAAAATTATATCAGGATGCAACGGATTTTCATAAACAACATCCGGAAATGTTTAAATAATTTAACTTATCTATTTATCATGCTGTTTGCCGCAGCGAATTATTTCGGCATCCGAAATTTTCTTTAATTAGAACGAATCGCTTCTTTTGTTTTGCTTTATTCTTTCGGCAATTTAAATCGTACTCTTAAAACGCCATCTTCAAAACTTGTTGAAATTATTTGAAACGAGCCAATTTCTTTTGTTGATGAAACATGAATTCCGCTGCATGGGCATGCATCGTAATTGCCGATTTTAATTATGCGAATTGTATCTCCAGCATCATCAGGTAATTGAGAGAGTTTAAAATTATTTATTGCTTCATCACGATGCAGAAATTCCTCAGTAACAAATAAATCTTGCAAGATGATCTCGTTTACTTTTTTGTTAATGGCTTCAACCTCATCTTCAGTAAGATTTCGATCAAAATGGTAATCGCACTTAGATTTTTTCTTTTCTATGTGATTACTGAAAGATCTTCCCTTCTTAAACATTCTAACCATAGTTTGATTTAGGATGTGCTCTGCCGAATGCATTTCCGGATTATAATCTTTATTTGATTTTACTTCGTTCAAATTTTATCTCCTTCTAAAGTGAAAGCGAGATCATTAGTTAGAGTACGAGTATCTTTTCTCATCTCACTCTTAATCCCGCTCTAAATTACCACTTATTATAATGAACTTTTTCTTCGGTAAATCTCTCTTCAACTTTTACAACTTCATCAGGATATCCGAGAGAAATTAATGATACGGGAACAATATTTTCTGGAAGTGCAAATTGTGCTTTTATATTTTGGTAAACATCATCCATTCCGTGAATCGCAATCCAGCAAGAACCGATTCCCAATCCATAAGAAGATAATAAAATGTTTTGAATTGCCGCCGAACAATTCTGCAAAAGCCAGCTTTCATTTTTTTCGATTAAAGAATCTCCACAAACAAGAATTGCCGCAGCGGATTGTTTTAACATTTCCGCATAAGGAATTGACTTAATCGTTTCTCTTAATACATCCTTATTATCGATTACAATAAATTGCCAGGCTTGTAAGTTCATAGCGCTGGGTGCGTACATTGCTGCTTTAATAATTTTATCAACATTCTCTTTGTTGATTTTTTGATCATTGTACTTTCTTATGCTTCTTCTGTTTAGTAATGCTTCTTGAACTTCCATATTTCCCTTGTAATTATCAATTGCCACGACTTTTAAGTCGTGGATAAAATGTTGCATAACTATTTTGGGCTTTAGCCCAAATTGTTTTGGCTAAAGCCAGAACTAAAAAACTATCTTTACTCCACGAGCTGAAGCTCGTGGCAATTGAAGGATAAAACAAAAACAACTATTAAAAAATCTTTCCGCAAATATAATAACACTTCTTTTTGTCTTCGTATTGGCAGCACATTTTTTTAATATTCGGCATAACTTAAAAAGGATTTACAATGAATGTTTTATCTCGATTAAAAGAAACGATCCAAAAGAAACCTAAAACGTATTATCTCTTAGTCAGTGCATTATCTGTTGTCGGAATAATATTTATTTCAACTAATCTGTTCTTTACCCCCAACATAAGTGCTGCGATTGATGAAGATCCGGATGGATTTTTTCCACAAGATTATAAGATTATCTCTCCTAAAATTCCGAATAACGTTACAGTTTTTGGCGAAGGCGTTCCTCTAGAAAACTTTGAAGTTTACGAAAGAGTTGATCGCGAAATACTTGTAAACACTTACTGGCACTCTGCAACAATTCTTGCAATCAAAAGAGCCGCACGATGGTTTCCAGTAATTGAACCAATACTTAAACAAAATAATATACCCGATGATTTTAAATATCTTGCTGTCGTAGAAAGCAATTTAGAAAACGTTGTTTCACCCGCAGGAGCTACCGGGTATTGGCAATTCATTAAATCCGCAGCAAAGCAATATGGATTAGAGGTTACAGACGAAGTTGATGAGAGATATGATGTAATTAAATCTACAGAGGCAGCATGCAAATATTTAAATACTGCATACGCTATGTTTGGTAACTGGACAATGTCGGCATCTTCATACAATGCAGGGATGAGCGGAATTGATAAATGGAGCGGATTACAAAAGACAACCAACTATTGGAATCTTGTGCTTGGTTCAGAAACATCGCGTTATGTTTCTAGAATAATTGCGATGAAATTGATTATGGAAAATCCCTCTGCTTATGGTTATGATTTGAAAGAAGAAGATTTGTACAAGCCGCTTAAGTATAAGGAAGTTGAATTGACTTCATCTGTTTCGGATTTTGCCGAGTATGCATCTGCACTCGGTGTAAATTATAAGACGCTTAAGCTTTATAATCCCTGGCTGCGTGATACTTCTTTAAAAATCAAAAATGGAACAAGTTATAAAATTAAAGTTCCGGACGAAGGAAGTATAAACCTTATAAAGGAATAATGTAATCTTGAAGAAATAGTGTAAGACCCTAAAATATCATTTTGTAATATCGTTCAATCTGTTCGCGTAGTTCTTCAAGATGTACATTGCGCGATGCACGAATTGTTTCTTTTCCTTCAAGATAGACAATAATTGTTGGAACAGAAAAGACAGATAGCTGTCCTGATATTTCTTTTGCTTCATTTAAATCAACATAACAAAAACGTATCTCCGCAAAATCATTTTCAATCATATCCATTACTTTAGGCTTCAGCACTTTGCAAACATTACATTCGGGAGTGCTTAAGTAAAAGCAAACAGCTTTGTTTGTTTCGGTAATCTCAAGAAACTTTCCAAAACTAGTCGGTGATTCAATGCTCATTTTTAATTTAATTAGTTGCTAGATTTTTTATTTAACCGCTCATCAAATATTTCTTTGTAGTAAGTATATACTTGATAAATTTTATATAGAAAATTAACTATGAAACAAACCAAGAGAAAACCTATATGAAATTATTTCTTTCTTCTCTATTGATAATTGTCTTGATTAGCTCAGAATCTTTCAGTTCTGATTTGAAAATGCCGAAAGAAATAAAGAAGGCATATATAAATCAAACACGATGTTATGATGGAAAACCAGGTATAAATTACTGGCAGAATTATTCTGAGTATAAAATCAAAGCAGAAATTGACCCGAAAACGAGATTGTTATCAGGCAGTGAAAAAATAGTATACTTTAATAATAGTCCGGATACATTAAAAATCATTGTACTAAAACTTTATCAGGATATGTACAAAAAAGGAGCGGCAAGAAATACTGAACTAAATCCTGAAACAGTAACGGATGGAGTAAAAATTAGTAAACTTAATATTGATGGTAAAAATTTAAGTTTAAATGTTGATGATAAAGTTATCTCTTACCAGGGAACAAACTTGATAGTAAAACTTATCTCTCCTCTTCCGCCAAAATCAAAAACAAAAATTGATGTTGATTGGAGTTTTATCATTCCGAAAGGAACCGATATACGTATCGGTTCATACGGCGAATCAACCTTTTTTGTTGGTTACTGGTATCCCAAGGTTGCAGTTTATGATGACATACGCGGGTGGGATATGATTAGCTATAATGCAGAACATGAATTTTATTTTGATTATTCTGATATGAGTGTTGAAATTAAAGTTCCCCAAGGATTTGGTGTCTGGGCAACAGGAATGCTGGGGAACCCCAGCGAAGTTTTACACGATACTTATTTAAAAAGATATAATGAATCTCTAGCCTCAGATAAAATTGTGAACATAGTTGTAAAGGAAGACAGCGGTAAAGAGATATATAAGCATCAAAATGGATTTACAACCTTTAAGTATGCTGCTAAAAATATTTCTGATTTTGCATTTGGTATGAGCGATTTTTATTTGTGGGATGGAACAAGCATTGAACTTGAACCGGGGCTAAGAGTTGCTTGTTTTTCTGCTTACAATCCCTCGTCTGATTTCTTTTATCAAGCAGCAGTAATGGCAAAAAGAGCAATTGAGTTTTTCTCTAAAGAAATGCCCGGGGTTGTTTATCCATATCC
>Ga0172371_10001862_pt1 | contig 33518 bp, 31 predicted proteins | sample Lak12m_FD_114543 | JGI IMG/M metagenome (GOLD analysis project Ga0172371, IMG submission 114543) | Freshwater microbial communities from Kabuno Bay, South-Kivu, Congo - kab_022012_12m | ecosystem: Environmental > Aquatic > Freshwater > Lake | place: Democratic Republic of the Congo: South-Kivu...
AATTCGTCCCGGGCATAGCGGATGATATCCTCATTCATCTCGTCCCCGGCAATACGCAGGCTCCGGCAAACAACCACTCCTCCCAAAGATATGACGGCAATTTCGGTCGTGCCGCCTCCGATGTCAACCACCATATTCCCTGACGCTTCCTGCACCGGGAGGCGCGCGCCGATGGCTGCCGCCATGGGCTCGTCGACAAGATAGGCTTTGCGCGCTCCGGCGCTCACCGCCGCGTCAACAACCGCTCTTTTTTCGACTTCAGTCACGCCCGAGGGAATTCCAATGACTACCCGCGGACGGGAAAAAAAAGCCGAACTTCCTTGATGCACTTTTTCGATGAAATAGCGGAGCATCTGTTCTGTCACTTCATAATCGGAAACGACCCCGTCTACCAGCGGCCGCGTGGCGACGATGTGCGAAGGGGTTTTTCCGACCATTTTTTTTGCTTCCGCGCCGATGGCCAGGACTTGCCCCGTTTTTTGGTTCACGGCCACAACCGAAGGCTCGTTGATGACGATTCCTTTGTCGCGGACATAGACCAAGGTATTGGCCGTCCCCAGGTCAATCCCGATATCCTTTGAAAATTTCCCGAAGATTTTTGAAAGCATTTATTTTTGTAACGCGTAACTTAAAAAACTAAAAAAGTATTTCAACGATGAGCGAATTCTAAGTTATTTTTTATATTTATTTTCCGTTCCTGGTATCTAATATTACCCCAGGCGGCTGATTGTGTCAAAGTCGCAAAAACCGGACTTTAGTTGAAAAAATGTAAAATAAAAAAGATGTCAATTGTATCCATATGGTTATAAATGACATCTCTCAAATAACCAAAGAAAAAAGGGCATGCCTTGGCGGCAGCGGCCCTTACGTAATTCTCGAAAGCATTTCAAAAACCTCATCAACTTCGGGTTTGGCGATGGTAAAGATGTGATTATTCCGCAGTTGACTTATTCTTCCCCTTAGCCTGAAAGAACAAGTCCTAAGGCATCGGAGACAGTTTCCGCAATTGCGACTTCGCAATTCTTAAATTCATCAAGAATATTATCAACAAAGTCCTTAGACGGGTCATCATCCACAAGTAGGATGAGCTTTTTCACTTTTTTACCTCCTCAAAGTAGATTCCTTATTTTCTCCACTAGATCAAATTTCATGAAGTCCCTCACAGTGACAATCACCATGAGTGAGATTAGAAGAGCGAATCCCAAGCTGTGCGAGCGCTGCTCAAATTTTTGAGACACGGGAGAGCCTTTGAGCTTTTCAATCAGTATAAAGAGAATCCGCCCGCCGTCAAGCGCCGGAATGGGGAGAATATTGATAATGGCCAGATTCACCGAGAGCATTGCCGTAAAACGGAGAAGATAATCAAACCCAAGCTGCGCCACCTGCCCGGTGAGTACGGCAATCCCCACCGGTCCGGAAACATCCAATCCCGCCGGTTGGCCGATAATCAGCCGCCAGATGAGAAGCCCCAAAAACGAGATAAAAGTAATCGTCAAATCAAATGTATACTGGAATCCCAAGACAATTGCCCTGTACCACGGATATTCCGCGATAACTATTTTCGCGAGACCTATCCCCAACGGCCCCTCGCCTTCCGGAAAATCAGCTCTGGGCGTTCCGGAAATTTCCAGTTTTTCTTTGCCCCGCTGAATATTCAAAATCACCTGATTGCCTTTGTTTTCCCGGATAAAATCCTGGACTTCCTCAACCGACGAAAATTTCACCAGATTATTTTCGCCAACTGCTCCCAAAATTTCATCGCCGGCGCGAATTCCCATCACTTCAGCCGGCGTTCCTTGCCCGACATCCACAATTTGAATTTTCTCGTTCCCCACTCTCCCGCCCTGCACTTCTTCAACGGGTTGCGGAACTCCCAGCCAAAAACCCAGAGAAAACAGCGCCGCTGCCAGCAAAAAATTCATCACAACCCCAGCCGCGAGAATTCTCACCCGGGCAAAGGGTGGTTTTGAAGCAAAACTTTTCGGATTTCCTTTCTCTTCCCCGTCCTCCCCCGTTATTTTCACGAAACCCCCGAGCGGAATCCAGTTAACTGAATAAACAGTTTTTTCTCCGCCAATTTTTCTCGCCTCACGGACAGCTTCAATCTCTTTTGATCCCCAGATTATTTTTCTTTTCCCTTTCTCATTCCGATAGAAACCAAAAGCTCTTGGCGGAAAGCCAAAACCGAATTCTTCCACTTCCACCCCATTCCTTCGCGCAACCAAAAAATGCCCGAGTTCGTGGACAAAGACCAAGAGACCTAATATTAAAATGAAAATAATAACAGTGATCATTCGCTTTGAAAAAATTCTCGGAGAAGCCAAAATTCAAAAGGCAAAACTCAAAAGCGCAAGTTAAAAGTAAAAAGTTTTATTAGTTTTGAATTTTAACTTGTAGTTTTGCCTTTTGATATTTAACTTTTGACTTTTTTATATTTCCATAATTTCTCTCTCCTTCTTCTCTCTCACTTCCTCAATTTTCCCGTTATAATCATCGATCAGTTTCTGCAATTGTTCTTTTCCCTTGAATTTCGCATCTTCGCCCATTTTTCCGCTTTTCACCATGTCCTGGATCTCATCCCACGCCTCTTCGCGCGCCCGCCTGATTAATACGCGGGCCTCCTCGGAATATTTTCCCAAAACTTTCACCAGTTCCGTCCGGCGCTCTTCGTTGAGCGGAGGAATGGCAATCCGGATCACCTGGCCGTCATTGGTCGGGTTCAGTCCCAGCCCCGCTTCACTAATCGCCTTTTCAATGTCTACCAGATTATCCTTGTTCCAGGGCGTGATGATAATAAGACGCGGCTCGGGAATAGTGATATTTGCCACCTGCTTCAAGGGGCTTTTAGCGCCGTAGTAATCCACTTGCAAATTTTCCACCATCGCCGGATTGGCCCGTCCGGTACGCAGTTTTGCGATTTCATCTTTGAAACGCTCAATTGCTTTTTCCATTTCCGGCTTTGATTTTTGAATAATTTGGTCCAGCATAGAATTATTTTTACGAATTACGAATTTACGCATTCGTATATTCGTAAGAGATTCGTAATTTGTAAAAGCTTACCTCTTATTGAGTCCAACAAAAATCTGTCCGGGATTTTGGGGATTATACTCGACTATCTCGAGCGTCCGGCTGGTATCAAATTGCACCGGCAGCCAGTTCACTCCTCCGTCAATGGACTTATACAGCGCCTGCGCTACCGTGCAAATTATTTCTTCCGAATTTTGGGGATTGATGGCAATGGAACGGACATTGAGGTCATCCGGATTGTTCAAAGTCTTCACAACTTCCCAGTTGTCGCCTTTGTCCCTGCTCCGCAAAAGCCCTTCCGCGGTTCCCGCGTATACCCAGCCTTCACGCTTTGGATCCGTGCTTATCGAAACTGATCCGGTAAGACCGTCCCCGAATGAAAAATTTCCTTCTCCCTTTTTTCGCTGCAGAATTTCAAATTTTTTTCCTTCGTCGGTCGTTCTCAATATCCCTTTGCCGAACAAAACAAAATATGCTGTATCAGGATTGATTTTGTCAAAAACAATTTTTGAAACCGCTTCCTTTCCTTCCGTCCAATAGGCGCTTCTCCATGTCTCCCCGGCGTCTTCGGAGAAAATTATCTGCCCCTGGCCAGTCCCGGCAAAAATATTCGATGGTTTTTGGGGGTTGAGAGCGACAGAAAGCACGAGTGTACCGTCCGAAGGTTCTGAATAAGTATCTTTCCAGGTTTCTCCGGCATCGACTGACTTCAGGATCTTTCCTCTTTTGCCAACCACTGAAGCGGCATAGATGATGTTGGTGTTCAATGGATCGACTGCAAGGGAATAGTTTTTTGCGGGAGTGAGTTGGGCAACCGGAAGCTGCTTCCAGACCTCGCCCCCGTCGGATGATTTGAAAATGCCGCTCGATTTTGATCCGGCATATATCTCGTCTCCGTTCTGGGAATTCACCGCCAGGCTCAAAACATCCACTCCGCTGATCGTCCGGTTGTTTTCCGCATTTATTTTCGGCGAAAATGTTTTTCCTCCGTCGTCCGAACGGAAAACTCCGCCGTCATTGCCGCCCCCCGTGAGAGAGCAAGCAGAGAGAAATACCACCGCCGGCAGTAATAATAAAATTTTTGGAGAATGCTTCATATCGCAAATTATAGCATATTTTTTGGTCGCTGGAAACATGGCTGTGGGTCAGGTCGTTAGCAGTGGGTTATGGGATTTTTTTCTCACAACTCAAGACTCATGACCAATCCCACTGTTCACTGCCCTGTTACCCGCTACCCATCTCAAGCATCATCTTTTCCCCCACCGCCCGAGGACTCGCATTTGAATGTTCAAGCTGGCTGACCGACTCTCTTATGCTTTCGATAAGACCCGCGACCTTCTCTATTTTGTTTTTAGCTTCATTTTGCAAAACAAGTTTCCGCAGGCCTTCCGCCGCCACCGCTTCCCAGTCTTTGAGAATCCCGACAAACTCATTCTTGTCCCGTGAAATTTTTTCGATATAACCGAATTTTTCGAAAATCTCTTCCCTGAAAATATGCCGGAACTTTTCACGGTTTGCCTCGTCCCACTCGGGAAGTTTCGTTTCCGGAAACCTCAAAGTGGCGCAGCGGGAGGAAATTGTCGGAAGGACCGACTCGGCATCATCCACCAAGAGAATGAAAAATGTGCTCGCCGTCGGCTCTTCCAGGACTTTAAGAAGCGCGTTCGAACTTTCGGCGTTCATCCGGTGGGCCTTTTTTATTATGCAGAATTTTTTCCGAAGTTCATAAGGAAAATATTTGAGCCTTTCCCGCGCCGCACGGATTTGCGCGGTCACAATTTTTTTTTCTCGAATCCTCCCCTTTTTGTCTTCAACTATTTCCGGCTCAAGAACAACAACATCCGGATGAACTCCCTGTTTTGTCCTCTCTAAAAATTCTCCGTCCCCAACTTTTCCGGAAATTTTTTGGATAAAATAAAAAGCCGCTTCATTTTTTTCATCCGCGTCAGTTCCCAAGAACAAAAAAGAATTAGGCCGCTTCTCCGAAGCCGCCAGCCGGTCAAGATAATTTTTTATTTTTGAATCCATAAAATTGATAATTTCTTGATTTTTAAAGCTAAACCTCAAAAATAAGTCTAATATCAAAAATATCTTTTCACTGAAACATATCTCAACGCTTCCACTCTCATATATGCACATATGCATATATGAGAGAATTTGCATATTCGCATCATTTGCATTTCATTCACGTATTTGCATTATATTTCCGATCACCCTTTCAAAGTTTTCCCGAAAATTTTCTTTCGAAAATTTTTCTGCCCGATTCCGGATTTTTTCCGGATCATATTTATTTTCACCTGCCGTGAACCGTCTCACTGCGTCCGCCATCATCTCGACCGTAGGTTCATTGAAAAATTCTCCCGTTTCGCCCTCGATTATTGTTTCGGTGGCTCCGCCGCGCCGGAGAGCAATTACCGGTTTCCCAAAAGACATGGCTTCGACCGGAGCAATTCCGAAATCATCTTCTCCCGGGAAAACAAAGGCGCGGCACCCGGCATAATATTTTTTTATCTCTTCGTCGGGCATCCAACCCAAAAATTTTGTCTTCGATCCCGCGATTGATTTCAGGTATTTCATATATTTCGAAGAACCTTCCCCAATCACCAAAAGCGGGAGATTCAACTTGTTCATCGCCTCCACGGCTATTTCTATTTTTTTGTAGGGTGACAGCCGGGAAACAATCAAAAAATAATCGCCAGACTTGGAAATCGAACTTCCAAGTGAAATCTCCACCGGCGGATAGACGACTGTGCTCTCCCGAGCGTAATATTTCTTTATTTTCGCCTGCGTCGCGCGCGAATTGGCAAGAAAAAAATCAACCCGATCCGCCGCCACCCGATCCCACATCCGGATATAATTGAGCAGAAGCCTGGCCAAAATCCGCCTTTTCGGCTCCAGTCCCTGCTCATCCAGATATTTTTCATTCCAGTCCCAGGAATACCGCATCGGACTGTGGCAATATGAGATGTGAATCGTTTTGGGTTTCACGATGATGCCCTTCGCAAACGCGCTGGAGGAGGATATCACCAAATCGAAATCGCGAAGGTTGAAGGTTTCCGGCGCCGTCGGCATGAGCGGCAAGAGCCACTTGCGGCGACTTTTCAAAAATTTCGGAAATTTCTGGAGAAACGACGGCCGGATATCGGCGCCCTTGAATTTCCCCCGCATTTTTTCCGGGTCATAGAGCAGAGTATAAATCGGCGCTTCCGGAAACATCTCATGCAATGCCAAAAGCACCCGCTCCGCCCCGCCGTATTGGTTGAGAAAATCATGGACGAGAGCGATTTTTTTATTTCCAAAATTCATAAATCCTGAATTATAAATCGTAAACTAAATCTGCAATTTCTTCCGCGCATTTTTCCCACGAAAATCTTTTCACATTCTCCAGTCCTTTTTCTATTATATCATTTTTATAGCTTTCGTCCGAGACTAGGCTATAAACTGCTTCGGCAATGGCACTCGGGCTTTTTGGATCAACCAAAACCGCCCCGTCTCCCGCCACTTCCGGCATTGAGGAAATACTGGAAGCAACAACTGGAGTTCCAACATTTTGCGCCTCGAGAATCGGCAAACCAAATCCCTCATAGAATGTCGGGAACAAGAACACCTCCGCTTTTTTCATTAAGTCCCATTTATCTTCTTCGCTTACATAACCAGTCAAAATAATATCTTCCTTACATTTGACTTTTGACATTTGATTTTTGACATTTTCCTTCCCGTATCCAAACTTTCCCGCCAAAATAAGCTTGTGCGGCAACTTATATTTTTCCTTCAAAATCGCAAATGCTTCAATTATCCCGCAAATGTTCTTGCGCTCTTCTAATCGACCGACAAATAATAAATAATCTTCGTCGCGAAGCGACTCCAAAATTTTTAACTTTTCATTTTTCATTTTTAATTTATCTTCATACCCCTCATATATCACCTCAATCTTCCTTTCCGGCACTTTGTATAATTTCATCAAATCCTTCTTTGTGTTTTCACTCACCGCAATTATTTTTTTCGCCCACCGGCATGAATTTCTGATGACGAAGCGCATATACGTTCTCTGCCAGAAAGAATAAGCCTTCGGACAAAATTCATATTCAAGGCCATGAATCGTAACAATTGTATTTCGCGGATGGATTAGCGGCACGGTATGCGCCGGAATAAACAGCACATCTACGGAATGGAGTAACATTTCGAGCGACAATCGCGCTTGCGTCCAGAAAATCGGCGCGCGCAAAAATTTTATTTTCCAATTTTTCGGCAAATCAAAATCCGGCTTTATGTTGATCGCTGGATTACAATATAAAACAATCCTATCATTCCGCAGATGATTCCGCAGATTCTTTACAACCTGAAAAGAATACTCTTCAATTCCAGTTTTGTTTTTTTGAAATGCGCGACTGGCATCAATCCCTATTCTCATATATGACAGCAAGCGAAATTTTATAGTTTCGAGAATATCGCGTTCTTCCCGCCCTTCTTCGAAGGGCGGGCAGGTTAGCCTATTCAAGAAATTAAAATTTCGCGAAGCTGAATTATTTTGACATCATAATCGTCCTCTTGTACATATCCAAATGCTCGAGGGCGATTCCCGTGCCCTTGGCGACACAAAGAAGAGGCTCTTCAGCGGCATAGCAGGGAACGCCGGTTGTTTTCGTGATGAGCTGATCCAGGTGGCGCAGCAGCGCCCCGCCTCCGGAAAGAATCATCCCTTTGTCGATTACGTCCGCCGCCAGTTCCGGCGGAGTTTCCTGAAGAACCTTTTTTATGGCATCGATGATTTCCCGAAGCTCGTCTTGAATGGCTTCCGTGATTTCATTTGCAGAAACCCGGATTGTTTTGGGGAGTCCGGCAATTAGATCCCGTCCCCGGACTTCGGCATATTCATCTTTTGTCTGCGACATAGCGCTGCCAATCGCAATTTTTATTTCTTCAGCTGTCCGCTCACCGATTGCCAGGCCGTGTTTCTTTTTTATAAAATCGGCAATCGCCTGGTCAATTTTGTTTCCTCCCACCCGCGCGCTGTGGGCCGCCACAACGCCGCCCAGGGATATAATGGCCACCTCGCTCGTTCCTCCGCCGATATCGACAATCATATTGCCCGCGGCGCTGTTGATCGGAATCCCGGCTCCGATCGCCGCGAGTATCGGCTCCTTCACGACATAGGCTGTTTTGGCGCCAGCCTTTATCGCCGCGTCAACTACCGCCCTGCGTTCGGTTGAAGTAACACCGGCCGGAATGGAGACCATTACTTCCGGCCTTATCAAGCGAAAACTCCCGCTCACCTTGTTTATGAAGTAGCGAAGCATCGCTTCTGTAATCCGATAATCAGCAATTACACCGTCTTTTAGCGGCCTTTGGGCCGTGATTGATTCTGGGGTTCGGCCCATCATCTCCTTGGCTTCGTTTCCGACTGCCAGGATCTTATTGTCAATGAGTGAAATGGCCACAACTGACGGCTCATTAACAACAATCCCCTCACCAGGAAGGAATACCAGAGTATTCGCGGTTCCTAAATCAATTCCGATTTTTTTGATAAACACGATAAAAAAAGTCAAAAGTTAAAAGGCAAAAGTCAAAAGTCTTGATTATCTTAAAATTATATATATCGAAAACTTTTGATTTTTAACTTGTAATTTTGACTTTTGATTTTTGAATTTTAACCTATCACCCAATTCGCTTGATCTCTGCCCCCAGTTTACGCAACCGCTCTTCAATCCTTTCATATCCCCTGTCTATCTGATAAATATTTTCAACAACCGTTATGCCGCGAGCGATCAGCCCTGCCAGAAGAAGAGTGATCCCCGCCCGAAGATCCGGACTGGCAATTTTTCTTCCCCTGAGTTTTGCCGGACCATGCACCGTCGCCCGATGAGGATCATTCAATACAATATCAGCTCCCATCGAATTGAGAATATCCGTGAACATCAGCCTTCCGTCAAAAATTGGATCGTGGATTTGGCTCGTCCCGCTGGCTTGAGTCAGAAGCAGAGTGAAAGGCGGCTGGAGATCAGTCGCGAGACCCGGATATTCATGAGTAGCCACATCCACCGGATTTATTTTTTTTGCTCCCCAAACAACCAGCTCATTTTTTTTCTCTTCAACACTGACTCCGGCTTTTTGAAGATTCATGAGAAACGCCCGAATATGATCCGGAATGCAATTTTTTATTCTTATTTTTTCTCCGCAAAGCGCGCCGAGAATGACAAATGTTCCTGTTTCAATCCGGTCCGGAATCAGTTTCATCCGGCCGCCCCCGATTTTTTTCACCCCTTTGATTTTGATCGTCGGCGTTCCCGCACCTGTTATCTTTGCTCCGCAACGATTCAAAAATTCTGCAAGAGCCGGGATCTCGGGTTCCATCGCCGCGTTCTCAAGAATTGTTTCACCTTCCGCCAGAACAGCCGTGATCATCATAGCTTCTGTTCCAGTCACGGTAATTTTGGGAAAAAATATTTTAGCGCCCTTCAATCTTTTAGCGGACAAACTGAAATGATCGTCCTGCCAGGCAACCTTGGCGCCCATTTCCCGGAATCCGGCAACGAACAAGTCAATCGGCCGTTTCCCTATCACGCAACCGCCCGGATAAGGCATGGAGACTTTTCCCATGCGCGCCAGAACCGGACCGGCGAGGATTATGGAAGCCCGGAGCTTTCCAGCCAGTTTTTCGCTCAAGCGGGTTTTTTTGATGATTTTGGCTTGGATTTCAACCTTGTTATCACCTCTTTTCACCTCCGCGCCCAAATCTTCGACCATTTCCAAAATCCGGCCGATATCTTCAATCTGCGGGAGATTCGTGATTTCCCATTTTTCACGCGAAAGAAGCGCCGCCGCAACGGCTTTCAAGGCCGCGTTTTTGGCGCCTTTCACCTCAATTTCTCCCTTCAATTTTTTCCCGCCGGCTATTTCAAAATAGGGCATAACTTCGTTTTTTTTAGCATTGTCATTATAGATTAAACTTCGAATATAATCAACCTGAAAATAAAACTATAAATATTCATATATTCGTATCAATTCGTAATTCGTAAAGGCATACAAAAACCCGCCTTTGCAAGACCTGCGAAGACGGGCGTATTGTCACTCATGCCAATTGGCAAAAAGTAAGGACACTTACCTTTTAGTTTTTGAGCACTTTTTTGTGTTTTTTTACCCTGTCTGTATTTTCATAAATACAGACTTTTTTTATTTTTATCCGCCCAAGTTTTTTAAAAATTTGGGTAGATGGATTGTTAAAGAACTTTCTTTTTGTTTTTTCTACATCACATTTTTTCTATGTTAATTATTATTTCCTCCTATCATTTTTCAGTGGGATGAAATGAGCTGGTGCGGAGCTATTCCTAAATTCGCCGCGAGCGCTTCCCTTCCTGAATCAGCGGCAACAGCCGTTTGGAACAGCATGGAAAATGCAAGATTTTCAAAAATGCTTTTCCCGTTTCCGGTAAAATAGTTCGCCAATACAATTTGTTTTTTTGTCTTGTTCCCTGCCTGATCCGAAACAGTGGCCACGATTGAAGATTGGTTGGCTTCCACGGAGAAAGTGGCTGCAGCTCCCTCACTGCCCAGAGTCCTTTTTTCTCCCAGCTCAAAATTACAATTTTTTTTGTCGGACATGAGGCTGACCAGAAACCTATTTTTTTGATTGTCCGCGTATAGGCGATATCCCAATGTCGGCTTCTGGCGGTCAATTTTGAAGGAAACCCTGCCGGAGAATCGCGTCTCTTTTTTCCCCGCCGAAAATTTTTCGGCTTGAGCGGTCAAATCATGTTTCCCCTCGGAAATATCCTTGACTTCCAATCTGAACCAGCCATTCTCATCTGCAAATGATTCACCAACAGCTTGACCGTCATCAAAAATAGTCACCTGGCTTTTCGGATTCGCGCGTCCGGTGATGCTTATTTTTTTCTTATTCAAAATTTCATTCTCCTGCGGCGAAGTTATCGAGGGATTGGCAAACACAATTTTTTTCATCACGGTCTTTTCAATCGGCAAGGCGGGAATAAAGTCAGTCCGGTCAGGCATTTCCTCTTTTTGCGTGACTTTATCATCCTCCTTTGCTTCGATCTTGTTTTTGTCTCCGGAACCAAACATCTGAACCGCCACAATTGTCACGTGACCGTTTAACTTTCCCTCTTTCACGGCCACACCGATTTCTTTATATTTTTCATTCAAAATATTGGCGCGATGAGTCGGACTCTCCATCCAGGCATCGTTCATTTTTTCAGCTGTTGTGAAATCCATCGCCAAATTTTCACCGGCATAGTTATAATCATAATTTTCCTTTTCTATCCAGTACCAGGGAGTGGTTCCTTGCGGGGAGGTATGAGAAAAATAATCGTTCAGCATCATATCATTGGCTTTTGCCGCGGCGGCCTGCGATAGCTTTTCATTTTTCTCGAGCTCCTGAATCCCCTTGGCTTTTCTGTCGGCGTTGGCCAGATCAATAATTTTTTGAGGAACAATGTCTGAAGCAGAAACTATCCCCGCACTTCCGGATACCAGTGCCGCAACAGCCAAAAACATTCCGATGCATTTTGCCGGTTTATAATATGAGCTCACTCTATTCACCCCTTTCCACGGATGAGATCCTGTGGTTTCGGGGTTCGTATAATTCACCCGTTTCACCCAGTAATGGATTTCAATCATCAGGCATTCGAGCTCACCCCACTCCAAAAAGTTATATAAATTATTTGATATTTTCGGGGTAAACAAAAAAGCGATTTACCTGGATTCAGCCAGAAAATCACCCGTGTAAAGCCCCTTCTATTCGGATTCTACGCTATCATTATATAACTATTTTTGCGTTTCGTCAATCATTCGCAGAAAAAATAACATGAAAAGACTTGACAAAAAATGACCCCGCCTTGGCGGAGTCATCCCGAACACGGTCGGGGGATCTAAAAAAATATTTAATAATTCTTCATTACCTTTTTGAATCCGTCCGCGTAGTGGATTACCCTGTCCGAATACCAGGCATACCTTTCCCAATTAGCTCCGGCCAGATACATTCCCGCCGCCTTGGCCCAGGCTTTCTTGTCCCCTGAAGTCACCCCCTCCACTGCCGCGAGCTTCAGTCCCATTGCCACCAGCGAATCCTCGATGTCCCAGGGATTGGCCGGGGCACGGACGGCAATTTTTTCGACCCGGTTTTTGTATCCCATCCAGGTTGAAGGCATAAACTGAGCCGGACCCATTGCCTCGCCCCATCCCCCGCAACCGTCATCTGCGTCCTTGTTATAGCAAGCCCTTTTTGAAACTGGGGTCTTGTCCGGATCAAGGCCGAGCTCTTTACAAATTTTTTTGAAAGTGTCCCACTGCGCCGGGTTCATGTCTGTTTTATATCTTCCTCCTCCGACATTTGTTCCTAATCCCGATTCGACGCGAAGCACCCCGAGCAGAAATTCCGGAGCCACTTTCGTAAGCCCCGATGCATACCTGGCCGCCTTGACAGCCTCTTCCAGATTGATCGGCTCGCCCAGAGACTGGATTTCACTAAGCTCCTCCTGAAGCCTTCCCATGCTCTGTCCCAGCGCCATTTTTTCATTCTTGATTTGGGACGCAAGCAATGTCCTCATTTGCTTTTCGTGATCAAGCGACCGCTCCTGGTCGCTTTGGATACCTCTCAATTTTTCCTTTTCAATTTTTCTTTCCACCAAATTTTCTTTTTCATCTTTGAGCAAATCCCGGGAAATTTCCAATTGGTCATGTGCTTCTTTGATCTGGCCCTCAAAACTTTCGAGACTTTCTATTTTGGAAAAATAATCCGAAAAACTTTGCCCGCTAAAAATAATCTCCGCCGTCTCTCCTCCCCCCTTCTCGTAAAGTTCCTGCAAGAATTGCGACAGCATTTCTTTTTTCGCGTCAACCTGTTTTTGCATTTGTTCGATTTCAATCTCCTTTTCAGCTATTTCTCTTTCTAGCCCTGAGATCTGGAGGTTGGTTTCCTGAATTTGGAGTTCAATTTTCCCTATGTCTGCTTCGAGAATTTCGATGTCTCTTGAAAGAGATTCTTCTTTTTCTCTTTTTTCTTCAATTTTCTTTTGGTACATTTCGATTTGCTGCCGGAGATCTTCGACTTTGGATTTGAGAATTTCTTTTTGGGACGGCACGGCGCCCTTTGCAATCAACTGTCCCCCTAAAAGAAAAAGAACGGCGGCAACAAAAAATATGAATCCGATATTTATTGAATATATATTAAAATATTTCATTTTATTCTCTCGAAATCTTTTTGCCATAATAAGACATCTGCTTGTCTCCTTGGATTATATCATATTCAATCGTACCACAGAATGCACCCAGTAGGACTAATGAAATAACCGTCCCGATGAGCATCGGGGCGGCTATGCAATTTTTATCTATTCCGTTTTTACTTCTTTTCCTTTTCTTCTTCCTTCTTTTCTTTTTCTTCATCTCCAGCTTTTTCGGCTTCATCTAGTTTCTCTTCTTTCACGACTCCCTCGACTTTCGTAACATCTTCTTTTACTTCGGTTTCCAATTCAGCCAGCTCTTCTTCAGAACGGGGTTCAGAAACCATAGCCACCACATTTTCCGGATCAACCAAAATTTCCACCTTTTCCGAAACAGGCAAATCTTTTACGTAGATATAATCTTCAAAGCTTTTTATCCGGCTGATATCCACTTCTATCTTCGGAGGAAGGTCTCCCGGCAAACACTTCACTTCAATTTCATCCATATTCTTTATCAAAATTCCCCCGAGTTCTTTCACGATCGAAGATTCACCGACAAAGTCCAGTTCGACTGTGGCTTCAATCTTTTCATCCATCCGAACCTGATAAAAGTCAACATGCGTTGGCTTTCCATTCAGGATATCCCTCTGAATCTCTTTTATAAGCACGTTTCTTTCTTCCCCATTTTCGAGCTTCAACTTGAAAATAGTGCTTTCGCCGGCCTCTTCCCTGATACGATTGAGCTCTCTTCTGCTTACCCAAAGCATTTCATTTTCAATTCCCCGTCCATACAAAATACCCGGAATCGCTCCCAGTGGCGCTCCCGTTTTATTCGCTTCCTTTCTTCTTGTTCCTGATTTTAGTATCAGACTCGATGTCATTTATTTTTTTTAAATATACTTTAAAAAAACCACTATAAGAAGATAGCATCGTTTTAAAACTTTGGCAAGCCCCGTTTCCTAATTCCGGTTCACCCGGTAGACGCTTTCCGCCATTCCTGCCGCCGCCATCAGAGTAATAAGCGAACTTCCTCCGTAGCTTAGAAAGGGAAGCGGTATGCCTGTCACCGGAACAACTCCAATGTTCATTCCAATATTGATAAGCGCGTGAACGAAAATCAAACTTGCTGATCCACCGACAAGGAGTTTGCCGAAATTATCCCGGCTATTGAGAGCGATTTTCACCAGCCTGAAGACAATCACAGCGATCAAAGCAATGACAAAAACCGCACCGCCAAAACCCAGTTCTTCAGCCACTACAGCGAAGATGAAGTCGGTATGCTTTTCCGGCAAAAAGTTGAGTTGGCTTTGGGAGCCGTGGCCAAGGCCTTTTCCCCAGAATCCTCCTGATCCGACGGCAACTGTTGACTGGAGCACGTTATACCCGGCGCCCAACGGATCAGCGGAGGGATCAAAAAGTGTAGCCACCCTGTCTTTTTGGTATCCCTCAAGAAAAAAGTTCCAGCCGAGCAGGGCCACAACCGATAAAACCAGCAGCAACACCAGAAGATGCTTTTTATTTATTCCACTAATTACCAAAAAGGAAATCCAGAGAAAAAAAATCACAAAAGCAGATCCAAAATCGGGCTGCTTTATGACCAGAAAAATGGACAAGGCCACAGGAACAAGGGAAACAAAAATATGCCTATAATCCTTGATACTTCTTGAATGAAGAGAAAAATATTTCGCGAGCAATATGGCAGCGACTATCTTGAAAGGCTCAACTGGCTGGAGATGAATTTCGCTGATTCCGATCCAGCCGGACGTTCCTCGAATCACTTTCCCGAAAAGCAAAACGGAAAGAAGGAGAAAAAATCCCAAAAAGTATAAGACAGTTGAATAATTCTTGAGACTCCGGTAGTCAAAAAAAGCCAAGACAAAAAAAATAATCAGCCCTAAAGCGGCAAAAATTGTTTGCCTGAAAAAATGGCTGCCATCCGGAGTATCTTTTTCGCCTGAATAACTGATTGGAAAAAGAACAGCCAAACTCAATCCCAAAAGAAGAATCAGGGCCGAAAATAAAATCCAATCAAATTTGGATAAAGATTTAATCATCAAAATTTTTTGACGCTATTGCCACAAGGCAAAGTGGGCTGAAAATCTAATTCGATTCATAACTTTCGTATTGGTCAGGCGATCCGTATTTCTTCATGAAGTTTTCATCACTGAAAACATTTGCTTCTTCCTCAATTTCAATATTTTGGACATCAATATCCTGGGAAAACGGCTCGCTCCAGCGAAAAATGACTTCTCTCTCTTCATTGACGCGGACATCATTATTATTTGTTTCGTTTATGGCAACCGGATTTCCCTCGCGGTCACGCAGCACAGTCCGGGTCGTTATTTTTCGAAAATCATATGCACTCTTATTTTGAATTTTCAGCTTCAGCTCTGCAAACCCCGGACCTCCGCCCATAAAGCTGAATTCTTTCTGGTACGAAGCAATGTTCGGCTCTTCATAGCCGGAAAATTTCTGCCACCTGTACGACTTAACTCTGAACTCAAGGGAGGCCGGATCTTCATCAAGGCTCACTTTGAAGGCAAAGATATATTTCGTTTCAGCCGGAAGGAGGAAATTCACTCCTTCTTTCCGGCCAATGACTTTTCCGCTGGCGTCCAGAAAGCTGAATGAATATTCCAGATTTTCCACTCCAAAAAGTGAATTGGGATTTTTTATTTTTACCAAGGCATCATATCCGCCTGAACCGGCTGGAATCATGCTTTTCTCCAAAATTTGAACGCTTTCAATTCTTGGAATTTCTTCGCATTTTTGGCACGGCCCTCCGCAGTCAATCTTTTTTTCACCTTGGTTAAGCTTTCCGTCACTGCAGGTCGGTTCCGTGCGAAAAAGCAAAAAAAGAGCTGCTCCGAAAGCGGTGATGATTACTACGTAAGCTGATACGATTATTGTTCTTTTGATCGCGCGTTGAAAAGAATTCATTTGCTATTATTGTATCCTAACTGCAAAACCTTGCAAGCAAGCCCATTTGATACTACTATAAAATCATAACTTTAGCCAAATTTATGAAAAAACAATCAAGACTGGAAATCCTTCGCCATTCCCTCTCTCATGTCCTGGCCGCGGCCGTTTACGAAATGTTTCCGGATGCCAAATTTGGAATGGGCCCGGCTGTCGAAAACGGGTTCTATTATGACTTTGATTTGCCCCGAACTTTGATTCCCGAAGACTTAGCTATTTTGGAAGCAAAAATGCTCCGGATAATCAAAGAAAATTTGAAATTCGAAAAAGCCGATATTTCAATCGAAGAAGCCGTAAATAATTTCAAAAAAGCCAAACAGCTCTACAAGTTTGAAATCATCAAAGACATAAAAAAAGAGAATGCGAAATCAAAAACTGTCACAATTTACCGCACGGCAAATTTTGTGGATCTTTGCTCCGGACCGCATCTGGAATCCACCGGGGAAATAAACGCACAATCTTTCAAGCTCACAAAAATATCCGGAGCCTATTGGAAGGGAAATGAAAAAAACAATATGCTGCAAAGAATTTATGGCGTGGCTTTTGAAAGCCCGAAAGAACTGCGGCAATATCTCGCGATGATGGAGGAGGCGGAAAAAAGAGACCACAAAAAAATCGGCCGTGATTTGGAGTTGTTTTCTTTCCACGCCGAATCTCCCGGTTCCGCTTTTTGGCATCCGAAAGGGACGAAGATTTGGAATGAACTTGAACAATTCGGGAAGAAGCTTCGAAAAAAATACGGATTTCAGGAAATCCAGACACCCCTTATAGCAAAAAATATCCTCTGGAAACAGTCAGGCCATTGGGACCACTACAAAGACAGTATGTTTTCGATAGAAAGTGAAAGTGAAACTTATTGCCTGAAACCGATGGACTGCCCTTTCAATATTTTGATGTTCAAAGAAAATACAAAATCCTATCGTGATCTTCCGGTTCGCTTTTCTGAAATAGGACGCATTATGCGGAATGAAAAATCGGGCGAGCTGAATGGTCTTTTTCGCGTGCGCTATCTCACCCAGGATGACTCGCATATTTTCTGTTTGCCGGAACAAGTCGAAAATGAGATCGCGAGTCTCATCAAAATGGTGAAAGAATATTATCCCGCGTTTGGCATCGATCCGAAATTTTTTCTTTCTACCCGCCCGGATGATTATATGGGCAAAAAAACCGAATGGGATTTGGCGGAAAAGAATCTCGCGAGTGCCCTCAAAAAGGAGCATGTCAAATTCGAGCTCAAAGAAAAAGATGGCGCTTTCTATGGGCCAAAAATTGATATCAATATTAACGATGCCCTCGGCAGAAGCTGGCAATTGGCAACCATTCAGCTCGACTTTCAGATGCCGCAAAGATTTGGTTTGGAATATATAGACATGGAGGGAAAACAACAAACTCCGGTTATGATCCATGCCGCTGTTTTTGGCTCTTTTGAGCGTTTTATCGGAATTCTCACAGAACATTATGCCGGTGCGTTTCCGTTGTGGCTCTCCCCTGTCCAGGTTGAGGTTATTCCGGTTTCGGAAAAATTTGAAAAATACGGAAAAGAAATAAATTCTCTCTTATTGTCTAAGAATATTCGCTCTCAAATTCGTGAGTCAGATGAGTCATTAGGCAAAAGAATCCGCAACGCACAAAATGAAAAAATAAACTATATGCTTATTGTCGGTGAAAAGGAAATGAAAGCCAAAACGGTCGCCGTCCGCGACCGGGAGAAAGGAGACCTGGGCGCGACAAGGTCGGAGAAATTCATAGAAAAGATTAATAAAGAAATCCAGGATAAAAAATAACCCATGCAATATTATCTCAAAATATTCGGCTGCCAGATGAACTATTCCGACGCTGAAAGGATCTCGACAATTCTGGAAAATTATAAAATAAAAAAATCCGCCTCAATTGAAGAGGCGGACTTTATAATATTCGTCACTTGCGGGGTCCGCCAATCAGCCGAAAACCGCGTTTACGGACAGATCCATAATATTCGAAAACATTATCACAAGAAAATAATAATCCTCACCGGCTGCCTTGCCCACAGAAAAGACGTCCAAAGAAGGTCAAAGAAAAGAGTAAATTTATTTACGACAATTGAAAATTTTTCCAGAGAAATAAAAAAAATACTGGATACCAGATGCCAGATACTAGATACAAAAAACAAACAATACAGCGATTATTTAAAAATAAAACCAAAGTATAATTGCTCGCATACCGCCTATATCCCGGTCATGACCGGCTGTAACAATTTTTGCTCCTATTGCGTCGTCCCCTATGCCCGCGGCCGGGAATATTCCAGACCTGCAGAAAATATCTTAAAAGAGGTGAAAAATTTAATAAAAAGAGGCTGCAAAGAAATTGTTTTACTGGGACAAAATGTGAATTCATATAAATCAAAAACGCAAAATACTGGATACAAAATACTGGATACAAAAAAATCAGTTATTGAATTTTCAGATCTTTTAAGGTTGCTTGATAATATTCCCGGTAAGTTCTGGATTACTTTTCTCACTTCCCACCCAAAAGATATGTCGGATGAACTCATTGAAACCATTGCTAAAAGCAAAAATATTTGTGAATATATTTCCCTTCCTGTCCAATCAGGGGACAATGAAATATTGCGCCGGATGAACCGGAAATATACAATTGCACACTACAAAAATCTTATAAAAAAAATCCGCTCGGCAATTCCCGATTCAGCTATCTCCACTGACATCATTATTGGCTTTCCCTGCGAAACAAAAAAACAATTCAAAAACACGGCGAAACTTTTGCGGGAAATGAATTTTGATATGGCCTATATCAACCAGTACTCCCCCCGCCCGGAAACTGCCGCCTGGAAAATGAGGGATAATGTTTCAAAAAAAGAAAAAGGGAGACGTGAAAAAGTTTTGACAAATATTTTGGAAAAGACTGCTCTGAAGAATAATAAAAAATACGTCGGGAAAGTTGTTGAAGTTTTGGTTGATAAAAAGTTTTTGGATAAACAAAAATACTCCGGACATACCCGCACCCAGAAGAAAGTTATTTTCAGGGAGAGCAAAAAAATCACCGTGGGGAATTTCGTGAAGGTGAAGATTGTAAAAGCTAAAGCCTTTGGACTGGAAGGAGAAACAGTCTTATGAAAAAAATACTAAATACAAGATACAAAATACCAGCTACAAAAAAATTTCTCGTCATCCTCGGCCCCACTTCTTCCGGAAAGTCTGATATTGCCATAAAGCTGGCTAAAAAGTTTCATGGTGAAATAATTTCGGCCGACAGCCGGCAGATTTATCGCGGCATGGACATAGGCACGGGAAAAATTGAGCGCGATAAAAAAAGCTTGGCTTTGAGGAATTCCAAGAGCTTAGCTCTTGGAAGGGAAAAGCCGAGCTTTGGAAAAGTATTCATATCTCACGGCATCCCCCACCATATGATCGACATCGTCTCTCCGCGAACAGAATACAATGTCGCCAAGTTTAAAAATCAGGCTGAAAAAATCATCGAAGATATAATTCTTCGTGGAAAATTTCCCATCATCTGCGGCGGCACCGGCTTTTGGATTCAAGCCATAGTTGATAATGTTCATTTTCCGGAAGTGAAACCGGACTGGAAACTTCGCAGGAAACTTGAAAATTACTCGGGCGATAAGCTTTTCTCTATGCTAAAGAAAATGGATCCTTGTCGCGCAAAAAATTTGGACGCTAAAAACAAAGTGAGATTGATAAGAGCGATAGAAATATGCAAATCTATCGGCAAAGTGCCTAAAATTCAAAATACAAAATACCGGATACAAAATACTAGATACCAGATACTGCAGATTGGCCTCAAAATCTCCAAAGAAAAACTTTATGAAAATATTGAGAAGCGAGTGAAAACTCGATTTAAACAAGGCATGATAAAAGAAGTCGAAAAACTGCACGCTCAAGGATTGTCCTGGAAAAAAATTCAATCCTTCGGCCTCGTCTATTTTTGGATTCCACTATACTTGCAAAATATATTGTTCCCAAAGCTTGGCTTTGAGGAATCCCGCCTCTCGCGAGAGGCGGGAGGAAAAAACCGAGCTTTAGGGAAAGAAGAATTAATAAAAAGAGTAATTCAAGCCGAAAAAAAATACTCAAAGCGTCAGATGACTTGGTTCAAGCGTGATAAAAGAACTAAATGGCTGAAAAATTATTTGGAAATAGAAAAAGCGGTAAAAATATTTTCGAAATATAATAATATAGTGCACTAAACTGAAAAAGTTTTAAGCTCCAGTAGATTCACTGGAGCCCTTTTTTTGTGACGATGCACAGGGAGATTTATCAAAGGTGATTAATCCGGGAAGCGCCAAACCTGTTGCTGCAATTACTGTGGCCGTTGACCGTCCCGCATACCCCGCAAACAATAAACGTACAGAAAATAATATGCCCGCTGCTCTCCAGTTCCCTTTCGACTCTCGATTTCTGAAACGGATAGCAGCATTCTCCGAAACATTTCGGAAACAGTTCGCATCGAATAACTAAGCAAACTGCATTCATTGACGGGCCATTAATCTGCCTCGCCCTCGATTTCGAATTTCCTTCCGACTGAACTGCTTGTTGCATCATCGAGTTGCCCTCCCTATTTTTTGGACGAAATGTTATCGCCGTTTTCCCTTGGTTAAGGAGCTAAAAAAAATCCACCCTCACGGGTGGTTTCGCCATCTTGTTAAATTTACTATTTCGTTGTGCTTGAATTTTTTTGGCATTTTTTCAATAATACTCTCCATCAAAAAGCTTGTCAACCCTATCGGATTTCCCAATATTACGGCATTTAACACAACCTCTAAAATATATTTCGCATTTTCGTAATTTTTTGAAATTCGCAGAAATCTACCCCATCAAAACTTTCTTGAGAAGCGCCATCCGGACATAAAGGCCGTTTTCGGCCTGCTGGATATATTTCGCCCTTGGATCCGCGTCAAACCATTCCGGTATTTCTCCAAAAGCCGGGTCGCGCGGCAAAGGATGCATCACAATCGCCTCTTTTCTCATTTTTTTCACGACCTCTTCGGTTATCGAACAATTGCTTCTGATGAAGTCATAATCGACCTCAATTCCGTCCAGCCTTTCTTTTTGGACCCGGGTCATATAGCAAACATCCGCCTTATCAGCAATGTCGATGAGTTTCTCATATTCGGAAAACTTTACGCCTTTCGTGCTTAAATATTCTTTTATATCGTCTTTCATTTTGAGAACCTCCGGTGAAACAAAAAAGAATTCTAGTTTTTGCGGATCCTGGTATTTATTCAGAAGATATGCGAGCGACCGGACTGTCCGCCCGTTTGCGAGATCCCCCATAAAAGCAATGTTTATTTTTTCATTATGGATATTTTTTTTGAGCTCGTTTTCGAAAAATCTTTTGACGGTGTAAAGATCCAGGAGCGCCTGCGTCGGATGCTGGCCTGCTCCGTCACCGGCGTTGATGATTGAAACTTTCCGTCCGTTTGAGTGCGCCGCTTCGTCCGCTTCTTTGGCCATTCCTTCTTTGTCCGACCGCATCACAATAGCGTCAATGCCGTATCCGCAAAACATCGCGATCGTATCCTTCACTGTCTCCCCTTTCACGACTGAAGAAAACTGCCGCGCCGGGGGAATCGCCATCACTCTCGCGCCCAGATTTTCCGCCGCGACATAAAACGAAGACCAGGTGCGGGTGCTGGGTTCATAAAAAAGAAGAGCGATCTTTTTCTCCGCCATTCCCGCCTTGATGTCTCCGCACTCATGCATCGCTTCCTCGGAAACATCTCCCCCGTCCAAAAATTTGCAAACTCCCTGCATTTTGTCAGCTTCCGAAAACAAATCGTCTAGAATTTCCCGGTCAAATTGCTGGGACTCAAGAATTGATTGGCCTTTTAAGCTTTTCATATTATTTGATTTTAATATTTGAACAAAATATTGGCCAGGAACTTTCCGCCCCCGGCCTTGTTTATCTCCTTCTTTAATCCGTTATTAGCGTTTTTTTGAACACCATCCTTCATGTGTTCCTTTAATAGCTAAGCAAATCATGCATTCCAGATTTCCTTCAGGCGTAAGTCTGAAGTCATTTTCCAAAAAAGTACTGCATCCCTTATAAACAGGATCGCAATTTCTCCCATCCATCTCACAACCAATTTGTTTACAGGCTTCGATTTTAGCCATGATCTCCTCCTAGGCCTTATCTTTTAATTTTTTCATTAATATTCCCGTAGACGTTTTCGGATCCGCCTTGCCCTTGCTCTCTTTCATAACCTGTCCGAGCAAAAATTGCAAGGCGTTCTGCTTGCCAGCCTTGAAATCCGCCACGGGGCCGGGATTTTCCGCAATCACTTTTTCCACTATTTTCTCAATCTCCGAATTATCCTCGATCTGTCCCAGATTTTTTTCCGCGATGATATGCTCTGGATCGGCGCCGGTCTTGACCATTTCCGCAAGCACTGCCTGCGCCGCACTGGAATTAATCATCCCTTTGGCCACAATGCTCATCAGTTCCCCAAAATTTTCCGGCGTCAATTTCAAGTCAGTAATTTTTGTTTTTTCGTCCAGATATTTTTTGAGTTCGGAAATTATATAGTTAGCCGCCAGCTTAGCAATCTTGCTGTCGTCTTCGCATAATTCGCAAGCTTCACTCACTGCATTTTCAAAAAATTCCGCCAGATCCTTGTCGCGCACGAGAACACCCGCATCGGATTCCGGCAATATATATTCTTTTTGAAATCTTTCTTTTTTTTGCGCCGGCAGTTCGGGAAGTCCAGCTTTTATTTTTTCAACATAACCCGGGCTGAAATCAAGCGGCGGCAAATCAGGCTCGGGAAAATAGCGGTAGTCATGCGCTGATTCTTTTTCCCTTTGCGGATATGTTCTCATTTTACTTTCGTCCCATCCCCTGGTTTCCTGCACGATTTTTTTGCCTTCCTCCAGCGTTTCCTGCTGCCGTTTGATTTCGAAATCTATCGCTTTTTCGACAGATTTGAATGAGTTCAAATTTTTCACTTCAACTTTCGTCCCAAATTCTTCGTCTTTGGGTTTTTTGATGGATATATTAGCTTCGCACCTCATTTGGCCCTTTTCCATATCCGCATCCGATATTCCAATATATCTCAAAATAAGCTGGAGCTCCTCGCAGAATTTTTTTGCTTCCAGCGCCGATTCAATGTCAGGTTCCGTCACCAGCTCCATGAGCGGCACTCCGCTCCGGTTGAAATCAACCAGACTGAAATCTGTTCCTTTCTGATGGATGAGTTTCCCTGTATCCTCTTCCAAATGTATGCGGGTAATTCCAATTTGTTTTCCATTAATTTTCAAAAATCCTTTTTCCGTAAGAGGTTGGTCATATTGAGAAATCTGATATCCTTTGGGGAGATCAGGGTAGAAATAATTTTTGCGGTCGAACTTGGAAACTTTGGCAATCCGGCAATTGAGAGCCAGTCCCGCTCGAATGACAAATTCGATAGCCTTTTCATTCGCCACCGGCAAAGCTCCAGGCTGGCCCGTGCAGACCGGACAGATATTTGAATTTGGCACACGATCGAGTCCCAGCTCATTTTTGCACGCGCAAAACATTTTGGAATCTGTCTTGAGCTCCACATGCACTTCCATTCCAATTGTCGGTTCGTATTTCATCTTGTATGTTTATCGATAACTTTTTTTATCTCCTCAAATACTTCCTCGGCTTTTCTGTTTCCGTCAATTTTGCGGAATCTTGTATATTTTCCCGGCAATCTCTGATATTCTTTCCGCACTTTTTCCAGTTTTTTCCTTTGCTCAAAAAATTCTCTTCTTATCCTTGTTTTGGCTATTCTTCGCAGGCACTCTGCCGGATCCGTATCAAGAAATATTGTTATATCTGGAATCAAGAAATTTTTGTTTATTTCTGCCAGCCATTTCCGATCCAAGTCTAGCGCTCCAAAAGCGAGGCTCGAGAAAAAATATCGGGTACTGATGATCACCTGCTTTTTCTTCAGCGCCGGCAGAACAAAATTTTCAAGATGATGCGCCCGATCCGCCGCAAAAAGAAGCTGCAGGCCTGCTGGATTTAAATGCCATTGCCTGGTCAGCACTCCTCGAATCAATCCGCCAATCAGATTACTCGAAGGCTCTGATGTTTTTTCTGCCTTATATCCCTTACTTTTCAAATATTCTCCTAGCAATTTAGCTTGAGTTGTGGTGCCTGATCCATCCAGACCCTCTAAGACAATAAATAACCCTTTTTTCTTTAATTTCATTCGTATATTCGTATGAGATTCGTAATTCGTAAAAATATTTTATACTTGGACCTCGCGCCCTTCTGTTGTCACCCTTCCCCCCTGCCATTGCCCGCGGTATTGCGATCCTTCACCCAAAACCTCGTGAAAAGTGATATGCACCACCCGCGCGCCCATATCCACTTTGATGTTCGATTTTCCGAGATTGCAAAGCCCGAAAGTGAGCTCGCCTTGATAGCCCGTATTCACGATCCCGTTGAAAAGAGCGAGTCCCGATCGGAAAAGAGTTGTGCGGGGAAAAATTATTCCGGCGATATCAATCGGAAGATTCACTTTTTCGACGGTTTTTACGAGATAATATTTTCCCGGCTCAAAAATATACGAACTTATTTTTTTGGGATCAAATTTCGCAACCAATTCCGATTTTGGCGTTTCCCGCTCTTCAAGGCCAAGATAGCCGTATCCTTCCAGCTCATAAACTTCTCCCAGCCGCAAATCAAACCCCGACCCTTCCGGATTTTCCAGTTCCCTCTTTGACAAATTTTCCACAAGTTTTTTTTCTTTGACGAGCCTTAATAAATCTTTTATTCCAAGAAGCATAAGATTTATTTATGAATTAACAATTCTTCGCAAAATAATACATTCATTCGCATATTCAAGATTCGTAATTCGTAAAGATATCACTCACTGGGAATTCTCCTCCGTGAAGTATCATCCTGCAAAAATCCTTCAAACCACTCTCGGTCTTCTTTTGACAATTTCACTTGGCGGATTCGGATATTGGCTTCATTGGCCACTTCCTGCCAGTGCTTGTCTCGCATGGCATCCTTGGATTCATATCCAATTTCATACACAATTTCCCGGATTCCAGCCCGAACCAAAAGCTTCGTGCAAACGTAGCACGGAAAAAGGGTGAAGTAAGCTGTGGCTCCCTCGACGCTGATACCGGTCCGGGCCGCGAGAGCAATAGCATTGGCTTCCGCATGAATGCTCCGGCAAAAATCGTACTTTCCGGCATCGGATGCTTTGATACTGCGCCGATAACATACTCCTTCATCGCTGCAGTGCGGCACACCCGGCATCGAGCCGTTGAACCCGGTAGAAAGCACCTGCTTGTCACGGATGATAACACAACCCGTCGGCCGGGAAATGCAGGTTGAACGGGACGCGGCCAGTTTGGCGAGAGCCATGAAATAAGCGTCCCAGCTGGGCCTTTTGAAGGCTGGAGGCATAGATTTTGTTTTAAGTTAAGTCCAGTAAAAAACAAGCACCCCACGGTACTTTTTTATTATAGCCAGTTCCAAAAGAAAAGGCAAAACTTGTTTATTCCACTCTTGCGAAAACCACAACTTGCACTTTATCCCCGTATTTTTTGGCGCATTTAGGGCAGGTCGCATACCAGAAAATAAATTCCTGCGCTTTGAATCCTTTTTCCTTGCAGTATTTTTTCGTTTCCTTTATCCAACGTCGCATGTCGCCATAATAGCCTTCAAAAAGTCTTGTCAAAAATCTCCCGGTAATAAGTTCTGTCTGGAAACGACTTGTTTTTTGGCTCACCGGAATAAGCATCTCCCCTCCCCACAGCCCGTCGAACCTCGAAAGAACCATCTGTTCAGAAACAAGTCCGGCTTCTTTGATCCTATCAAGCCCCCGGATTATTTTTCCGCCGAAATTTATCGGCACATGAAGAAACGAAATATACCGGTCATAGTAGAAAGGCTTGTCCCGCCAGACAATTTCTTTTTGGTCCCATTCTTCGGGGATTAGTCTCTTGCAGCATTCGTTATCCATAGATTTTTCCAAAGCTCGGCTTTTTTATAAACTAACAAACTTAACAGGAAGCACTTTCCGAAACATTCCCGCGATCATGAAAGAATCCGACTCGTGGATATAGATCGGCTGATGGAATGAATTGGTCGAGCTCGGGAAAAGTCCGATGACTCCGTTTCCCAGTTTTCGGTATCTTTTAATGGTCGCCAGACCATTCACAATGGCGACGACAATTTTCCCGTCAAAATCAAAATCAGCGTCTTTTTTTTCAAAAATGACATAATCCCCGTCGCCAATTCCTTCTTTGTCCATTGAATCCCCAAGTGTTTTCACGGCAAAAAGCTGAGCTTTGGCCTTCGGCGCCAGCAAGCTCTCTGAAATCTGGAGATATCCGTCTATATTATCTTCGGCAAAAGCCAGAGCGTCTCCAGCCGAAGCAAGGCCATAAACCGGAATCTGAAAAACTTCTTCCAGTCCGGCCGGCATATTTCCGTTTTCTACCAAATACAGTTTTCGAAACACATCGCGCTTCACCAAATCTTTTTTCTCCAGCGCTTCAATGACTTGAGAAACGCTCTTCACCGACTCGTCTTTCATTCCTTTTTTCTGAAGATATTTCGCGATTCTGTATGTCGTCGGGTTACCCTGCCCGCCGTCGATCATTTCGCGGATAGTTTCTAATATTAAACTTTGTTTGTCCGTTAGGTTTTGCATAATTTTTATATTAAGTATCTCGCATCTAGTATCTGGTATTTTTTAAAAAATATACTAAATACAATATATCAGATACTGACACTATCACTCTATCACTATATCATATCGCTGTCAAGTTTATTCCTAAGGATATCTCTTATTTTTCCCCAATATAAAGCAAATTATAGCCAGTTTTTGTTTTCAATTTTCGAAAACCAGCTTCCTGAAAAAGTTCCTCCAACTCTCCTGCCCTGAAAGGATGATGATAACGCTGGAATGTTTTTTCACCAGATTTGAAGGGGATATAAAAACCTCCCCATCCTGATTTTTTTCCAAGGTTCGACCTTTTTAAATTTTTAAGGCCGAACCTTAAAAATTGTTTTTGCCACAGATTCCAAACTGTGATGATGATTTTTCCTCCCGGTTTCAGGACTCGGCACAATTCCTTAGCAATTTCAAGAGTATATTTTTTGCTCGGGAAATGATGAAAAACCGCGATGGAGAAAACAATGTCAAAGGAATTATCTTTGAACGGCAACTTATTTAAATTCGGATCAATTTTGATAAATTCCGTTTTTTCGCTATGATACCTTTGCTTGGCAAGATCAACCAGTTTTTGGGAAATATCAACTCCGATAAATTTCTGATAGTTATTTTCGATAAATCCTGCCAGCCTTCCATTGCCACATCCAAAATCAAGAACGCTATCTCCTGGTTTGACCATATTCTTCAAAAACCCCAAATCCCGCCACATAAAAGCGCGGGTCGAAGAAAACTTGTCAGCAATCAGGTTGTAGCCTTTTTCAAGATCGGATAATATTATTTCGTCATTTTTTTTGTTCATATTCGAAATAAAAAATTCGTATATTCGTACAGATTCGTAATTCGTAAAGATTTTCGTATATTCGTATGATATTCGTAATTCGTAAAGATTTATTCTCTACCATCATTAAAGAGGCAATCCTTCGGAAATGCAAGACTCCGGAAGATTTTGATGAACTCAAAAAAGAAATTTGCGGCCGCTTTGGCGTGACCACCCCCCGCAACGCGGATATAAAAAGGTTTGGCCTTGAGGAATTCCGAGAGCTTCGCTCGAGAAAGGAAAAGGCCGAACCTTGGCTGAAAATAGAAAAATTTCTGAAGTCTAAAAAAGTCCGCACTCTTTCCGGCGTGGCAGTTGTAGCCGTCTTAACCAAGCCATACCCCTGCCGCGGAAAATGCCTCTATTGCCCAACGGAAAAAGAAATGCCAAAAAGCTATCTCTCCAATGAACCGGCGGTGATGCGAGCAATAACAGTAAAGTTCGATCCCTATAAACAAGTTCAAAAACGTCTTCACGCCCTTGAGATTAACGGCCACGACATTGGCAAAATAGAACTCATAGCCATGGGAGGCACTTTTTCCGATCTGCCCAAAAAATACAGGTATAAATTTATTTCCGAATGCTATCGCGCCGCCAATGATTATCCGAGAGGGCGAAGCGAAGCGAAGCTCCGCACTATCACGCGAAGCGGGATTAGCACAGGGGCAAAAAATAAATTATATGCAGAACAAAAACGCAACGAGGACGCTAAACACCGCATCATTGGCCTTACCCTCGAAACCCGCCCGGACACTATTGATGAAAAAGAAATTACATTTTATCGGGAGCTTGGCGCGACACGCGTTGAAATCGGCGTCCAGAGCATTTACGACGATATCCTTGAAAAGAATAGACGCGGACATACGGCTAAAGACACAATCAAGGCAACAAAATTACTGAAGGATGCCGGATTCAAGGTTGGATATCATATGATGCCCGGACTTCTCGGCAGCAACTTCAAAAAAGATCTCGCGATGTTTAAAATTATCTTTTCCAATCCCGATTTTCAGCCGGATCTTTTGAAGATTTATCCCTGCGTCGTGACAAAAAATTCTGATCTATATAACTTGTGGAAATCAGGCAAATATAAAGCTCTGGCAAATAAGCAAGCTGAAAAATTGATAGCCGAAATAAAAAAATTTATTCCTCCGTATGTGAGAATTTCAAGATTGATCAGAGATATTCCTTCAACTTCGATTGTCGCCGGTTCAAATATTTCCAACCTTCGGCAGATTATCCAGAACAAAGGAGTGAATTGCAACTGCATCCGCTGCCGGGAAATCCGCGGAAATTACACGATGAAAGATAAAATAATACTTAATCGAATTGATTATGACGCATCCGAAGGGAAAGAAATATTTTTGGAATACGTTTCGCCGGATCATAAAAAAATTTACTCTATGCTTCGTCTAAGAATATTTTCAAGGTTCGATCTTAAAAATTTAGAAAGGTCGAATCTTTATAACGCCATCATCCGCGAAGTCCACACTTACGGAAAACTATTGAACCTCAAATCCCGCGATAAAAAAGCCCCACAGCATATGGGACTTGGAAGGAAATTAATCAAAGAAGCCGAAAAAATTGCTAAACAGGAATTCGGCTGTCGAAAAATTTCCGTCATCGCCGGAATCGGCGTGCGGGAATATTACCGTAAGTTAGGATACAAATTGAAAGATACTTATATGGTAAAAATTTTAGAGAATAATCAAGGTTGACAATAATAGATAGGTTTTGCTACATTGTTCCATTATATGTTGCGGGGTAGCTCAGTCAGCAGAGCGGGAGAATATCAAAAATCTCCGTGTCGTGGGTTCAAGTCCCACCCCTATTTTCAAGCAGGCAATATCCTGCTTCTTTTTTTGTGCAAAAAATTCACTACAACTAGTTGTAGAGAAAAAATATTGAATACCAATTTTATAGATAATAATATCTTGCTACAATGCTCTAGAGCGTTGTAGCACTTGATTTATCACGCATAACCGATGCGGATAATTTTCTTCAATGATTTCCGTTACTAAATATCTTCCGCACCACATCCGAAATTTCAACCTCGTCGATCAAGATGTCATCGACTGGGAGATCCGAGGACAAAATATCTCGTGCGACATCTCTGGCTTTTTCGCGCGGGACGCGCAAAGTAACACTATTCGGCTTAAATTTATATATCTCGCCAAAATTTTTCACATCTTCCTCTTTGATCCCCTCTCCTTCAAAAGTGATTTTGAGAACTTTATAAGGAGCGTATTTTTCTATCAGTTTCGCGAGGTCCCCGTCATAACCGATTTCCCCCTCCTCGATGATGATCACCCGCTGGCAAAGCTCCTTCACATCTTCCATATAGTGTGAGGTTAGAAGAATGGTTGTTTTGTTTTTTTGGTTATAGCTTTTGATAAAATCGCGGATGTTTTTCTGCGCCACAACATCAAGTCCAATCGTCGGCTCGTCCAAAAACAAGACTTTGGGCTTGTGAAGAAGCGCCGCCGCCAGCTCGCATTTCATTCTTTGCCCCAATGAAAGTTTTCTCACTTGGACATCCAAAATATCATTGATATCAAGAAGTGCCACCAATTCATCTAGGTTTTCTGTAAATTCCGCGTCCGGGACTTCATATATTTCTTTGTTGAGAATGAAACTCTCCATCGCCGGCAAATCCCACCACAGCTGATTTTTCTGCCCCATCACAAGAGCGAATTGTTTTTGATATTCCGGCTCGCGTTTCCAGGGAATGTGTCCCAAAACTTTCGCTTCCCCGCTTGATGGATGCAAAATCCCCGAAAGTATCTTGAGTGTCGTCGTTTTTCCCGCCCCGTTCGGTCCCAAGAACCCGACCAGCTCCCCTTCTTCAACCGAAAAATTTATTTCTTTCACGGCTTCCTTGAAAAGTTTTTCGCGATGAAACAACCCCTTCAGAGACGCCCAAAGCCCGGGTCTTTTTTTGTGATATTCATAAGTTTTGGATAGATTTTTAACTTGAATAACCATAACAGTTTTCTTATTTTTACCAAATACAAAATACCAGATACTAAATACTTCTTATATTCCCACCGACTCATATTTTTTGAGTCCCGCCTTCCACACTATTTTTATAATAGCATATAGCCCGACCAGCCACAGCATTTCCATCATGAGCCCCTTGAGACCTTCCGCAAAGCTGATTTTCCCGAGATACAGCTGGACGGGAATATAGATGGTATAGACGAACGGAAGGAAGAAACTCGCTTTCACGAAAAACACCGGCAAAAGGCTGATCGGAAAAAAAGTTCCCGACATGAAGCGCGAAAAAACTTTCAAGGAATAGTATGTCCCGTTTATTTCTGTTGTCCAGAAGGCAATGAAACCGATCAATACCGACAAAAACAGGTTGATAAAATAAGTCGCAATCAGCATCAAAACCAACAGGATGATTGTTTTCCAATCTAAAGAAAAGATGAGCGTGTTTCGGAAGAAAGAAAAAACAATCGCGCCCTGCACCAAGACGATGAGGAATGCGATGGTGATCCGTCCGGTGGCTAGTGCCATGACGTATCGGATATAGCTTTGCGGCTTCACCAAAAGATTGGAAAGGGTTCCCAGATGAATGTCGCGCGCCACGTTTCGCTCAAAAGCGTATGTCGTCGTGAGAAAAGAAAAAAACCAGGCGAAAACGACGTAGCTGATCATTTCCTGGGAACTGTATCCGTTGATTGAATCAATACCCCTGTATACTATTGTCCAAATGACGGTGAGCGCGACAAGTTCGGCAATATTTCCAAAAGCATAAGCCGCGATGCTTGCCCGGTATGTAAACTGCCTTTGAATTTCGTTGGTGATAATATGCCAGTATTTTTTCATATGCCTACGCTTTCATATTTCCTGATGCCTATTTTCCAAACGACCTTTATCGCAAGAAAAAGAATCACAAGCCACAAAATTTCAATGCCCAAGCCAATCAATCCCTGATGAATTGAGATTTTGCCCAGATAAAGTTGGGCGGGAAAATAAAAAGTATACACAAATGGCAATGCCAGGCTGAAGCTCAAAAAGGCAGCCGGCAAAATATTGATTGGAAAATAGTAACCCGACATGAATTTCGCCAGAGTGTTGATTGAATAAAACACCCCGTGATTATCCACCGTCCAAAAGGAAGTGAAGCCGACCAGGATCGAAAGGAACAATTTGATGAAATACCCTATCAAAATCATGGCGGCCAGGATAATCCAGACCAAAATTTCTTTTGACCATATGAAATGATGCCGGAATAAAAGAAGAAGAAACATATTCGTGGCAAAAGCAATGGAAATCGTAAAACTGCATCGGCCAACGGAAAGGGTTATAAGATATTTGATGTAACTGATCGGCTTGGAAAGAAAATTTGAAAGTTGCCCTTTTTCTATATGATCGGAAATGATATTCTCAAATCCGTAATTGTCCATCAGCATTGAAAGCAGCCAGCCAATGAGGATATAGGTCATCATCTCTTGATAAGAATATCCCTTCACAACCGTTGTGTTTTGGAAAATGGCAGTCCAAATGAGGATCTGGACAAGGATTTCAAAAATATTCCCGATTCTGAAGGTGAATTGGTTGATCCTGTAGGTCATTTGCCTCTGCCATTCTATTTTGATCACGGCCAGATATTTTTTCATCGAATGTTTTATATTACTTCCCCACAATAGCAAAAAAGCCCTAAATAAGGCAATGACAATGTATTGCTTTTCTAATTTATACTAAATACAAGATACGAAATACTAGATACTATTCTTCAAATTGCATCTTCTTATAAACCTTTCTCGTCACTTCCACATCCGCATTGCAGTAGGCGCAGATTTCTTTCAATTTTCCTTTTTTGTAATAGGTAAAAACTTCCGACCCGTCCATATTGGTCTTTGATGAACCGAGGCCCAACGCCCGCGCCAGCGAATCGAGCGAAACATTTTTTCCGTATCCCCACTGGTTCCACTCATGCATCGCGTCATAGATCGGCTCACTGCGGTATCTCGCAAAACTCAAACGAACTTTCGTCCTCGGTTTCACGCCGTGGATGATTGAACGCTGGATGATGTATTTCAGGTCAAAATCCATGATATTGAACCCGACGAACAAATCGACGTCTTTGGCCGCTTCCCAAAAATTTTCGAGCATTTTCTTTTCATCATCGCCCGAGATGCAGTGCACCATATCATCATTGATAGCGTAGGAAATGCAAAATATCCGCCCGAACGTCCCGTCGAGACCCGTTTCCGCCAAAAATTCTTCAAAGCTTTTTTTATACTTCTCCCCATTTCTCTCCCTTTTTTTCTTCCGATAGGCGTGAATATCCTTCAAAGCCTCATGCACATGCTCAGGAGCTGGCAGGGTTTCAATATCGAGAAACATTTTCCTTCGCGGGCCGTTGTTGTAGTAGTTGCTCATGGTTATACTTTACGAATTACGAATACGCTACGCTCTACGAATATACTAATTGCGAATTCTCTGCATTCGTATATTCGTAAAGCATTTTACATTCGGCTAGGAGCCGAGATTCCCATCAAACGCAAAACTTCCGCCAAAACAATTTGCACCGCTTTCACAAGTTCCAATCTTTGCGCTGTTAGTTCCGGATTATTCTCATCAATCACCCGGCATTCGTCATAAAAGGAATGGAATTTGTCGGCGAGACTAATGGCGTATTGCGGGAGATAATGGACAGCATAATTTTGGGAAATTTCAGAGGCGAGATCCGGGAATTTCAGGAGCTCAAAAATAAGCGCGCGTTTTTTGAAATGCGTCCCAATATTCAATGTCGCGGTTTTCCCAACATTGAATGTTGGGAGATCCTTTGCTTTCCGCAAAATACTCGAAATCCTCGCATGCGCGTATTGGACAT